>Ga0182021_10004409_pt1 | contig 16565 bp, 11 predicted proteins | sample 612E3MmetaG_FD_120493 | JGI IMG/M metagenome (GOLD analysis project Ga0182021, IMG submission 120493) | Permafrost microbial communities from Stordalen Mire, Sweden - 612E3M metaG (Illumina Assembly) | ecosystem: Environmental > Terrestrial > Soil > Wetlands > Permafrost | place: Sweden...
GGGAAATCCTGGGGTGGGGGACAGCACCGGGTTGGGGGGCGCTAGTGATTTGGGTGGGACAAGCTCTCTCGGTGGGCTAGGTGCAAACGGCGGAAGCGATGCCACGGGCGGCGTCCCGTCCAGCGGCGGAAATGGAGGCGAGGTTGGAGGTTCGAGTGCCACCGGGGGTGCTGCGAGATCATCTGCGGATGGCGGGCATATTGCAGCAACAACTATCATCGAAACTCGGTTGGTAGGCTGTCGCACGGGTGCGCAGCCGGGGCGGGGTTGAGCGGTGCGAACGCCATTCTCCCTAGCCTCCGCTGCCCTCGCGGCGGGCGGTACGACTGCCGAAGGAATCTCTCCCCCTTCCTCCGCACCGGTCACAGGTGAGGTTGGTGGCGTTACAGGTGGGCAGGGAACATGGAATCTCCCTCCCGGCCAGGGCGAAGGCTATCCGTTCCAGGCGCTGATTGTGCCGTCCCTTTACCAGGACGACATCCCCCGGACCCAGTTCCCGACGGAGACGCTCCGTCGCGTCGGCCAGGTCTCGCCGGCAGCGCACGATCTTCTCCCGAGCCAGCCCTCCGGCCGCAAGACCGGCGGACCAGCGCTTGGGGTGATGGCCCACTAGAAAAACACGGTCGCAGATCGTCGAGAAGCGGGCGGCGAGCGCCCGGTAGAGGGGACCTTGGCTGCCGGGCGGTTCGGTGATATCCCCGAACACGGCGAGCCGCCGCCGGGCCGGAATCTCGGACAAGAGATCGGAGGCCGCCTCGAAGGATTCCGCCGGGGACTTGAAGTCGTCGCGCAGGACAATGGCCCCCGAGGGCAGGGAAACGGGGTCGAGCCTTCCCGGCGTTGGTTCAACCTCTTCGAGACGCCGGGCCGCTTCGTTTGGGTCGATTTCCGCGGCCAGAGCCACCGCCATCGCCGCCAGAGCGGGGTAGACCATCACCCTTCCCAGCAGCCGGCTTCTGACCGTGATGACCCGCCCATCCATTTCGATAGCGAGAAGAGTGCCACGGGGCCAGTCGAGCCGGGCTTGCAGGCAGCGCACTCTGTTGTCCCGGCCAAAGCCGTAGGTGATGATCTTCGCCCCCGTCTTCTCCCTCATCGCGAGAACGCGGGGGTCGTCGCCGTTGAGTACCGCTGTCCCGCCGCCGGGCCCCAGCAGGCGCACCATCTCCCCCTTTTCCCGCGCGATGGCTTCCAGGCTCCCCATGCTCTTGAGGTGTTCTCCGGCAATCGAAGTGACGACCACGATGTCCGGCCGGGCCATCCTGGCATACATCGCCATCTCCCCCGGCTTCTTGATTCCCACCTCGATAACCGCCCGTTTTTGCCAGGGGAACACGGCCAGCATGTTCATCGCCAGCAGGCCGAACTGGTTGAAAGGCAGGAGCGGGGCAGGCTGGCCCAGCGCCACGGCGACGCAGCGGGTGGCGGTGGTTTTTCCCAGGGATCCCACCACGGCGACCAGCGTCGTTCGTGCCAGGGCTGTGCGCCGCCACAGGGACGCTGCCGGCCTCAGCACGGGCCAGAGCCGCCAGGCGATCCCTCGGCCGATCTCCCAGCGCCCGTCGGCTGTCCTTGCCAGGCGGGGCAGGTCACGGATCGAGTGACCCATGATCCCTTTCCGCGACGTCGGCCAGTCTCACCAATCCGCCGCGGGGATCCTGCACCAGCAGGTCGCGGGCGGGCGCGGGAAGTTCTGATCCGGCCGGGGGATAGACTGCCAGCAGGGCGTGTGGCCAGGGATCCTTTTCCGGCCGTGCCCCGAAGCGCTTCTTGTGCATGGACACGCCATCGCCGGAATGGGGCCGGGAGCGCAGAAGGTCCACCCGGCCAAGGCGGCTTTCCCGCGCCCAGCGGAAAAGCTCGTAGTAGACCGCGGACAAGGCTCCGCGACGGAGAAGGTCGGCATAGTCCCCATGAAGGCCAAGAGCGAGAAGGGTCACCGACCCTCGGCGGACGCGGCAGGCGGCGGCGGCCACCGGAAGCTCTCCTTGCAGAATCTGAAGCACGAAACCGTTACGGATGGCCGCGCCGGTTTCCCGTTGGCTGCGCGGATGAGTGTCGCCGCCGAATCGCCAGAGGACATACGGCAGGTAGAAGTCGCGATGGAAGGTTTCCGCGGCTGCCTGCCCTGTGAGCAGGCGCGAGGTGAAACCCTGCTGCCTGACCTTTCTTCCGTATGTAGCCTCGACGAGTTTCTTTCCACTCCAACTGACCGCCGTGTCGATATTCGCCGCGAAGCGTATCCAGGGGAGGGTGAAGAATCCCCCGGCGGGCAGCAGCGGGCGCAGGAGGCGGTTGATCTCCAGGTAGAGCAGTCTCTCCGGTTTCTGGGCAAGTCGGAGCAATCGAGCCAGAAAGATCGGGCGGCTGTCATCGACCCGGCCGTTGTGAAGCCGGGCGAGCCAGGCGAGGCTTTCCCCCTCCCCGGCGTAGAGCGCGTCGGCATCGGGGGCGACAATGCGAGCCAGGACCAGCCGCCTTGTCCTGGCGAGAAGCAGGATTCGCTTGGCCAGGCCGGCGACGATCAGCAGCGGACCGACGGCCGGCTCGAACAAGAGACCCGGCATCAACCTTCCCCGCAAGTGGTTGAGGCATCGTGCAGGACCGCCTTCAAACAGCGGCCGCGCAGTTCCATCTCCGCCCAGCATCCCCCGGCGCAACAGCGCGCTTCCGCGCACCCGACACAGAAGGGTGGAAGCGCGCGGGGACGAAACCTCCTGAAACCGCGTCGCCAGATCAGTCCGAGCGGCTCTTCTTTGATGTTGCCCTCGGATAGTCGCCGGTCGTATGCCTGCTGGCAGCCGAGCACCGTCCCGTCCGCCAGGACCGAGCAGCGGGTGAGGCCTGCGCCGCAGAAGAATGGCTTGCCGCGGGTAACCCCCAGCAGCTGGCCAAGATACCCGTGGGATTCCCCAAAATCCACCCGCGGCCCGTCGGCCCCGGCGAGGGCGCGCAGAAATTCACCGAGTTTCTCGATGCCGGGGCCGTCGAGGCCGATTCCCCCCGCCGCATTCCTTCCCAGTGGCGCCGCTGGGGTCAGGTGCCAGCGCGTGGGTCGCGACGCGCGCAGCACTTCATGCAGGGCGGGGAGGAGCGCGAGATTGTCACGGTGAACAACGGTATTGACGATGCGCAGGGGGACCCCCCGTCCGGCAAACAGGTCGAGCGATCTGATGACCCGGTCGAAAGAGCCGGGCGCCCTTTGCCGGTCGTGGTATTCCCGAGTCCCGTCGAGGCTGGTGAAGAACAGAAACCACGGAATGTCACTCAGGTCGGGCCACATCGAGGGAACAAGATACCCATTGGACACCAGGCCGAGTGACAGTTCCCTCTGCCGCGCATGCTGGAGCAGCCGGGGCAGATCCTCGCGCATCAGAGGCTCGCCCCCGGAAATCACGAGGCGGGCGCCCATTGCCGCAATCTCGTCGATCAGCGCCTCGGCCTCGGCCGTGGAAAGTTCGTCGGGCAGGGCGTCTCCGGCCGAGGCTTCGCAGAAGGAGCATCGGAAGTTGCACCGGTTGGTGGCCAGCCACTGCACGAAGGAAACCGGCTTGAGCGCGCCGCACCGGTGCAGGACCATGCAGACGGCGCGCTTCAGCGGGGGCTCGTGGCGAGCGCGCAGCCGGCGGAGATTCAGCCCAAGCAGGCGTGTCCGAAACATAGGACACAGTCTACCCCGTCACGGCCCGGCGACAGCATCGAGTTTGGCTGACCCTCAGCTCACAACTGATTGACGAGAAGATCGCCGACCGCCACGGCGAATGAGTGCTGCTGGAGACCGATGACTGACGAAGGCGCTTCGGGCTACGGGTACAGTCCGTCCACTATCCCGTTGATGTACTTTTCGACATTCGTATATCCCGTCTTGTCGAAGTCGCCGGTGGCGTCAGCGGGGTCATTCGGATTCAGGCCGTACTTGGTTTCCCAGGCATCAGGCATGCCGTCCTTGTCGGTGTCGACGGGCGCGGTCCCGCCGTTCAGCGTCCCGTAGCCGCTGTTTCCCAGACCCGTGGCGGTCTGGTCTTTCCACAGCTGGCCCGATTTTCCCAGCGATTTCACGTTGGCGACTACCTGCGCGTCGACTTCATCGCGGTGCAAAGAGCAGCCAGCGTTGGCCAGTACGGTGGTGTACGTGTCCGCCGCGCTCTTGGTCGGCAGGCTCGCGGTGTCTGTGGAGTTCGCCTTGCTCGCCTTGGTCGTGCCGCCGGGAGAGCCCGGGTCCGTGCCGTTGAGCGTGCCGTCCTTGTTGGTGTCCGCGAGATTACCGCTCACGTAGAAAGTCTGACCGGCATTCAGCTGGTAGAAGTAGTTGCCTACGCTGTTGGTCGACGGGCCTGCGATGAAGTAGTTGTTGATGAGGTCATGCCAGAACACCCCGCTGGTGTCCCCGGCACAGTAGGCGTACTGGTAATTGTAGACCACGTTATTGACGAACTGGGTGTTGCACTTGGCCAGGGGCATGCGACCGTGGGCGTTGGCCCAGAGGTTGCCGTACCAGGTGAAGAATCCCCCGGTCTGCTCGGTGTGCGCCCCGAACTGCTGGCCGGTTGGGTTCGCGTTGATGGAATACTGCATGGTGATGTTGGTCATGGTTCCATTCTTGTTGGACGCGTCGATGTTGTTCCACTGCGCGAACTCGATCGAGATGTGATCGAAGATCAGGTTGCTGGCATCGAGCAAGTTGATCCCGCTTTTCGAACTGTCCGGGTCGAGCAGGCCCTGGCGGAAGCGGAAGTAGCGCGTGATCACGTTTGTCGAGGCGTTGTACGAGACCTCTCCCGCCATGACACCGACGCCATCGCCAGGCGCCGTCTGACCCGCGATGGTCAGGTTGCTCTTGGCCGACACAGGCGACTTGAGAACGATGTAACCACCGACATCGAAGACCACGATGCGGTTCTCTGCGCTGACGGCGTCGCGAAACGACCCTGCACCGGTGTCGTTCAAGTTGGTCACATGGTAGACGCCATACCCGCGCCCGCCGGTTGCTTTATTGCCGAAGCCGAGCGCGCCGGGAAATGCGACGGCCGCGCCGGAGGGGATCGGGCCCGTCGTCCCTCCTGAGCCGGACCGGCCCGCGCTGCCCCCCGACGCTGAGGACCCGCCCCGTGCCGTCGCGCCTGCTGAGTTCGCGATGCCGCCTGAGCCGATCGGTCCTCCCGTACCCCCAGTCGCGCCGGCCACGACGCCCGTGGTGCCGCCAGCGCCGCCTCTGCCCCCGGCCGCGCCGCCCGTGGCGATCCCGCCGACCGTTGCAATCGTGCCGCCCATGTACCCACCCGTGCCGGTCACTGCGCCTGTGCCGCTCGCGCCGCCAGGAGCAGCCATGCCGCCGGAACCGATCGAGCTGCCGCCAGTCGTGCCGCCGATGCTGGTCGCATCGCCCTTGCCGGTCGCGCCGCCGCTGCCCGGGCTACCGCCTATGACACCAGCGCCACCCGAGGGTCCGGCGGTCGTGCCGCCAGGATTGGGGTCACCGCCCGTCTCGCCTCCAGTGCCAGCTGCCCCGGGGTTGCTGCCTCCGGATCCGCCGCCGGCTTGAGTTCCAGTGCCGTTATCCGAGCAAGCGCCAACCAGGGCGGTGCTTAGGATCACAATGCTCCGCAGAACTTGGCTGTCTCTCATGGTGCTACCTTTCCGCAAGCCCCAACAGTTTCGCTCTGCCCGGTCTGCGGATCCACGAAGGTTTTCGTCAAAGTGCAGGTGGTACCGTTGCCCGCCTGCGGCAGGAACTGCCGTCCGACTAACCAATCGCCGCGGCTGGCAACCCGACGCGGTGAGACACATGCCATCCCCGGATTTCCACGATCGCTGCTTTCTACCGTCGACGGCATCTGCGAAGAGGGTCGGCATGCGAGCCGGGCCGCCGCACGATCACGTCTCTGCACGGATACCCAGATTCTTCAACGATTTCACCGCAGTTGCACTTGTGTACGCAAGAACTCAGAATGTCGTGTGCCGCAGCCACGATAGGAGTCAGGTACTGAAGAGGTGTCCGGAAATCGGCTCTCCTGGATTTTGTGTTCGAATGATTTCGATCACTTGCGCGACGAAGATCGCTTTTCGCGACGATTTATTGACACGTCTTGAATCCATTCTGCCGAACTCCTCTTAGCACGACGAGTAATTCCCTGACCTGAGGAAGCCGCATGACCAGTCACAAGAGTTGCGCCTCGCTATGGATACCCGCCGCGGTCGCCGTCCTGCTGGCGGTTCCCCTTTCAGCCACGGCCGGTCCCACCACCGGCGCGATTTTCGGTCGAGTGGTTGACCGCGACACGCACCAGCCTCTCGACGGCGTGACCGTGGTGGCTTCGGGACCGCAGGGCGACCAGGCCGTGCTGACCGATTCCAAGGGACAGTATGAGCTGCGCGGTCTGCCCATTGGCGACTACCTGGTTCGCTTTTTCCGCGGTGCCGTGGCCGTCGAGCACTCCGCCACGGTGTTGATGGATCAGACCGTGAGGGTCAACGGCAGCCTGCCGTCGGCACCCGAGGCGGTACAGACCATCGCGGTTACGCAGCGGGCGCCGGCCATCGACGTCGGCTCGACGCGCGTGGGTGTGACGTTGACCCGAGACTTCGCCGCGAACATACCGAACGGTCTGAACCTGAGCGGCCTTATGGAAAAGGCGCCCGGCGCTTCATCGGATGTGACGGGGCTGTCTCTTTCTGGCGGAACCGGCCTGGACAACGTCTACTATCTCGACGGCCTCAACATCACCGCGCTCAGGGACGGGGCGCTGGGAGCCAACCCGCTGGTTCCCTTCCTTGAGGAAGTCGAAGTGGTGAGCGCGGGCTACGGCGCCGAATACGGTCGTGCCTTGGGCGGCGTGGTCAACATCGCGACCAAGTCAGGAACGAACGAATGGCACGGCAGCGCATTTTCCTACGTGGCGCCTGGGGCTTTGTCGGGCAGTCAACAACGCATCCCCAGCCGCGCCACCTCGCTGACCGGCGTGACCGAGCCCGACTACACCACCAACATCGGCGTCGAGGTGGGTGGCCCGATCATCAAGGATCGGCTGTTCATCTGGCTGGGCTACTCGCCCGAGATCGCCCGCAACCATCTGGTGCAGTACGCAGACAAGTTCGTCGAGAACACCGATCCAAACACGGGTCAGCCTGATGGTACCCAGGCCAACAATCCCGACGGCACCCCGGTGACGGTGCCCCTCTATCGCCGCAGCTACGCGGGTGAGGCCCTGACCCAGCACTACGCCGGCAAACTCACCTGGAGACTGGCGCCCGAGCAAACGCTCAGTCTGGGTCTGTATGGAATCTACTCGCGGCAGGAGTACATGCGCGGGGCCAACATGGACTACCTGGCCGGCATGACCAACGAGAACACCGGCACCAATGACATAACGGCGCGCTGGACGGCGGCCTTCTTCCAGCGGCGCTGGCGTCTGGACGCGACGTTGGGTCTGCACCTCGAACATTACGACCGTCACTCGCCTTTCCAGGACAGCGAGGGCCTCAACGACATCGTGTGGCACAACTCGCCGTCGTTGGGGCAGTTCAACGCCGACGTGGCCAGTTCGTGCGCGGACAACCGGGCCACCAGTTTCCAGAGCTGCCCGGTGCAAGGCTACCAGTCGGGTGGTTACGGCATGTTGCGCGACATCGATGCCTTCCGTCTGGCCGGACAGCTCAAGAGCACCAACATCTTTCACGGCGGCGGCGTGCACGATCTCAAGTACGGCTTCGATGGCGAGTTCATCCAGTACACGGACGCGCGCTGGAACTCGGGGCGGGATGGCAATCGTGGCTCGGCGTTGATGTATCCGAATAGAGAAGCCGATCTGCAGTCATTCTTCCGACTGCCGCCGGGGGAGACCTTGGCCAATTTCGGCGATGGGAGCGACCCCAGCGTCCCGCACCTCGCGTCCGACTTGCTGGACCCGAACTCCTACTACCAGGATGTAATCCGGTCCAGAACGCGGGCGCTGAACTCGGCCCTCTTTCTGCAGGAGAGCTACTCGCCCCGCCCCAATCTGACGGTGAACGCGGGCGTGCGTTGGGAAATGCAACAGATCTACGACTATCGGGGCAACAAGGCACTCAGCATCAACGACAACATCGCGCCGCGCGTGGGTGTGGTCTACGATCCGACCAACGAAGGCCGGTCCAAGCTGTTCGCCCACTACGGCCGCTTCTACGAATCCATTCCCATGACCCTGGCCAACCGGGGGTTCGGTGGCGAGGGCGTGGTGTACAGCGTCCGTACCTGTCCGCCGGGCGAGACGGATTGGACCAAGTGCACGCTCGATCCCGCCCAGATCTATCCGACGACGGGTGAGATGCTGAAGGTCCAGAATGGCCTCAAGGGCAGCTACAACGACGAGGTGGTGGCGGGGGGCCAGTATCAGATCGTACCGGACCTTGTTGTCGGTATGTCTTTCATTTATCGCTGGCTGGGGCGCGCGATTGAGGACATGTCTGGCCCGTCAGGGCAGGGACCCAGCCTGTTGGCCAATCCGGGCACGGGGTCGGTCAGTCAGGCCAGACTTCAGCAATTGGAGCAGAACGCGGCTCAGAACCCGACACCGCAGAACCAGAAGGCCTTGGATGATGCGGTCATGCAGGCCTACATTGCGGACCAACCCAAGCCCACGCGAACCTACAAGGCGGTCCAGTTTCAGGTGGCCAAGCGTTTCGTGCGGCGACTGTTTGTGATGGGGTCGTACACGTATTCTAGTCTGCGCGGCAACTACCCGGGCCTATACGCTGCTGACAACGACCAGCGCGATCCGAACATGAGCACGCAGTACGACTGGCGCGGCATCATGGCCAACCGCTATGGTCCATTGCCCAACGATCGGCCACATCTCATCCGGCTCGACGGCTACTACGTGTTCACGTTGGGCGGGTCCAACCTGACCACCGGGCTTGGCTTCGTTGGGCGTTCGGGGCAGCCGCGCAGCGCCCTGGGCCGGTTTTCCGGGTCGGGCGAGCTCGACAGTTTCATCGTCCCGCGTGGCTCCATGGGTCGCACGCCGTTTGTCACCCAGTGCGACATTCACCTGGGCTATCGCCGACCACTCGGCCCCAAGATGTCGGTCGAGGCATTCGTCGATGTCTTCAATGTGCTCAACCAACGGGCGGTGTTGGCGCAGGATCAAGAATACACCGTCGATCGGGTCAAGCCGCTCGCCAAGGGCCAGGACATCACGACGCTGGTAGCGACCGACGCCAGCGGCAATCCGATGCCCGCCACCAAGAATCCCAACTATCTCATGCCCACTGCCTACCAGGCCCCCATCGCGGGACGTTTGGGGGTACGGGTTTTTTTCTGAGCTCCTAGCCTGGTTGGAGGACGTAGAGGGCGCCCAGTCCAATCATCAGCGCCCCGGCCCCTCGGCGAAGCCAGATGGCGGGTACGACTTGTCCGAGAGCGCTGCCGAGAAGCACGGCCAAGGCGGAAGAAGTGACCAGCGCCAGCGCTGCGCCAAGGAAAACCAGCCAGCGGGCATGGCCGCCCGCCGCCAGAGCCAGGGTCGCAAGCTGCGTCTTATCACCCAGCTCGGCCAGGAAAACGGTCACGAATGCGGTCAAGAAGGTCATCGCAGTTCCTTTCAAAGCACGCGAAGAATCCAGCACTTGAGATGCCCCGTCTCCGGGACGCCGGCCAGTTCCGGGTGATCGCGGCCGGCACCGCGACGTTCGAGGATCTGTATCGATCGGCCGCTTTGCGCCGCGGCCGCCGACACCAGCTCGTCAAATTGTGCGCGCGACACGCGGCCCGAGCAGGAGCAGGTCACGGCAAGACCGCCCGGCTTGGTCAGGCGCAGGCCGCGCAGGATGATCTCCTGGTAGGCGCGAAGAGCGGCATGGTCGCCGGCCTGGCGCTTGGCCAGCGCGGGCGGGTCGAGCACCACGACGTCGAATCGTTGCTTGTCCGCTTCCAGCGTGCGCAGAAGCTCGAAGGCGTCAGCCTGGCGCACCTCCAGGTTGGGCAGTTGGTTGCGGGTCGCGTTGGCCTTGGCACGGGCCACGGCTTGCGCGTCCTCGTCGGTAGCCAGCACCGCGCCTTGCCGCCGCGCCAGGGCCAGCGCGAAGCCGCCGTGATAGGTGAAGGCGTCCAGACAGCGGGCTCCGGCGGGAGCCAGCGCGGCCACGGCCGCGTGGTTGTCGGCCTGATCGAGAAAACCACCGGTCTTGCTGTCGGTGAGTAGGTCGGCCTGCAGGCGGTTTTCGCCCAGCCGGTAGATCACCTCGGTCGCGCCGTCGCCTGCGGCCACTTCACGCACGCGCGGCAGGCCCTCGAAGTCGCGCGCCGATCCGTCGTCGCGCGCCACCACCACGCGCAGGCCAAGGCGGTTTTTCAGCAGGTCTGCCAGCGCCGGCCGGGCTGCATCCATGGCCACGGACGTGGTCTGCATGACCGCGGCATCGGCATAGCGGTCGACGAAGAGACCGGGCAGGCCATCGGCTTCGCCGTGAACCAAGCGCAAGGCATCGCGATTCAAAGCGAGCCTCTGGCGCCAGGCCAGCGCGGCCTGCAAGCGCTCGGCCACCAGAGCCATCAGCTCCGGCAAGGGCGAGCTATCGTTGCGTCGTTCAAGGATGCGCAGGGCAACCGGAGACTCTGTGGCCCAGGTGGCGCTGGCGAGGGATCGCCGCCGTTCGTCGACCACAGCCACCAGGGCTGGTCCGCCGGTGCGCGCGTCGGTCGGGGGACCTGAGAGCACATCCTGCCGAAAGACCCAGGGGTGCCCGGACGCGATGCGGGCGCGGCCCCGCAGGTTCACGACGACGGTAGGGTGGGCTGGCACGCGCAGGTTGGGCACGCGCGAACCCTACATCGCCGTTCGCACGCAATCGAGTGTCAGGGGGATGCGGGTGCCGCCATCCACCATTTCGAAGTCGGTCACCTGGATGGCAGCCAGATCGCGCGCGCCGAGCAGCCCGTCCCACTTGGCGGTGGTGTGCGTGTCAGCCTGTGCGGTCAGCGCAATGGTGCCGCCGCCAGGTCCGTCCCCGCCCGCCCCCGCATCCTTGTTGCTGGAGTTGCTGCAGGCCGCGTGAGAGAGGCCGGCTGCTGCGACAATCAGTCCAAGAAAGGACGTATGACGCATGAATCACCTCGTGCTGCTTCCAAGCATACGAGATTCTCGTCGCCAACGCTGCGCGAGAGCCGCAGAAGGTCGCGGCCGTAGACATGGCTGCGGCCGGAGTGATCACTGTCGGCCACCGTCTGCGGGGGACCCCGTCTACGACTTGGGGAGATTCTACTTCGCGGCCTTGGCTGGGGCTGCGGGCGGCGCCTTGGCGCCTGCGGGCGCAGACTTCTCGCCGGCAGGTGCAGCGGGTTTTGCGGCGGCCGCCGGCGCTGGCGGAGTGGCCGCCTTCTCGGCCAGTTCGGCATTGATTTCAAGCTTGACCTCGTCGCTGACCACCATGCCGCCGGTATCGAGCGCCTTGTTCCAAGTCATGCCCCAGTCCTTGCGGTCCAGCTTGCCTGTCGCCATCACGCCCCGGACGGTGCGTCCCAACGGGTCCTTGATGGATGCCGACGGTCCGTCGACCGTGAGCACCACCGGCTTGGTCACTCCATGCATGGTGAGATCCCCAGTGAGCTTGAGCCTGCCCTTGCCCGCCTTCTCGATCTTGGTCGACTTGAAGGTGATCGCTGGGAACTTGGCTGCATCGAAGAAGTCGGGAGACTTCAGATGGGCATCGCGCTTGGCCTCGCGCGTGTCGATGGAAGCGGTTTCGACGCTCACCTCCACGCTGGACTTGGTCGGGTCTTTCTCGTCCAGCTCCACCGCCCCCTTGACCTTCTGGAACTGACCCTTGACGGTGGTGACCATCATGTGACGGACACTGAATTCCACGGTCGAGTGGGCGGGGTCTATTTCCCAGGTGCTGGCCTGGGCCAGAGCGGGCGACAGAACCAAGAAACTCACGGCCAACAACCGAAGTGGTTTCATGCGCATTTCCTTTGTGCGGGTTGAGGGGGCACTGTGAGGACCAGCCTACCCCGTAGATTTGATGCCTAGGGCAGCGAAATGGTACTGGTACTAGTCCGGGGATGGCGTCATCGCCGGCAGAGGCAGGCGAATGACGAACGAAGTAGGCCAGCCGACCACGTCCTCGACCGCAATGCGCCCGCTGTGGGCCTCGGCAACCAGACGGCAGAAGTACAGGCCCAGGCCCCAGCCGAACATGCGGTTGGCCTCGGTCTCCCCCTGCTGGAATTTGGAGAAGATTCTTTCTCGATCGGCGACCGGGATGGCGTCGCCGGTGTTGTGGATCGACAGGACGACTTCGCCCCCACTCTCCGTCGCGACCAGCAGGATGCGTCCTCCCGAAGGGGAGTAGCGGAGGGCATTGGACAGCAGGTTGTCGAGAAGGCGCGGGAAGAGGCGCCGGTCAGCCACCATGTAGAGGGTGTCAGGCGCGTCCACCTCGATGTTGATGGACTTGCTTTGGGCACGCGAGAGCGCCTGCTGGCGCGCGAGGTCCAGCATCTCCCGCGCCGAAACCGGCACAATATTGAGCGTGATGCGTCCTTCTTCCAGCTTGGTCGTGTCCAAGATCTGGGTAATCATGTTGGCCACGTTGGTCGACGAGGTGAGTGCATCATCGCTGGCTTCCAACATGTCCCGTGTGGCCCGCTGGCGCTTGAGTTCTCGCGAAAGGAACTCGAGCGACAGGATGGCCGCGCTGAGAGGGCCCCGCATGTCATGCACGATGAGTTGGACCAGGCTGTCCTTGTCCCGCTGCAGGCGCGCAAGCTCATCGTATTGGGCACGGGTGTCTGCGAGCTGATGCCGGGCCGCCTCAATGCCGGCCGCCTCGTGCATCAGTCGGTTGGTTCTTTCGAAGACGATGACGCCGACTCCGGCCGCCAGGCCGAGCACGCAGCAGGCGAGCAGCAAGTGCCCAGGCCAAACCCCAGCCTGCTGGAGCAGCAGGGTCTCCTCGGCCATTGCGATGAGAGTGGCGACGATGATGAAGCGCCTCCGTAGAGAAAGCCCGTCGAACACCACGATGAGGACGAATACTCCCAGGCCCAGGCCGGCCACGATCTGGCCGGCCTCTCCATAGCTGGCGATCGTCGCACGCAGTGCGACATAGGCCACGGCCAGGTCCAGCGCAACTGGAAACAAGGCGATGCGGGCCACCACGTTGTGGTGGCGAATGGCGAAAAGAATCGCAGCCACGACCGTATAGGCCGTCACCGCCACCAGTTGGTCGCGCCAAGTAGAGTGACGTGACAGGCCCCAGCCAAGCAGGCCGAGGGCCAGGAAGACAAGGGCCGCCAGCAGTCGAACCCCAGCCCCAAGCGTGACCAGGCGCAGCCGTTCGATTTCTGCGGCGGGCGCGGCGGCTTCGGGAGTTGTCGTCGATGTGGCGGCAGGGGTCATCTGGTGGACCGCATGATTATACACGTGGCGTCGGGGTTTGCGGGGGCCAACGATTCGTGACCAGGGCGTCCCGGAGTCCATTCCACCGAGGCAAGGAAGGCCTGCGTTGACGCCTCCGTGCCAATGGACCGGCAGGCGCGACTGAATCCCGTCCACATGGCATGTGACGATCGCGTGCGATGCTGCAACCGTGGTGCATGCCAGCGGCGACGCGATGCGTTTCGGTCAATCCTGGTGTAGACTATTTTCTCAAGTGTCACGAAGACGCGGACTGCGCACTACCAATGCGAAGACCGCTTCCGAACCAGTTGCACGAGGAACGCCGGGCGTCCGGAATGGGCAGAAGGAGTGCTAGTCATGCGAGCCAGTTTCGTCGATCACGATGCCACTTCTGATATGGGAACCCTGAAAGGGTTCCTATACCCCGCGATGGTGGGCCACGCGCAGCGCTGGCGAGGGCGTACGCGAAGCGCGCGGGGCGGGCTGTCCGTCCCGAAGTGCCGGCGGGCTCCCCACGCGACTGGCCGGATGGCCTGCGCCTTATGGTTCCGCAATGACATCTCTCCTGGCTCGGCGAGCGTGGCGCTTGTCCTTGGCCTCGGCTTGTGCTTGGGCGCCTGCAATCCTGAAGGTGGAGTTCCCGCTGGGGGGGCCGGCGCGGGTGGCAGCGCTTCTGGCGGAGGCGGTGGGGGCAACGGAATCCCGGATGCCAACCTGGATCTCGGTCCCATCATAAAGATGCCTGATTCGGGAATTGGCGGAGACGCTCCGTCGCCCGGCTGTATCCAGACCGCGGCCGGTTCTTGTTGCGGCAACGGCAAGCGCGACGATGGCGAGGAGTGCGACGACAGCAACAGGACTTCGGGGGACGGGTGCTCGGCTGAGTGCAGGCTCGAGAGCGACTCGGTCTGCCCCGTCGAGGGCCAACCCTGTCACTCAACCGTGGTGTGCGGTGACGGTCGCATTTCCGGCAATGAGGTTTGTGATGACCACAACACCGTGGATGACGACGGCTGTTCAGCCGATTGCTCGAAGGTGGAGGTGGGCTGGGAATGCACGGCCGCCGGCCTTCGCTGCCGGCCCAAGTGCGGTGATGGCCTGCTGGTGGGCGCTGAGGAGTGCGATGATGGCAACACCACGGTTGGCGACGGTTGCAGCGTGGCCTGCAAGGTCGAGCCCGGCTGGGCCTGTTCCGCGCCGGGAGAGCCCTGTCACGAGACAGTTTGCGGCGACGGCACGCCCGAGGGGAACGAGTCGTGTGACGACGGCAACCTGATCCCCGGCGACGGGTGCTCTCCTGAATGCAAGTCCGAGCCGGTGTGTGTGGGGACGGATGGCTGCACCTCCCCCTGTGGTGACGGTCTCAAGCTGCCCGACGAAGAGTGTGACGACGGCAACACCCGCTCCGGCGATGGCTGCTCGGCCGACTGCAAGCTTGAGGCGAATTGGAAGTGCACGCAGGAGGTGGAGGGGGCCACCGGCGATCTGACGGTCCCCATCATCTATCGCGACATGATCTCGTCGACCGCGCCGGCTAACCTCACGCCGCCCCCGCACCCGAACTTCGAGGTCGATGTGGCCGGGGGCTTGTGCCCAGGGATCGTGTTGTCCACCCTAGGACCCGATCGCAAGCCGGTCTACAACGATGCCATCGACAAGGCCAAGTCGAACACCACCAACGCAGCCGACTTCAAGGCCTGGTATCACGATGACACCCCATACACGAAAATGGTGCTCGACACCATTACGCTGGCAAGACAGCCGGACGGCACCTTCCTCTACAACCACGGCGGGACGGATCCCAAGGTCACAAACCCACCACCCTTCTTCCCGCTCGACAACCGTGGCTGGGCCACGCCCCCGGATGGGCCCGAGATTCCCTACCTCGGTACCGACGGGGCCAATCAGAAACACAACTTCTCCTTCACCAGTGAGGTGCGCTACTGGTTCGAGTATCGAGGGGGTGAATCGTTGAATTTCATTGGCGACGACGACGTATGGGTGTTCGTCAACGGGCGACTGGCCGTCGACATAGGCGGCATCCATGGGGCCACGCGAGGCAGCGTGACGCTCGGCGCTGCGTCTGGACTGACCGCGGGTCGGGTCTACGAGATTGTGGTCTTCCAGGCCGAGCGGAACATGAACCAATCCAGCTACAAGTTGACGCTGGGCCAGTTCAACCGGACCCACACCGTGTGCACTGCCCTGTGCGGGGACGGGATTGTCAACGGCTACGAGCAATGCGACGAAGGGCCGAACAACTCCGACACAACCTATGGAGGATGCACCACTCAGTGCACGATCGGCCCCTACTGTGGAGACGGCAAGGTGGACACTGATTTCGACGAAGAATGTGACGATGGGACCAATCAGTCGACCTATGGCGCGCCGAACGGCTGCGCCCCTGGGTGCCGAAAGCCGGGGTACTGCGGGGACGGAAAGGTGGACGCCAAGTGGGGTGAGCAGTGTGACGACGGCAGCAAGAACGGCCCGGGGACCACGTGCGACAAGTGCATCCTCATCGTCCCATAGGTGTCTGAAGCTGGTGATGCCTTCGTTCAGGTGGGGTGCGGCCGCCAGGCTACGCCTTCCGCAGAGTGATGGCTCCGGTTACTCTTCGGGCAGAACTCGCCTTCTCCTTGCAGCCGATGAAGTTGCAGAGGCGCCCGTATGCTTCAGTTATTGGCCGTTGAGTTTGCTTGAGGTTTGCGAAAACCATCGTGATTCAAGCTGGTTGCGCGAAATAGCTCGCTGCGCTACTGAGGAAACATGGCAGTTACATGAAATTTACTCGGATTTAACCGCCTGATACACGGAATTAACACTAAGCATACGTGGCATTCATCTCCGATCTGCCGCTCGCGAAGAGCGGTCCGTACAACAGGAGGCAACATGTCCTACGCGCAGAGAGTGATCGATTTGGTGACCAAGCGGGACCCCGGGCAGCCGGAGTTCCACCAGGCTGTGACCGAGGTGCTCGAGTCGTTGCAGCCGTGTCTGGACCGCAACCCAAAGTACGAGCAGAACAAGATCCTTGAGCGGATCGTGGAGCCGGAGCGCCAGCTGATGTTCCGCGTGCCCTGGATCGACGACAAGGGGCAGGTCCAGGTCAACCGTGGCTATCGCATCGAGTTCAACAGCGCCATCGGCCCCTACAAGGGCGGCCTGCGCCTGCACCCGAGCGTGAAC
>Ga0182021_10004410_pt1 | contig 16560 bp, 12 predicted proteins | sample 612E3MmetaG_FD_120493 | JGI IMG/M metagenome (GOLD analysis project Ga0182021, IMG submission 120493) | Permafrost microbial communities from Stordalen Mire, Sweden - 612E3M metaG (Illumina Assembly) | ecosystem: Environmental > Terrestrial > Soil > Wetlands > Permafrost | place: Sweden...
GCAAGAGAATATGGATGAAAAAGAAAAAGATACGGGGAAAACACCCCGGGCGCAAATTGGATTCAGCCCGGAAAAATCCGTATATTTTTCGCAACGGAAAAGCGCCTCCATGCCCTTTGTTCCTTCGTATAGAGTTCTCTCCCGCACCGGCGAGCTGGGCCGCCGGGCCGACGCGCTCGAGGCCATGCTTGCCTCCTGCTCGATCTGTCCGCACCTCTGCGGCAATAACCGCCTTCTCGGAGAGCTGGCCCGCTGCTCTTCGGGGGCTCTCCCTGTTGTCTCGGCATACACGCCCCATTTCGGGGAAGAACCCTCGCTGGTGGGGACGAACGGGGTCGGGAACATCTTCTTTGGCAACTGCAACCTCCGGTGTGTCTATTGTCAGAATTATCTGATCAGTCAGAACCACCGCGAGGAACGGAAGAATGAAGTCACCATCGACCGACTTGCAGGCATCATGCTGGAACTGCAGGGGCGTGGATGCCATGCCATCGGGTTGGTCTCGCCGACTCACTTCGTCCCGCAAATCGTCAGAGCCCTGGACATCGCTGCAGGGCGGGGGCTTGACCGTCCCATCGTGTACAACACGAATGCGTATGATTCCGTGGAGGTTCTCCGTCTCCTCGATGGGGTGATTGACGTCTATCTCCCCGACCTGAAATACGCGGACGACGACATGGGGGAGCAGTACTCGAAGATCAAGGAGTACACACGCCACGCGCGTGCGGCGCTTGTCGAGATGCACCGCCAGGTGGGGAGCGATCTCCTTCTTGGCGAGGATAGCTTCGTCAAACGAGGCATGATCATCCGTCACCTCGTTCTTCCCAACGATATCGCGGGGAGCAAGCAATCGTTGGGATGGGTGGCATCGACTTTGGGGGCGCACACGACACTGAGCGTGATGTCGCAGTACTTCCCCACGCATGCAGCCGTGACGATGCCTCTCCTTGACCGGAAGATCCGCGAGGGCGAGTATCACCGCGTCCTGGCCTCTCTGGAGCGTCTCGGCCTCGATCGTGGATGGATACAAGACTTCGAAGCGTCAGAGTGCTATAAGCCGGAGTTTGACGACAGGGAGAGGCCGTTCAAAGGAGAGAGCGATAACCGCATTTGACATGGACCAAAGAGGAGGAATCGGAATGACACCGGAGGAACGTGACAGGAAAATCGAGCGGATCCGTGATCTGCCGGCGGCGCTGGAGGAGGCGGTGCGGGGACTGAACGACAAACAGCTTGATACGCCCTATCGTGAAGGGGGATGGACGGTGCGGCAGGTGGTGCACCACCTGGCTGATTCGCATATGAATGCATTCATCCGCATGAAACTCACCCTTGCGGAAGAGAACCCTCACCTGAAACCGTATGACCAGGACGTCTGGGCAACAATGCCCGACGCCGCCGGCATGCCGATCGGTGTTTCACTTGAGATCCTCCGCGGACTCCACGACCGGTGGTACCACCTGCTCAGGGGCGTCGCGGATGGTGGGTGGGTGCGGACAGCAAGCCATCCGGAACGAGGGAGCATTACGCTGGAAAGCCAGTTGCAGACGTATGCGGGACACGGCGACAAACATGTCGGACATATCATGGGGCTGCGCAACGCCAAGGGCTGGTAGTGCCTTTTTCATGTCGCTTCCACAACAATAATTAATTCCATTCCCACAGGCCGTCGATGGGCCATCGGGTTTGTATCGCTGCAGTGCTTGGCATGTGTGCCGCGGGCGCATGGGCGCAGACCGCCGCCTCCCGCGCTGTCGAACCGTTGCGGATCCCCTCTCTCCAGGTCTTCGGCGGGATGTCATGGCCGCTGGCAAAGCCCGGGTTGACCGAATTTTGGCGATCGGGACCTGCCGCAGCCGTCGGGTTTTCCGTCCCTGTCTCTCGCAGGGCATCGCTGGGTCTTGAGGTGGGCGTCGCAGCATACTGGTTCCGCGCATCGCATTTTGCCGACGTGTACCCCGGAGTTTCCGTGCGGAATCTTCCCATCGCCCACACGACCATCATGATCGTCGGACGATTTGATCTGATGCGGGGGAAACGGCTCGGACCGTACGCGGGCCTCTCGCTCGGCGTGGCCAAGGCCAGCGATGCTGTCTACAGGGAAATTGTCGATTCTGTCCGGACCACGTACTTTGCCGTTCCCGGACGAACACGCCTGGCGGGGGGACTCACCGCCGGGCTTGAGTACGTGGTGAATAAGAAGACATCTATCGACGGGGAAGCGCGGCTGCTCGGTGTTGCGAACGACCAGGCCATCAGCACAACACTGACAATGCGGTGCGGGGTCAGATTCACCTTCTAACCATACAGTCTCAACGAATCATATCCCCACAACACAAATGGATACACAAGAAATCCTCGCCATCTTCCGCGATTCCCAAGCCCTCCTTGAAGGGCACTTCCAACTGAGCTCGGGATTGCACAGCGATCGCTACTTCCAGTGCGCAAAGGTGCTGCAGTATCCGAAGTATGCAGAGCTGCTCTGCGGCGTGATCGCGCATCATTTCCGCGCGAGCTTCCTCGACGTCGTGATTGCTCCCGCACTGGGAGGGATTGTTGTCGGACAGGAGGTGGGGAGACAGCTCCGCATTCGCACGTTGTTCGCGGAAAGGAAAGAGGGTGTCATGCAGCTCCGCCGCGGCTTCCACATCGCCGAAGGTGAAAAGATCCTTGTCTGTGAGGACGTCGTGACCACGGGGGGGTCGGTGCGGGAAGTGATCGAGATCGTGACACGGATGGGGGGAAAACTCGCAGGGACTGCTTGCATCGTCGACCGGAGCGGCGGCGCAGTGGAATTCTCTCCCGGAGGAAAGCCGTTTTCGTTGATGCGCCTGGATGTCGTCGCCTACGATCCCCCGTTGTGTCCGCTGTGTGCGAAGGGAATTCCTGTCATGAAACCCGGGAGCCGGGGAAACGCCTGAGAGAACGACTTCATGGGAGAACTGATCATGGAACTCAAGCAGGTGTCGCGTCGAATCGTTCACACGGGGCGCGTCTTTGATCTCATTGTCGACACGGTGGAGTATCCCTCCGGCAAGCGGGGGGTGCGGGAAATCGCGCAGCATCCCGGAGGAGCGGTCGCCGTTCCCCTGTTGGATGACGGGAGCGTCGTCTTTGTCAACCAGCTTCGTTATCCGCTTGGACGCCGGATCACCGAGCTGCCGGCAGGGAAGCTCTCGCCGGGAGAGGATCCGAAGGCCGCAGCAGCGAGAGAATTGACCGAAGAAACAGGATATGTGGCGGGCCGGCTCGATCACCTTCTTACGTTCTTCACAACGCCGGGTTTCTGCAACGAAGCGCTCCATGTCTATCTTGCCCGCGACCTGCTCCTTCACCCCGACGGTCCCAGGAGGGAGGAGGGAGAAATGTCGATGACGCTGGAAACTGTCCCGTTCGAAGAGGCGGTCCGGCGTGCCCTGCGGGGGGAATATCCCGACGCGAAGACAATCATCGGGCTCATCTTTGCCCGTCAAAGGATGGATGAGGAAAGGAAAGCGTGAGGTTTACGAGCATCATCTTCGATTTTGACGGCACGCTGGCCGACTCGCGGCAGGACATCGCGGGAGCCCAGTTGTGGGTCATGCAGCAGCTCGGGCTGGAAGGTGTCAGGGAGGAAGACCTCTACCCCCATATCGGCAAACCCCTCGACGAAACCTTTGAACAGTTCCTCCCGCTCTCAATGCGATGGCGCGTCCCCGAGGCGGCACAGATGTATGCGGAATACTATCCCTCGCGTTCGCTTGCAACCACGAGATTGTTCCCGGGAGTCCGCGAAACGCTGGAGATCCTCTCTGCACGAGGTGCGGCGATGGCGATTGCATCGACGAAACGGGGATCGGGGATCAAACGGGCGACCGACCATTTTGGCGTCACCGATCTGTTTGTGCAGCTTCAGGGGAGCGACGGGCTCCCCTTCAAACCCGACCCATCCATTCTGCGAAAGATCATGGAAGATCAGAGATGGGATATCCGGAGAACGCTCATGGTGGGGGATACCGACCGGGATGTGCTTGCCGGCAAGAATGCGGGGCTGGCAACTTGTGCCGTTACGTACGGCGCGTTGCGGAGGGAAGATCTGCAGGCGTGGCGCCCCGATTACGTGATTGATGGTTTTCCCGCTCTACTCGGCGTGGTGGAATAATATGAACCCGGTGCAAATCATCCGGAAGAAACGGTCCGGCGGCGTCCTGACGCAGCAGGAGATTGAATCGTTTATCGGCGGCTACGTTGCAGGGGCGATCCCTGAGTACCAGATGTCCGCGTTCCTGATGGCCGTCACTATCAGGGGGATGGAACCTGAAGAGACCGCCGCGTTGACGGATGTCATGCTTCGATCGGGGACGACCGTGGATCTTTCGTCGCTCCCCGGGCGGAAGGTGGACAAGCACTCGACGGGGGGCGTGGGCGACAAAGTGTCGCTGATTCTCGCCCCCATGGTTGCTGCGTGCGGCGTCCCTGTTCCCATGATCTCGGGACGTGGACTGGGACACACGGGGGGGACGCTCGATAAACTCGAATCAATCCCCGGTTTCACCACTGCCCTTGACATCGAGGAATACGTGCGGGTCATACGGGACACCGGTCTCGTCCTTGCCGGGCAGACGGCGGAGATTGTGCCGGCCGACAGAAGGATGTACGCGCTGCGCGATGTGACAGGCACGGTGGAGTCCGTTCCGTTGATTGCCGGCAGCATCATGAGCAAGAAACTTGCCGAAGGGATCGATGCGCTTGTCCTGGATATCAAGACCGGCAACGGTGCATTTATGCAGTCGTATGATGATGCCGTCGCTCTTGCGCGTGCCCTGGTCGGGATCGGTACTGCTCATGGGAAGGAAACCGTGGGCTTCATTACCGACATGAACCAACCGCTCGGACTCTCGATCGGAAATTGGTGCGAGGTTGTGGAGTCGGTGGAATGTCTTCGCGGAAAAAACGTGCCGGACCTGATGGAAGTCACCTACGTCCTGGGGGGCGCAATGCTCTTCCTTGGCGGGAAGGTGACAGACATCGCCGACGGGATCACACAGTGCAGGTCCGCCATCTGGTCGGGGAAAGCGTATGAAAAATTCCTTCAGGTGGTCGAAAGGCAGGGGGGAGACATCTCTTTTGTCCAGGACGCTTCAAAGTACCCGCCGTCTCGCTTCGTTATCGATGTCCGGTCGACCGTTTCCGGGTATGTGACGGGCTTCGCGACGATGCAGGTCGGCCTTCTTGCGCTCGAGCTTGGCGCCGGGCGCGTCCGGGTGGACGATGCGGTCGATCCGAAAGCAGGGATCGTTCTGGCAAAGAAAATCGGCGACCGGGTGGCCGTCAACGATCTTCTCGCACGGATCTCCACTGACCGGGAAAAGGCCGCAAGAGATGCTGCACACGAGCTGCGATCTTGCCTCACCATCAGCCCTTCACCGGTCGACCAACGCCCGTTCATTTATGCGTACGTCAGCAAAGATGGGGTGACACCGTGGACAACCCCCCCAACATATTGACAACCGGCGAAAGAGCCGCTCTTCTCCGGCATGGGGTGGGCAACTGTTCTTTATCATAAGCGCGAAAAGGAGAGGAATGCCGACCGTGACGTTTGCTGAGGAACACCGTGCAATCGAAGTGGATGCGGGGTCCAATCTGCGCCTGGTGATGCTGCGCGTTGGGGTGTCTCCCTACCAGGGACTTGATCGGCTGATCAATTGCCGGGGGCACAATTTCTGTGGAACGTGTGCGGTGGAAATCGTGGAGGGGAAAGGAGCTTCGCCCCGGACACAGGAGGAGGAGACGACACTGGGAGGGAGCCTCGTTGTCGCGCGTGTCGTCGCCAAGAACGTGCGACTTGCATGTCAAATGAAGGTGACGGGCGACATCACAGTGAAGTCCCACCCGGTTCGTCCGCTCGATGCCGTTGAGACGAAACAACGCATCGCCTTTGCGGCAGTGGCGCTCTTCTTTGGAGTGGCGTTCCTCGGGACGTTCGGCTACATCTTTCTCGACATGATCAAGAAGTTCTGACCCGATGCCGTTCCGGGCTGTGCGGGCATCTTAGCGCCGGATGTTCCGAGGAGAGGCGTTCAGGACTGCCAGCATCGCGTCATGGATCCTGCCGTTCGATGCGAGAACACTCTTCTCGTAGATGCTCTGCGGTTCGCCCGTCAGGTTGCTCAGTCTTCCTCCCGCCTCCTGTACCAGCAGTATTCCTGCTGCCATATCCCAGGGAGCGAGACTCACCTCCCAATACCCGTCAAATCTTCCCGCCGCGACATACGCGAGGTCCAGCGCCGCTGAGCCGAGGCGCCTGACCGCCCCTGCCTCGATCAGAAAGTCGGTAAAGTAATCGATTGTCGGCCATGGATTTGTCGACAGGTCATAGGGGAAACCCGTGACGAGAAGACCGTCGATGAGTGCAATTGCCTGGGACACGGCAAGGCGTTGTCCGTTCAGGAATGCCCCGCTCCCTCTTTCCGCCGTGAACATTTCGTCGCGGTTCGGATCGTACACGACGCCCGCCACGATCTCCCCCTTTTGTTCCACCGCGATCGACACGCTGAAGATCGGAAGACCATGAAGAAAATTCGTTGTCCCATCGAGCGGATCGATAATCCACGTGCAATCGGTTCCGGCACCGCTCTTCCCGCTCTCTTCGGCGAGGATGGCGTGGTCCGGATAACGGGTTTTGATCATCTGGATGATCTTCCGTTCCGATCCCTTGTCGATTTCCGACACCAGGTTGCGCTCCTGTCCCTGTTTCACTTCAATGGAGCGAACTCGACCGACGTTTTCACGGAGGAATTGACCCGCCGTGCGCGCCGCTTCCATGGCAGTGTTGAGCATCTTCTCTGTCCGCTGTGTGATGGTTGATCTCATCAAGATACCACAATCGCATCGCGGATGCCACCGTGCCTGTTGGAAATCCGCGTCGTTTTCCGTAGGTTGTTTTCCAATTCATCCACCAGAGGCCTCCATGCGAACCGCTGCTGCATTGTTTCTCTGTGCCATCTCCTTCCTGGGATGTCAGAAAACAGATTACTCGCAACACGCTCGCGATGCGATCCGCATCGAAAACATTGCCATCACTGTCCTGGACCATCCACGATCGTACATGCAGTCCGACAAGGAGGGGGGATTTCTCGTCGGGACGATTGCGAGGGGAAGCATGGATCGCGATCGCTGGTCGGTGAACGGCACCGTCATCCTTGACGGGCTGAACATTGAGATCGATGGGAAGGCCCTGATGCCCGATCGGCTCGATTCGGGAATCATCCGGCCGTTCGAGGTCCGCAGGTCGTACGCCGGCGGGACGACGGTCACGCTTGCGTCTCTGGATGCCGTCGGGGACGTCCACGCGATGGCGCTGGTGGTCGATGGGGGATCGGATGGCCCTGTCTCCGTGCGTCCGATCACCGGGAGCGGGCTTGTCTTTGGGGGGGACGGAGGGGGAAGGGGGCGGGCGATCTGGAAGACATCGGAGGGGAGGACTGTGGTGTTGACCGGAGGGCCGTCGGCGGAGGGGGAAAAAGATGTCGTGACGCTGCACGGGCGGCCGGCACGTTTTCTTGTTGTCGACCTTCCCAGGGGGAGAGACCCGGCGACGGCGGAGCTGCTTCTCGCAGCGCTCGATACGGCGGCAGCGATGCGCAGGGGACGGATGGAGCGCTTCCTGAACGCATCGTACCTACGGACATCGGATGACACGCTGACCATGGCCATCCAATGGATCAAGCTGTCACTGGATGGGTTCGTCGTTGAAGGACGTGACACTTTTGCAGTCGGAAATGTGCCGTGGGATGGTTCGATTGACGCGAGAGGGAACGCACAATCGATCGCCGGTATTGGGCTCGCCACGGGCGATTACGGACGTACGGGGGCAATCATCCGGACGCTGGCACGGTACCAGGATACGCGTGCGGGAAGCCGGACGTTTGGGCGCATTCCCGACAGGATCATTGGCGGAAAAAGCACCTACGGTGGGGCGGATGTCTCCCCTTGGTTCGTCAGGGAATTGTACGAACATGTTGTGTACGCGAACGACACGTCCCTCGTCCGATCGCTCTTTCCGGTCATCGAGAGAAGTCTGGAGGGAACGTATGCGAGTCACACCGACAAGGAAAACTTTCTCACGCACGGTCCCTACGAAACATGGATGACGCAGAAAGCGAGGGGGAACAGGGCGGTGGAATTGCAGCTTCTCTGGTATTTCCAGCAAATGATCAGTTCGTATGTGGCGGCATTCCTGGGTGACTCCACGCACGAGGAGGCATGGTGGGCCGCCTCGGCGGCAACGGCCGGCAACTTCGCAAGAGAATTTAGCGACACAGTATCGCACACGCTGGTGGACCATCTCGAATCGGGAGGGAAACGAAGTACGGAGATCCGGCCGAATGGCGTCATGTGCCTTGAGATTCTGGAACAGGAGTCAATGAGGTTCGGTGTGGTGCGTCAGGCCGCACGGACTCTCATGTCACCGATGGGCGTGGCGACGCTCTCCCCCGCGGCGGCGGACGGAGCGACGCTCTTTGACGGAAAGGTCTGGAGCTGGCTTGCGGGCCCGGTGACCTACGCCCTCACCCGGTACGACAGGCAGGACCTTAGCTACCGGATGGCGAGGTCCATGGCACGTTGCGTCCTGAACGAAGGGATGGCCGGGACATTGCCGGAAATCCTTCCTCCCGGCTCGGGAGGCAGCGATGCCTCGTTGACCGGGATGGCTGAGTTTATGCGAAGTATCTATCAGGACTATCTCGGTCTTCGGGTCGATTTTACGACCAAGACCCTGACGATCCAGCCCAAGCTTCCGGACGATATGACGGAGGCGGAGTTCACTGTGTACGCGGGCTCCCACCCGATCGACGGCACCCTTCGGCGCACGCACGGCGAGGGCCGGATCATCCTGCGCGCACAGGATCTTCCCGAACCGATGAAGGTGAGTTTCCTCTGGATACTGGAAAACGGTGATGCCTGGCGCGGGGCCGTTTCCCTCACTGCGGGGAAAGACCTCACTCTCATCTTCACGGATGACGCCGCGATGATGTTCCTCGACGCGAAGGAAGCAAAGATGACGGGGGCACGGCACTTGAAGAAATTCTCCCAAAGGGAGTCGTCCTCGGATCTGGGTCAGTGACGACGGCGCGAGCGCTTGCGGGCGAGGGCGTCTTTGATCCGTTCGGCCCGCGCACGGTCCATGCGAAATCGGACGAACACGCTGGTGCCATCGTAACGTTTCTCCAACACTTCTCCCTCGTCATGTACCTGCGACATGAGCTCGTAATCGTCCTGCTTGAACCGTATGGTCTCTTCGACGATCGTCCCTTCGAGCAGCTCCGCGACGGCGCTGACAAGTCCGTTCATGTTGATTCCCCGCTCCGCAGAAATGCAGACCGCATTGCCGAAACGGGACAGGACAGAGGTGATCAAACTCCTGTTCTCGACCCTGTCCACTTTGTTGAAGACATGGATGGTCGGTTTTCCCTGGGTGCCGATCTCTTCCAAAGTCTCATTGACGATGGCTATTTGCTCTTCAAAGAGCGGATGGCTGAGGTCAATGACGTGGAGGAGCAGATCGGCGTCGCGGACCTCATCGAGCGTGCTCTTGAACGAGGCGACCAGATGGTGGGGGAGCTTCCGGATGAAACCGACGGTGTCGGAGAGAAGCACGCGGTGGGCCGGAGTGAATGCAACCAGCCGGACCGTCGGGTCGAGCGTCGCGAACAGCCGGTCCTGAATGAAGACGTCGGCCCCCGAGAGTCTCTTCAGGAGGGTTGACTTCCCGGAGTTGGTGTAGCCGACCAGCGATGCCCGGGGAAGGTTCTCGCGTCCTTTCCGCTGGACGTCCCGTTCTGTGCTGATTTCCTGAAGCCGGGCCTTGAGCCGTGTGATCTTCGTCCGGATTGTGCGCCGGTCCGTTTCGATCTGGGTCTCCCCGGGTCCCTTGGTCCCGATGCCGCCGAACTGTTTCGACAAGTGGGTCCACTGGCGGGTGAGGCGGGGGAGCATGTATTGAAGCTGCGCGAGCTCGACCTGGGTTTTTGCCTCACTCGTGCGCGCCCGCGATGCGAAAATGTCAAGGATGATGCCGCTCCGGTCAATAATCTTGCACGGGATGAGGGACTCGAGGTTGCGAACCTGTACCGGCGACAGGTCGTCGTCGAAGATGACGATATCGATTTTCTTTTCCCCCGCGAGCCACACAAGCTCTTCTGCTTTTCCCTTGCCGATGTAGAACGCCGCGTCGATCGATTTTCGTTCCTGGACGATGGTGTGAACGACTTCCGCCCCCGCTGAATCGGCCAGGAGCGCCAGTTCTTTCAGGTAGTCTTCCACCTTCGCGCGTCTCTGGTCGCGCGTCACCACGCCGACGAGGAGGGCCCGTTCACTGCGTTTCGTGTCCTGCATCATGATGCGCTCCCTTCCGTTTCTCCGCGAAAACCGCTGCTCTGCAAAGCCCTCCGGACGTTCTTCCCTGCAACCCGTCCGACCACCATTTCGGCAAGCGCGCAGAGCAGGGCGAGTATCAGGCACCATTGCCACAACTCCACTCCGTATCTTGAGAGGCGGATACTTTCCGCCGCTGCCTCCCCCGTGGCGACAAAGCGGACCGATGAGGGGTCAATGCCGACGCTCTTCCAGAGGGGAATCGAGTCCGAGTCCGCAGCCGGACGGAGATCGGATTCTTCCCGTGGAATGTTCACCGCGGCCGCGGCGAGGATGCGTTCCACCGCTCCCTTTTGTCCCGACGAATCCTGGAGAACGGCATACACGCCCGGTTCGTCCGCAATGCCACCGTCAAAGATCGCCATGCCCGTCCCCGCCGTCACAGCGGGAACGACGCGACGACGTGATCCATCGGGACGGACAAGGAAGAAAACATCGCGTTCCGTGAATTCGCGGAGACGCGACGCGATACGCAGCTGCTCGCCCGTCAGGAGTGGCTGACCGGCGGTGGAACGCATGCTCAAGTAAAGGACGGCGCGATGAAGTAACGGCGCGAAGAGACCCTTGACCGGGAAATCGGACCATCCGAGACCCGCCTCGACCGCAAAAAAAAGAACCCGTCCGCTTCGGACGGGAGTTTCGGAAAGGAAGGGACGGCCGTTGGAAAGTGTGATGATGGCGCTGCCACTGGACCCTGTGGTCAGCGGAAGCGACGTCCGGATGCGGGGCGATTCGATGGCGGGTGCCCTCTTCCGTATCCCCGGCCGTTCGCCAAACATGCCCTCCAGAAGAGGATGGGCATAATCGATCGTGCTGATCGACAGGAAGCTCTCTCCGGATTGGATTGTGGGAGATCCGGCGACAGGCGGGAGGCCGAGGGCGGGAAGCAGCTCGTTGTTGTAGGCATCAGGAGGATCATCGGGTCCCGGGAAGAGAATCAGGCCCCCTCCCCCCCTTACAAATGCGCTGATGTTCTGCACGGCGGCCCGTGAGAGACTCTTGACCCCGCACAGGATCAGGACGTCGAATGTACCCAGATCGACCGAGGGGATTTCGGCTGTCGTCATCTGTTGCGTTGCGAGATACCCGGCGAGGATCGAATCGCCGGCAAGCGAGAGCGCCAGGTGCGGGAGGGTTGTGGAAGCCTGAACGGGGCCGGCGAGAAGAACGGAAATGGTGCGCGGAATATCCAGCGTGAAGTACCTCCGGTTATCCGGCTCGAACAGATCTTCCTGTATTTCCACGTATCCACCGACAATGCCTCGCCGGCGCGGGGAAAACTCGTACTCCTGCGCGGTGACTCCCTCGGGTGGGAGATCAACGCTTCGCTGGGCGACTCTGTCGGAACCGAGATAGACGCTTGTCACTGCCCCGTGCAAAGCTCCCTGGTCGAAATTTCCCACTTGTGCGGAGAGGCGAACAGGTCTGTTGCCAGCGACGATACGGGTGAGGATTTCGGCATCGAGAATGCCGGCATTTCCGTGGTGTGAGGGGGGAGACATGAGAACAAACAGGCGGGCGAGAGGATCAAATCTTCCTGTCGTGTCGTTGCGTGGAGTTCCTCCCTGCTGTATCACACGTTCTCCCGGGAGAGGCCCCCGGGTATCCGCATGCTCTCCGGCAACGGTTCCCCCGAACTGCGTCGCCTGTCCGTCGGTGATGATGACCACCTCGTGGTTTGCGTCCGTCGATGCTGCGAGGAGTTCGTTCACACGCATGAGGGCGTGACGAAACGGTACGCTGACAGAGGAGGGATGCGCATCGGCAAGGAAGGCGTGTGCCGAAGTGCGAGTGTGGCGTCCAGGCAGTGCTGCGCTGCCGGCGGTCGTCGAAAGCGGAACAAGAGAGAGATGGTCGTTGTCGCGTGCCAGGTCGACGATCCTCTGAGCGCTTTGCAGCGCGCGGGAGAACGACGTTCCCCGCTCATCACGGACTTCCATGCTTGGTGAATCATCGAGGAGAATCACCGTTGTGCTGGCGGCTTCGCCTCCGCCGATGGCGGCGAACGAGCCGCGCAATGCCGGGCGTGCAAATGCCAGAACAAGAAAGACCATCAGCAGTGTCCGGAGAATCAAAAGGAGAATCTGCTGGAAGCGGATCCGCCGGATGGAGGACTTCTGCAGCTCCTTGAGAAACCGAAGAGAGCTGAAATCGATTGTCCGCAGTCTGCGCAGGGTAAGAAGATGCAGCACAAGAGGGACGAGAGCAGCGGCGAGACCGAAAAGGAGAATGGGATTCAGGAACGTCATTGAAAAAAGAAGGGTAAAAATCGACCGAAAAGCAACTTGACTCTCCCCTCACTGTGGGATATATTTATATGGGAAAGACTCGATTCGAGAAGGCCCATCTCTCACACCCCTCGTGTGTTGTCAATTCCATGCCGTACCGGCTCACATTCCTGATCATACTGTTTTCCGGCGCAGTGATGGCTGCTCATGCGGAGCCGCCTGATCTGCGGGCGGCTTTTTCCATCCATCCCCTTCTGGAGGATTCGGTCCCTTCCGGCATGCCGTACACTTTCCACCGTGAGCTGAAACGCCCTCACGTCGCCCTCGTGCTGAGCGGAGGAGGAGCACGGGGGATGGCACAAATAGGCGTGTTGCGCGTTTTGGAGAAGAATGGTATCCCCGTGGATTTCATCGCAGCAACGAGTATGGGAGCCATTGTGGGGGGATTGTATGCGTCGGGATACACGGTCGCAGAAATCGACTCGCTGGCCCGCAACACCCCCTGGGATGACCTTCTCTCTCTGACGGGTGACACGAAAAGATCCGAGCTCTTTGTCGATCAGAAGATCGCAGGAGACAGGAGCTTCTTCGCCCTGCGATTCCAGGGTTTTGAGCCGGTTCTTCCTCCGGCTGTTTCGTCCGGTCAGCGCCTGACCGACTTCCTCAGTGCTCAGACGCTCCAGGCACCCTACCATCCTCATCCAAGTTTCGACGACCTGAAGATCCCCTTCCGGGTAGTTGCCACCGATCTTGTCTCGGGAAACCGGGTCATTCTCTCGGAGGGCTCTCTGGCGGAGGCGCTCCGTGGCAGTTCCACGGTTCCTCTTCTGTTCAGTCCCATCGAAAAAGACGGCATGGAATTGGTGGACGGCGGGCTTGTGTCGAACATTCCGGTGGATCTCGCCTGGGATTGGGGGGCCGACCTTGTGTTGGTAGTGAATTCAACGAGCGGGCTCCGGACCCAGGACGAAATGAAGGCCCCATGGCAGACCGCCGACCAGATCATGAGCATCATGATAAAGGTGGTGAATGAGCGGCAGCTGCAGGAGGCAGACGTTGTTCTGACGCCTGAAATTGGAAGACACCTCTCCTCGGACTTCACCAATATGGATAGTCTCATCCAGGCGGGGGAAAGGGCGGCGGAAGAAAACCTGCCTGCGATCAAAGCCCTCTATGAGGAGAAGCAAGCGGTGCTGGAAAAGGAATCTGAAAATCTCCCACAAAGGCTGAATGTCGCGCATGTTCTCTTCAACGACGAGAACATTCCGGATTCGCTGAAGTACCGGATCGAAGCGGCGCTTCGGAAACGGGATCTTCCCGTAGGAAAGATCAGGAGATCCGTGGATGATCTCTATGCGCTGGGGGACTACCGCGATGTGCGGGCCGCCGTTGTCACGGACAGCAGCAGTGCAACAGTGACGTTTACCGCCACTCCGAATCCTCCGCTTGTCTCGGTCGTTTTCGAAGGGGTGAAGCTGGTCCCCGTTGCCGACGTTACCTCCGTCTTCGCACCGATCATGGGGAGGCCCGTCAACGCGGAGGGGACGCGCAAAGCACTCGAACGGGTTCTGCGACTTTACCGCAGCCGGGGATACTCCCTTGCCAGGATCGACACCATGCATTTCGAAGAACGGACGGGCGCCCTCCTTGTCCGGATCAACGAAGGGATCATCGGCGGCATCCGCGTGGAAGGAAGTCTCCGCACCCGGGACAGCTTCGTCCTGCGCGAGTTTCCGCTTTCTCCGGGCGATGTGTTTCAGATCGACAAAGCCCGCCAGGGATTGACGAACATCGGCAGCACGACGCTCTTCGACTATGTCTATCTCGAGGTTGCGTTCAGCGACCGCCACCCCATCCTGACTATCCGTCTCAAAGACCGGCCCACGCAACTTGTGCGATTCGGAATCCGGGCGGACAATGAGCGGCAGCTGCAGGGACTCATCGACGTCCGCGACGAGAATTTCCAGGGATCGGGAATGGATCTGGGGATGACGATTGCGGGGGGAGAAAGGAATGTGGACGCCACCATTGAGTACAAGGCACGGCGCCTCTTCAGTTGGTATCTGGCGCTTGGTGTCGGCGGCTTCTTCAGGGACATGGACAGTTATCTGTATGCCGACGCTCCGCAACCCGAGGCAAACCATTGGCTGCGCCAGAGGGTCGGCGAATACCGGGACATCAGGTACGGGATTTCTGTCACTTTTGGAACACAACTCGAGCGGCTGGGAGACGCGACAGCGGAGTTCCTCCTCGAGGATGTCCGAACCAAGAACTTGAGTGGCGCCGACGCCCTCGAGGAGCACAACCGACTGGCCATCGTGCGGCTCGGGACACTCGTGGATACAAAGGATCAGTATCCTTTCCCGATGAAGGGCGTAGGTGTCAACCTCCAGTATGAATTCGCCTTCGAAGGGTTCGGGAGCACGGTTGGGTATAACGCTGTGCGGTTTGTGTATGAAACATACTCGACCTGGAGCGAGCGCTTCACATTTCATCCGCGATTGACCATGGGCTTTGCGGACAAGACCATGCCATTCGCCCAGCAATTTCGGCTTGGGGGACGGGAGAACTTCTTCGGGGTAAGGGAGGACGACCGGCGAGGGCGGGAGCTCGTTCTCGTGAATGTCGAATGGCGATATTTCCTTCCGGTCCGCATTCTCTTTGATACGTATGTGCGGATGCGTTACGACATCGGGACTATCACCTCCGTCCCCGAGGAGTTCAAGTTCGACGCGCTCCGGCATGGGCTGGGCCTGGAGCTGGCGTTTGACACCCCGGTGGGACAGGCGGCCTTCGGGCTGGGGAAGAGCTTCTTCTTCAGCGGAAGTCTCCCGGAAAACCCGTTGCAACAGGGTCCGCTGGAGTTTACATTTGTTATCGGCTATCCATTGTAGGCGAGCAACTCACGAGAGGGGAAGGAGACGCATGTCGACCAAAAAACCCGCAGCGGTAACCGCCGCCGATGCAACGACGCTGGAGGCGATTGCCTATGCCAGCGTACGCGATATCCCGGTGGTTGAACCGCACGACCGCGACCGACTCGGATATAACGTGTGGCGCTGGCTGACCTCAAAAAAGGACCCGCTGGAAATGTGCGTACGAAGCGCCGGGGCCAGGCTGCTCGTTAGCGAGGAGCAGGCCGTTGCGGCGGTTCGGAAACATCTTCAGGATAAAGGGATCACGGAATAAACCGTTGACAGGGAAACAATTGGGGGGGATACTCCGCGCTCCTGCGGTGCCGTAAGAGACGCCGGCATCCCGGACCGACGAAGAGGAAGGGATACCCGTGGAACGGGCAAACGACGTGAGTGGTGCGACGGCCAGCGTTGATGGGGGACTCTTGGAGGGATTGATGTGATGGGCATGGTGACGGAAATGCACCTCCGCGAGGAGGCACCGGAGAAGGAGAGATTCAACTACAAGGGGATGCACCGGTATTTGATTACTCTTCTGCCCCGGCACAAAGCGGTTTCTCTCTGCCGGCGCGAATCGACGCTTGTGACGCTGGGAGCGCTTCGGGAATCGGCGCAGGAGCATGAGTTTGATGTCATTGCGTACTGCTTTCTGCCCGAGCGCCTCGTCATGGTCGTGAGGGGAAAAACGGAAGCATCGGATATGAAAAACTTCCTCTCGGGCTTCCGGGGGAGGGAAAAGTCGGCTGTTGCGCCTGCGGCTTCGATGTTCGCACGAAGATATCAGGAGCGTGTGCTGCGAAAGACCGAGGAGACCAGAGTCGTGGCAGATGAGGTTTTCCACATGCCGGTCAAGGCGGGATTGGCGGCGCGTCCGTCTGCCTATGAATTCCAGGGATCGTTCGTGTATCCCTCCGTGGAAAAACCGGAGAAGCCACGGAAGGACTTCCGCAAGAGGGGAGAATCGCCCCGCAGATCCTTCGGCAAAACGGCGCGGCGCCCCC
>Ga0182021_10004411_pt1 | contig 16556 bp, 14 predicted proteins | sample 612E3MmetaG_FD_120493 | JGI IMG/M metagenome (GOLD analysis project Ga0182021, IMG submission 120493) | Permafrost microbial communities from Stordalen Mire, Sweden - 612E3M metaG (Illumina Assembly) | ecosystem: Environmental > Terrestrial > Soil > Wetlands > Permafrost | place: Sweden...
CTGCACCGGCAGGCGCGCGATCAGGTACACCTTGGGATCGAGCGGATAGCCGTAGAGCGCGGCCAGGCCGCAGATGGCCAGGCCGTACAGGATGCCGAGGCCGGTGCCCGCGAAGCCCACAAAGGTTCCCGCGGCTAGAAAGACCCGCAGCAGAGTGGAAGCGTGCGCGCCCATGGAGGCGAGAATCGCGATCTCGCGCACCTTGGACAGCACGATGAGCATAAGCGAGGCGATGATGTTGAACGCGGCCACCACGATGATGAAGAAGAGCAGGATGGCAATCACCAGCTTCTGCATCGACAGCGCCGCGAACAGATTGCGATTTAGCGTCTTCCAGTCGATCACGCGCGACTCTGGACCCAGCCGGCGTTCAACCTCGGGCTCAATGCGGATGGCCTGCATCGGATCGGAAAAGCGCAGCTCCACACCGAAAATGGACTGGCGCGCGTTGCCCATCCGGCGCGCGTCCTCCAGGTTGATGTAGGCCAGGCGCGCGTCGTACTCGTGGAAGCCCAGCGACGAAATGCCGACCACGCGGAAGGTGTAGGCGCTGGGGGCCGAGTCGATGCCTCCGGAGAAAGGCACCAGGACCTGCAGGCAATCACCCATGCGGCTGCGCAAGCGGCGGGCCAGCTCGCTGCCCAGAACAATCCGACCCACTGGTTCGGCGGCAGCCGGATCCGGGGCAGGCTGCGCCTCTGCGCAGTAGGCCGGCCGGCCCAGGTCAGCGACAGAGCCGGCCACCATGATCCGTCGCAACTCGGGTGCGCCGTCGGACAGGTCGACGCCTTTGAGATTGGCACCGACTTTTCCGATCATGACTTCCCCGGCGGTGAAGCTGAAGGTGGACATGCGCTCCAGCCCTGGCAGGCCAACCAGGGCCTTCTTGATCACCTCCGCGTCCCGCTCGGCCTCCGCCATGTCTCGTTCCAGGCCGTACGAGGTCACGATGAGGTGTGCGTTCACCGACAGGACCTTCTCCTGAAACTCGTGTTCGAAGCCGCTGGTCACGGCCAGCACCACCACCAGCGACGCGACTCCCAGGACTACGCCCATGGTCGAAACCGTAGTGAAGACCGAAAACACCCGCAGCAGGATGAACAAGAGCATGGCCAGGGCGGCCATCAGCGCGAGGACCACGCCCGCGGTTTCCAGGCCGCGCACATGGCCGCGAAACGCTGTCGCCATGCCCAGGCCGGCCAGGGTTCCCGCCAGCGCCACGTACAGGCCAACTCGGGTGGCTGGCGAGGGCGTCGTGCGCTGCAGATAGCGCACGGCCACGAAACGCTCGAATCGATACGCGAAGAAGAGAGAAACGATCGCGGCCAGGATGGCGAGCCCGACCCCGATGGGGCCGAGCAGGGAAGCCGATTCGCCGAACAACCTGGTCACCAACGGTAAGCGGGGCATGTGCCCCGCAAGCTACGGGACGAAGACTGCGTGGTCAAACCCGAGACCTTCCTTGACAGGGCTGACCAGCCAAACTTACCGTTACACTATGGGCTTGGTTCGTTCACATCTTGTCGCGTCAGCGCTCGCCCTGGCCACGCTCACCTCTTCCGCGTGGGCTGGAAAGAACGACCTTCAGCTTGTCAACCTTTGTCCGTCGTCGTCGTCGGTTCTCAACGCCCCGGAGTGTAGATGGGTGCATCGCGGGCCCGACGGTTCAATCACCGGACAGGTCGTGCCTGACCCCACTGGCAAGCAAGACTTCCGCAGTCTGATGTCTGAGTTGGGCGTCGTGCTCGCGCCCCGCATTCCCATGGTGGCTGACACAGGAGGGATCTTGGGGTTCGAACTTTCCGCCGAGCTTGGCCTGACGGGAATCAGCAACAACCAGAAATTCTGGAACGGCGTCGCGGGCGTGTCAGCGAACAATCCCGCGGCGACACGGCCAGATGCCATCCTGACGACAGTGGGGGCCTTTGTGCGCAAGGGTATCTGGTTGCCGGTGCCGACCATGGAGCTGGGTTTCGGGGCTGTGCACCTCCTCGACTCGCATCTCCTGGCCTGGCAGGGCTACGCGAAGCTGGCCATCCATGAGGGGTTTGATGACCTGCCCATCCCTTCCGTGGCGGTACGCGGAGCGGTCTCATACCTGACAGGCACGAGTCAGGTCACGATGACGACCGCCACCTTCGACCTTCTCGTATCGAAGGGATTCGGCCTGCTCAAGACGGCGCGGCTCGAGCCCTTTGCCGGCGGGAGTCTGATCGCGATTTTCGCTCATAGCGGACGTATTGACGCAACACCCATGTGTGACGCCGCGAAGCTCGCGGCTCTACCCGCTGGCAGCGATCCTGGAACCCGGTACTGCGCCTCGTCTCAGGCCGGCACAAGAGACGACTTCGACGCCAATTTCAGCTTTCCGGCACAGAACGCGATCACGCGCTATCGAATGTTTGCCGGATTCAAGCTCAGGTTCGCAGTCATATTCTTCTCGGCGCAGTATGAACTCTACTTCGCCGGCGAAAGCCGAGACGGGACAGCTGGCGATCAGAGCGCCACACAGAACGCCCTGTCTCTCAGCACAGGCCTCCATTTTTGACGGTCGCGGGTACCTTCCCCGCGTCGCCTGTCGCCATCCGCCCGCCCGGTACAGGCGAATGTTCTAGCCTGCTGCCGGAAATGTAGCAGTGCTAGTGAGCCGTCAGGCCACTGCGGATGATCTTGCGCAGTCCTTCAACCGGGAGGCGGGGTCCCCGCTTCTCTTCTTCGAAGATGATCTGCGCCATTGTGGCCGCCGTCAGATCCTGCTGGGTCGTCTTGTCGATGACCCGGATCTCATCACCATTGCGAATCAGAACGGCAATCTGTTGCAAAGTGACATAGTGGCTATCATGGGTGTCGTACAGCTTCCTGTTCGAATACCGTTTGATCGTGCGTACAGTCATGCTGCTAATCTGCCCTGCCTGGATGCCGCGTCAAGAACTAAGTCATAATCCCGCGTTATCAAAGCGGAATTTCTTCGCGAATCGAACCGCCTCCCACACCGCTCCCCGCTGCTCCAGCACGCTACGACTTGGGCGCTTGCTCGCTGGGCTGGGCCGAACCGGATTTGGGCGGCTCGCCGGGAATCTCAGGCTTTTTCACGGCGACCTCGATCTCGTTCGCACTCGTGACAGCCCGCTTGAAGTTCTTGATGGCGCGGCCCAGCCCGTCACCGAGTTGAGGGAGTTTGGTTGAGCCAAACACCACCACGACGACGACGAGAATAAGGATCCATTCGCCAGCTCCGATGCCAAACATGTGTTTACCAGGCCCGTCTATACCACTGCAGAGCCAGGGAGGCAATCCGTTCGGTGCTTGAGCGAATGGGGCATTTCTTGGTCCCCTGAGGGTGATCCTGTACGATCCGGCCTTATGCGGCTGACCGCGCGCGCTGCCCCATTCCTGATTCCGATCGGCATGGCCGCGTTCGCGACTTCCGCGCAGGCTGCCCCGGGCCGCGGCTCCAGCCCAGGGGTCAGCGTCGGCAAGCCTGCGGGCGCTGCCGCGGAGCCTGTCCAAGAGAACCCGGCCGAACGCAAGGCCGTGCGCGGCGCGCCGCTCGACGAGCCAGGTGCCAACGAAAGCCCCGAGCTGCGCGAGGTACACCGCTTCGAGGAGCAAGCTTTTCCGCGTTCTGGCCCGCCCGAGCTGCAAGACGCGGAGCCTGACGACGCCGCCCTGCCTCTGCCGCCTGGGCTCACCGGCCGCTGGGGCGGGACGGGCGACATTCCCCGACAGTTGCGCAGCCCCGAGGTCCCAGCCCGAGGCGACAAGGCGGCTGCCTTGTCAAGGCCCGCGTGGGCCCAGTCTCTGACGCTGCCTGAACTCCCGGTGCGCTGGGCGCCCCAGGTGATCCGCTACCTGGACTTCTTCAAAGGCGATCCCAAAGGCCACGCCATCATGGCCTCGTGGCTGCGCAAGATGGAGCGCTTTCGTGCGGCATTCGAGACCGTGCTGGCGCGCAACGAGCTGCCCAGGGATCTCATCTACCTCGCCATGGTCGAGAGTGGCTTCGAGCCGGGCGCCACCTCCAACAAGAGCGCGGGCGGGGTGTGGCAGTTCATGCCCCAGGTGGCGCGGGCCTACGGGCTCGAGGTTAGCCACTGGGTCGATGGCCGCCGCGATCCCGAGCGAGCCGCCGAGGCGGCCGCGCGCTATCTCAAGGACCTCTACGTTCGTTTCGGCTCGTGGCACTTGGCCTTCGCCGCCTACAACTCGGGGTACGGTGCCATCCTGCGGTCCATCGCCCGCTACAACACCAACGACTACTGGGAGCTCTGTCGCCACGAATCGGGATTGCCGTGGGAGACGACCCTCTACGTGCCGAAGATCCTAGCCGCGGCTATCGTGGGTCACAACCGGGCGGCGTTTGGTTTTGGCAATGTGGCGGCCGATCCGCCCTGGGCGTACGACACCATCCAAGTACCGGCGGGCACCTCATTCGCCGCTTTGGCACGGGCCGCGGGTACCAGCTCCGAAGTGATCGCGGCGTTCAACCCAGATCTCTTGCGCGACCGCGTGCCGCCCGATCGCGGCCCCTTCACGGTTCGCATCCCGCTCGGCTCGTCGGGGCTGTATGCCCAGGCGGTGGCGCAGCTTCGCAGATCCGGCGAACGGGTCGAGACCCTGGTCCTGCGTTTCGGCGATACGCTGGAGAGTGTGGCCAAGGCGCGCGGTGTTTCGCCGCGCGAACTCAAGCGCCTCAACGGCGTGGGCGACAGCGCCGATCTGCGCGGGGGCACCACCATCCTGGTTCCGGCCCGCTCCGGGGCTCCGGCCCCTGCGTCGAGCGGAGGCGATGACAGCGACGAGACCATCCTGGTCGCGGTTCCCGATCGCGCGTCTGGCAGCGCGGGCAGCGAGCGTGTCTTCTATCGCACGCGGGACGGTGACACGCTGGACGAAATCGCCGATGTCTTCAACGTGCGGGTCGACGACCTGGTCGCGTGGAACAACCTCGACCCAGAGGCCAAGCTGCAGCCCAAGCTGGTGTTGCAGGTCTTCGTGCGGGATGGCTTCGACCGGGCGAATGTGGCCTTGCTCAACCCAGACAAGGTTCGCGTGGTCACCCTGGGCTCGCAAGAATTCCTCGACCTCGAGACAGCCCGCCGGGGCAAGACGCGACTGCAATACACGGCGCGCGCGGGCGACACGCTGGCCAAGATCGCAAAGCGCTATGGGCTTGCACCAGGCGATCTAGCGCGCGTCAACCGGCTCTCGGCCACCACCGAGTTGGGCGAGGGGCAGAAGATCGTCGTGTATTCCCCGACGCGGGAACTGCCGCGCGAGATCACGGCGGCCAACAGTGTTCTCGCCAAACGCCCGGCGCCGATCAGCAAGCCTATCCTGGCAAAAAACACCTCGACGCGCGCGACACCCAAGCCCACGACGACAGTTCATGGTCCGGTCAAGGTGGTGGCCAGCGGTACACGGCCGGCGCCGGCCGCGGCCGTAGCGAGGCCAGGCGGCAAGACCGACGTGAGGACGGGGACGAAGACCGCGGTCAAACCCGGCCCCATGGCGCGCCCGGCCCCGGCGCCCAGCAAGCCTGCGGCGGGCAAGCGGTAGCCTTGGCAGCGATGCGCTTTGTTGTTGGCACGGCGGAGGCGGGACTGCGCCTGGATGCCTTCCTGATGCGGCAGCAGGTGGTGCCCAGCGCCACCGCTGCCCGGCGGGCGATTGCCGAGAGAATCGTGTTGGTCGCCGGGCGGCCTGGCAGAAAGGGGCTGCACCTTGGTGAGGGCCAGGTGGTCGAGATCACAGCCCCCCTGCAAGACCAGGTGGTGCCCACGCCCGCGGCCGAGGTTCCGCTCCCTGTCTTGTACGCCGACGACGACCTCGTGGTGGTGGACAAGCCCGCCGGGTTGCCTTCCCACCCGCTGCGGGCGGGCCAAGGGCCGACTGCGGCCGGCGCCCTTGTGGCTCGCTTTCCCGAGTGTGCGACGGCCTCGCCCGATCCCAGGGAAGGGGGACTCGTGCAGCGGTTGGATCGCGGCACGACCGGTGTGCTGGTGGCCGCGCGCCGTCGGGCTGTCTGGCCAGGCCTACGCCACGCGCTGGCGGCGCCGGACTGCGAGAAGACCTACTACGCCGAGGTCGTGGGGCGCTTCCCCGATCTTGGCGCCGGTCAGAAGGACTTCGTCAGCCCGGGCGCGCGGCCGGGCACCCTGGTTGTGGCGGTGCCCATAGGCCGCGTGGGCCGGCGCGGATCGCGGGTGAAACTGGGAGGCGGCCGACAGCCGTTGCCCGCGCTAACCGAATTTGCTCTTGTGGAACAAAGACCCACGACGTGTCTCATTCTGTCGCGTCTCTGCAAGGGGCGAACCCACCAGGTGCGCGCACACCTGGCCTATCTCGGCGTGCCGGTGGTGGGCGATACCACTTACGGCGAAGCCAGCCTGGACCTCGATCCTCCAGCCGCTTTGCACCTGCACGCTGCCGCGATCGTGTTCAAGCACCCAACCACCGGCCAATTCCTGCGCATCGAAGCGCCCTTGCCCGAGTGGGCGCGCCCGGCCTTGTGATCTGCTCAGCTTCTTTCGGCCAGATACCTGTCACGATGTTCTTGGACAGGGTCCGCCGGGCGCCGCGGCGGTTTCCCCCGGCGGCTATCGTCCGCCGACCCTACATCGGTATCAGGCCGTTGATCTCCGCGTGGCAATTCCAATAACACTGTTTGCACTCCAATGCCGCCAGCCTGTCCTTGCGCCACACGGGGCTGTTCCACAGGTCTTTCAGGCGTGTTTGGGTAGGATCCCATCTTAGGATAGGCATTCCCATGTTCATGAAAGGGGTGCAGCGGTAGATTGTAAGATCCGCCCCGATGATCAGGTGGGTATAGCCGACATTGCACCGCTCTTTCGGCAAGCCCCCGGACATGACGTTGTAGAAGCCCTTGAGATACCGTCGGCTGTTCTCCAGGGGCAGATTGTGCTTGGCTGACAGTTCTGCCAGAACATCGTACAAATCCGGCCGGGCCTTGGGCTGCGTTACAACGTAGGTCCTGCCGTCCTTTATGTCGTGCAAGGGGAGGAAGGAGATCCGGTCGGCTCCGCTTTCCTTGGCTTTGGCAAAGAGGACATCCAGGTCTTCAAGATTCAGGTCGCTGAGGGTGGCCACTACACTGATGGTCGTCTTGACCCCATGGGCTTTTCTCGCCTGGTCAAGAGCCCGTATCCCCTCCATCACCCTGCGCAGCACGTCCTTGCCTCCCCTCAGGCAGTCATTGATCTCCTCATTCCCGCTGTCTATGGAGACGCTGATGTTGTCGGGAGCGGCCCGCATGAGCTTCTCAATCCTGCCCGCGCCCAGGGCTGTCATATTGCTGTTCAAGGTGACCACGGTGTTGTTGCCTCTGGCGTGGTCCAGCAGGTCAGAAATATCCTGCCGCAAGGTCGGTTCGCCGCCGCTGATGGCGATTCCGCCCATGCCCAGCTCATGCAGCTCGTCGATCACGCGCTTCCAGGTCTGAGTGTCGCAATTATTGGGGTTGTTCAGATAACGCTGCGGGAGCACGCACATGGGGCAGCGCATGTTGCAGTTTTCCGTGACCACCAGCCCACAGGCCAGAGGGGCCGGAGCAAAGCCTGTCCCGAGATGCTTCTCGATCATCAGAAAGACATAGACATAGGCTTTGTGGAGAAACCACTCGATGTCCAGCCGCTTCAGCCGGTTGAGAATCACGTCTCGGTAAACCTGACGTTCCATTTATCCTCGCCAGCTCCTCACCTCTCCGCCGTCCGCAACATCCAAAGACCATTGGGCATTGCACTACGTCCCTACTCGAACTGCGCCAGGCTTGTCTCCACCAGCAGGTGCAGCGTTCGATAGAACGTGAGCAGCTCGTCTGGCGAGCCGAATCTCTCGGTCCATTCCGCAAGGGTGCGGCTGCCGTCGAGCAGACCCCAAACCTCGCGCGGGGTGGGTCCTAGGCGAAAGGCCTCGGGGTTGATCCGGGGATTGGGCATGGCGCGCGGCCGGAAGCCCGCCAGGGGCGCAAACCTGCCAACCAAGAAATCGTAGCTCAGCGCCAGCACGCCGGCGCCCAGAATCTCGAAGCTGTTGAGTCCGAGCGGGAACGCGGCCACAGGGTTCTGCAGGCCACGGAAGAAGCTGAATTCGCCCTCAATCCAGGTGAAGAGCTCCATCACGCGCTCGCGTACCTGTTGCGACAAGAGCCGGAACACATCAAGCGGCCGCATGAAGCCGAGCCCCACTAGGGCCTCGCCCAGCTTGCCCGAGAAGCGAGGCATCTCGGCCAGCGCGCGCTCGAGATCGGACAAGCGCAGAAAGCCCCGCGTGACCAGGTATTCGCCGAAGCGATCGCCAGATGTGTTGGAGTTGACCGACTCGGGCGCCCCGCGCACCAGATACACGTCCTTCACCAGGTTGCCGCGGGCGAAGCGGACCAGTCCGGTTTCGGCCATGACCGCTAGCTGGGCAATGACGCGCATGGTTGAGATGAGCGTCAGATCCCCAGTGTTGTCCGGCGGCACCGACCGCTCGCCGCTAGGCACGCTGGTGTGGGCCGCACCCGTCGCTGGCCCAGGCTCACCCGAGGAGGTGCGGACCGGGTTTGACCGCAATCCGCTCGCGCCAGTCGCGCGGTAGGTGGAGGTGTCGGGGATGGAGGTCGCGTCGCCCAGAGGGGACGGGGTGCCCAGGCCGCCGGTCAGATGATCGACCGAGGCCGGGGTCCAGCCCGGCGCCGGAACGGATGCCGGGGTTGCGTACTGGTCAAGCTCGACCAGAGACATCGACTTGGACAGGGCGTCGTCGAGCGCGGTGACCACCACGGTGGCGGCGGGCGAGGGGCCGGCCCCGTCGGAGTAGTCCGCGTCCGGGCCGTCAAGGTCGATCGGGATGGAGGTGTCCTCGGGCTCAGCGCCATCCCCTTTGCGCGACGGGGGCTGGTCACGGCCGGGCTTGGAGCCCGCTCCGCGCCGTCGCGCAAGGCCGTCGTCCGATCTTATCTCCCACTTGCGTGAGTGCTGCTTCAGCCGCTCCACCGCCTCAGTGCTCTTGTCGAAGAGGTCAGAGGCCAGAACGCCCACGTCGGCCGGGCCCACCCGCAGGCCGAACTGGAATTCCAGGTCATGGAGAGCGTCGCGAAACTCGGCGGCGGTTTGGAAGCGCTCGTCCGGGTGTTTGGCCAACCCCTTGCGCACGATGGTTTCGAGCGGCTTGGGAATGTCCTTGCCATACTTGTCGAAGCGATCCAAACGGCCATCGCGCACCATGAGCAGAACGTCGAGATCGTTCTGTGCGGTGAACAGGCGCTTGCCCATGAGCATCTCGGCCAGCACGATGCCCACGGCGAAGAGGTCGCTGCGACCGTCCAGTTGCGCGCCCACAACCTGATCAGGCGACATGTAGCCGTACTTGCCCTTCAACGTTCCGGCTTGGGTCTTGGACTCGCGCTCCTGCGCGTGAGCGATGCCGAAGTCCCCCAGCTTGACGTCGCCGCGTTGAGCGATGAACACGTTGGAAGGGGAAATGTCGCGGTGAACCAGGTGCATCGGCTTGCCTTCAACGTCTTTCGCATTGTGCGCATAGTCAAGCGCGTCAAGAACCTCCATGGCTATGAACATGCAGATGGGAACGGGTAGGCGGACCTGCTTCTGCGCAGCCGAACGGAGCAGGGCCAGGCCATCGAAGCCGTCGACGAATTCCAGGGCAATGAAGTACTGGCCGTTGACCTCACCGAAGTCGGTGACCTGGACGATCTTCGGGTGGACGAGCTGCGCCGTCAGCTTCGCCTCGTCGATAAACATGGATACGAAGGTCTTGTCTGCTGCCAAGTTGGGCAGGATGCGCTTGATGACCAGCAGCTTCTCGAAGCCATGGGTCGAGACGATCTTCGCCTTGAAGACCTCGGCCATGCCCCCGGTGGCCAAGCGCTGGACCAGGGTGTAGCGCCCGAACGGCGAGGGAAACGTGACGTCCTTTCCCTCTTCTGGCATCAAGCTCTCACTTTAGCACGTGAGAATCGCACGGAGAACCTGGGCGATGCAGGAGTTTCGTAGTACCATAATTTCGACCGCATGCGTATGCACTCGTCAGGTCAGTCGGATGTAGGCCGCCGGCGCCCTCACAATGAAGACGCCTACCTTTGCGACGACGAGCTGGGCCTGTACATCGTCTGTGACGGTGTGGGAGGGAACGCAAAGGGTGAGGTGGCGAGCGCCGAATCCGTGGATCTCGTGCTCTCCTGGGTCAAGCGCGGGCGCAAGACCTTGAATGCCTTTGCCGCAGCCCCGACGGAAGAGAATTCCGGTCTGGTTCGCCGCCTCTTGGAAAGTGCGGTGCAGTCGGCCTGCTACATGGTCTTCGGCATGGGCCAACTCGACCCGCGACAGAAGGGCATGTCGAGCACCCTGTCGTCCTTGCTTGTGACGTCCAGCAAGGCATTCATCGCCCAGGTGGGCGACAGCCGGGTCTACCTTTCGCGCGATGGCAAGACCGTGCAGCTGACGGAAGACCACACCCTGGTCAATTTCCGCCTCAAGCTGGGGCTGATCACGCCCGAGGAGGCAGCAACGTCGCCCGGCAAGAACGTGATTACGAGGGCTGTCGGCCACCAGGACTACGTCGAGGTGGACACCATCGATCTGGATGTGAAGCCTGGCGATCGCTTCATGCTCTGCTCCGATGGTCTGCACGGATACCTGGAGGAAGGGGAGGTCCACAGTTTCCTGCAAGGCGACCGGCAGGCCGTGGTGAAGCAGCTTATCGACATGGCCAACGACCGCGGCGGACGCGACAACGTCACGGTCGTCGTCTGCGACGCAGAGTAGTGCTACTTCCGCGTCGGGCCGCGGCCACTCAGCTTGCGGAACATGGCGGGATCGTACAACTCGGTCAGCAGCTCCACGACTCGGTAAGAGGCACGCCGCGCCCGGGCCTGGGTGTCATCGGCGGTGACCAGGGCGACCAGCGTGTCGCGGCCCAGTTCCACACGGCGTTCCTCGTCGGGCAGGATGGAATCACGCACCAGGCGCGCGGTTTCCCCGTCGTCTCGGTCATCACAGAAAGCGGCCAGCGCACCCAGCCGGGTTGCACTCATCCCGGCCAGGGCCACGAACCCCGCTGCCGCACGTTCCTCGCTGGTCTGCAGCGAGCGCAGAAACCCGTAGAGCCGCGAGTAGCCGCCTTGGCGCGGATCGTATGAGCCAGGGGCCAGGCCGAGGGCTGCCAGCCGGTCGGCAAGCAGGCGAAAGTGGCGTGCCCTGTCGCCGCAATACGACGCGCAGTCGAGTTTCAGGGCCAACGAGTCGGTATCGGCCAGCCACAAGGCCGCGATCTCGATGGTTTCCACCACCATCTTGCTTTCCCACCGCAAGGCCTCCACGACGGTGACGCCCTCACCGCTCAGCGCCGGCAAATAGCGGGAGGACACGAGTCCGCGAAAGGACTCCTGATTCTTGAATTCCTGCTCGGAAACGTAGACGTCAGCGGTCACCATGAAGATTCGCGCGGATTTTCCTCCCCCCAGGGCCGCCTCGTCAAGGAACAAGGGAATAAAGCAGACCGCTATCGAGTCTCGGGCAGCAAGAGATCTTTGGCCAAGCGCTCGAAGTAGGTCCGGGTCAGGTTGCCGACGACGGTGCTGCGCAGGCGGCCTTCGCGGTCGAAGCCAAAGAACACTGGGATCTCGCCTTCCCAGCGCGGATCGAGATCGCCGATGAGAGAATCGAGATTGTCCGTCTGCAAAATGGGGCTCCATTGCGAGTTGCCGGTCTTGGCAGCAAGGACGCGACCCACCAGCGCCGCAGCTTGTTCGGTTGGGTCGTCGAGCGACACCGGCAGGAAATCGATGCCCCGGCTGCTGGCTTCGCGCGCCAGCTTGGCGAGCAGAGGCAGTTCGTTCAAGCAGGGTTCGCACCAGGTGGCCCACAGGTGCAGCACCACCCCGCGGCCCTTGCGGCTCGCGAGAGTTGCTCTGAGCTGCGCCGGGGTGATGAAGCGCGCTGACGGGGCTGGCGCGGCAGCCGGCCGGGCGCTGGCCGGTGCGCCCGCTTCCCAGATCACGAGCGCGCACAGAGCCAGAACGAGACAGAGGAACCGTTTCATGAGTCCCTGGCGGGCAGCGATGCCCCGATTCCGTCCGGGACGAAGTTCCCACCCGAGACAACGCACTTCAGGGCCTCGCGGGTGGGCACGTCCAGAAAGCGACATTCGGCCTGGGACACGAAGTACAGGCGGCCGACGATGGGATTGGGCGAGTTGGGCACGAACACGCAAAGAATATCGGTGCTGCCCGGTACAGGCCGTCCCGAGGTGAATCCCAGCAAGCGCACGCGCCCCGATTCGTCTGGGATCAGCACCACGCGGGCAAACACGCCCAGGTTTACGTCCGGGGTGACCACGACTTGCTTCCAGGTGCGATAGAAGTCGCGCAGCCCAGGCAGTCCGCCCAAGATACGGTCGAAAAGGCGCAGGACGTGGCGGCCCACCAGGCTGGTGACGAAAATGCCGAGAAAGTAGATGAAGACCAGCCCGACCACGATCCCGGCAAACGGGTAGCGCAAGGGAACGATCCGCTGGGTGAACGCGTCGACATAGACGACGACGAAGATCGTGATTCCGATGGGAATGGCGGCCAGAACACCCGCCAGAAATTTCGAACGGAAGTGTGCGGTCAGGCGATTCATGAGGGTCCCTAGCGGCCAAGCATACTACGGGGCCTGCGGCTGCCACGGGCTCTTGTTGCACGCCTATGACGAAAGCCACAAGGCCTCGTGGCCCAACCCAACCACGGGTCTGGCGGCCGAAGTGTGGAGCGAGGGCCTTGGCTGGTACGCGGTCCTCATCGCGGACGTACTGGACTACTTGCCCGCGGACCACCCCGGACGACCGGGCCTGCTGGACATCCTTGGCAAGCTCGCCGCTGGCCTCAAGGCCAACCAAGATGCGCAAACCGGCCGATGGTGTCAGGTGGTGGATAAGTGCGCGCAGCCGGACAACTGGAACGAGTCGTCAGGCACCGGGATGTTTCTCCACCTCATCAAGAAATCCATCGACCAGGGCTACCTCGACGCCGCCCTATACGGCCCCGTGGTCGACAGCGCCTACAAGGGTCTGGTGGAGAAGGCGACCGTCACCAGCGGCGACCTCGTCGACATCCACGATTGCAGCAGCATTGGCGTGCAGAACACCTACAGTGACTATGTCGGCAAGCCCAAAGAGACTAGTCCACCCTCGGGCGTGAGCTCGTTCATTGCCGGCACGTGGATCGTGGAAAAACTGAGTTCCGCCACGCCGTAGCGCTGACTGATCACGGCCGAGAGAAGCAGGTTGGTGCCTGAGTGTAGAAACGATCCGTCAACCCGTTCGGTGCTCTAGCGAAGTGGGACATCGACGGTGGCGTCGGTTGTGGTGAGATCGAACGAGGTCGTGGCTGTGGTTGCATTCAGCATTGCGGCGGCATCCGCCGCCGAGGAATACACCGCGATGGACACGCGATAGCGGCCCGTAAGGAGGGGGGAATGAGCGACGCACTGGTAGCTGCCCGCGGTACCTGATTTCTGGAGCAAGGTGCTGGTCTGGGCGACCCAAGTGCCAGTCAGCGACTTGCCCGTTGCCACGGCGATGCCGCTGGGAGGCGGACAGGCCCCGCAAGCGAGACCGCCTACGCAAGAGGAATTCGCACAATCACAGGCGCAGAAGATCTTGTTCTCGTAGACCGTGCCCGTGGCTTCGTCTGTCACCTGGAACGGCAGCCAGCACTCCGTGCGCAGATACACTGTATCCATGCTGGGATTCTTGAAGACCAGCGAGATGATAGCCTGGGTCAACTCCCGCTTGTAGCCTGTGTCCGGTCCACCGCTGTCCACTGTCGTCGCGCTGTCGGACGAGGATTGACCGTCGAGTGCAGCGTCGCCGCTTCCTGCGTCCGGCTCGGTCGGGTTGACGCCAGCGTCGGCTGCGTCCGTTCTGGATGAGTCAACCGCCGTGTCGGCTGCGTCCGTCTTGGATGAGTCCACGCCGACATCGGGCGCGGCCGAGTCAACCTGGGCGTCTAGCCGCGCCACCTCTGGCAGCGCCGGGGAATCCCCAGCTGAGCCGTCGACCGTGGTCGTATCGGCACCCAGGTCCCGTGCTCCTCCGTCTGCTGGCGGGGCGGTCTTCAAGGCACTGCCGCAACCCATCCCAGTCATGCTGGCGATTGACACGCAGAAAACCGAGGTCGTCAGGACACGGATGTCATGGATTCTCATGAGGGCGCCTCCAGATAGCGTTGATTTTTCGAGGCGGCAGCGTCGAATGCAACATGATTCCCAACCAAATGCAACGTCGGTGCCAAAGCGTGGATAGGCCATTCGGTGCGACCAGGACCGCGTCGACCACCATCGATCGCGACAATTGGGTGCGCGAGTCAATGTCAGTGTTGAGTGCGCCGTGTCCTTGTGTACGTGGTCAGGGACCGGCTTTTCTCAGATTGATATCCGATAGTGATCCTTGGCTTCGGCCGAGTGACACCGCCGTCTGTGACTTGGCCGTGGTGGCGACGGCTGACGGTCTCTTCCACTCGAATTGGGTTTGACAGCCTGGCGCGCGGTTCCTACCCTGCTTCCGGAGTGAAAAGGCACCGCATCTTTTGGGCCGCGTGCTGGCTGGGCGTGTTGGCCGGCTCGACCAAGCTTCCGCGCTCCGCGTGGGCTCAATCACCGTCCTTGGCGCGGGTGTCCGCGCCCGCCATCTTGCCCCTGTCCGAGGTGCACCCTGGCCTGATGGGCGAGGCATTCACGGTCTTCGAGGGCGTCAAGCCCGAGCCCTTCAAGGTGCGCGTGCTGTCGGTGGTGCCGAACTTTCTGCCCAAGCAGGACATCATCCTGGTGCGCGCCGAGGATCCCCGCGTCGCGAGCTGCGGAATCGCTGCGGGCATGAGCGGCAGCCCGGTCTACGTCGACGGCAAGCTGATGGGTGCGATCGCCTACGGTTGGAGTTTTGCCAAGGAAGCCCTGGCCGGCGTGACCCCCATCGAGAGCATGCTGGCGGGAAGGCGACGACCACGGCGTCCGCCGGGCGATCCGTTTCTGGTCGACAATGGGCCCGCGTGGACGCCTGGCCAGGCGGCCCAGCCCGCTGCCGTGCCTGCGCTTTCTGACGGCGAGCCGCGCCTGCAGCCCGCGTCGTTGCCTCTGGCCGTTTCGGGCATCTCCGACGCGGCCATGCGCGAGTTGGGCGAAACCTTGCGTCCCTTTGGACTGGTTCCGGTGCGCGCGGGCGGCACGGGCGGAAAGCAGCGGACGGCCGCGCTGGCCGACGCGGTGCAACCGGGCGCGACGGTGGGAGTGGCCCTCATTCGCGGGGACATGAGCGCGGTGGCCATGGGCACCCTGACCCAAGCGGAGGGCGGCACCATCATCGCGTTCGGGCACCCCCTGATGGACCTGGGTGAGGTCAATCTGCCACTGGTCTCCGGCCAGGTGCACACCATCGTGCCCAGCCTGGCCAGCTCCATGAAATTGGCCTCGCCTTTGGCTGAGATTGGCAGGGTAGTGCAGGATCTTCCGACCGGCATCGTGGGCGAGTTGGGCCGCCTGGCCCCCTCGGTGCCTGTGGAGGTTGTGGTAACCGCACGCGGCGAAAAGAAGAGCCGCTTCCATGCCCAGGTGGCGCTTCACCGCCGGCTCATCCCGTTGCTTGCGGGGACGGTGATAGGCAGTGCTCTTGGCGAGGCTGAGCCGGACGTGACTGACATGGTGGTCGCCATGACCACCCGTCTGGATGTCCGCGGCGCCGGTAGCGTGGAGATTCGCGACCAGCTTTTCTCGGGCGAGGGGATGTCGAGCCGAGTCCTCTCGCAGGCCCGTGGCCTGAGGGCGGTGTCGGACCTGCTCGGCAATCCCTTCGAACCCGCGGTGATCGACCGAATCGATGTGGAGGTTCGGGTGGAGTACCGCAACGACGTGGCCGAGATCGTCGGCGCCTCCTTGCCCGACGAGCGGGTGCGGCCAGGTGAGACGCTGCCGGTGCGCGTGGTCCTGCGCCCCTACGCGGGCAAAGAATTCGTCGAGGTCGTGCCCGTGGTGATTCCGCGCGCACTGGCGGACAAGACCATCAAGATCGACGTGGCCGCGGGCGCGCTGGTGCGGCCCGATGTCCCCAAGCCCGAGAGCCTGCGCGGCCTGATGGAGAACATGCGCGTCTTCTACCCAGGCCAATCCATCGTGGTCAGCCTGAGCACGCCCGACAGCGGCGTCTCTTTGCGCGGCCGCTTGATTCCCAGCCTTCCCGACTCGGCTCTGGACACGCTTCGCTCTGCCAACCAGACCCGCCGCGCCGATGCGTACCGCATAGCGGACCGAACCCTGCATCCCTGCGATCGTCTGGTGAGCGGGCGGCAGGAGCTGACCGCTCGGGTGCGCCCCATCGGCAGCCGGTAGCGAGAGCCTGTCGTGAATCTCCGGGCCGCCTGAAAGGCCGGCTCGCGGGTCGCGTGGGATCGGGTAGCCCGGGGCAGTTGCCCACCCCAGGCCCCCACCGGAACCGGACGAGGAGATTGCCACCATCCGGCTCTTCCGCCGAGACGGCTTACGTGAGCTTTGCCCAGAGCTGCA
>Ga0182021_10004412_pt1 | contig 16556 bp, 7 predicted proteins | sample 612E3MmetaG_FD_120493 | JGI IMG/M metagenome (GOLD analysis project Ga0182021, IMG submission 120493) | Permafrost microbial communities from Stordalen Mire, Sweden - 612E3M metaG (Illumina Assembly) | ecosystem: Environmental > Terrestrial > Soil > Wetlands > Permafrost | place: Sweden...
CGAGTGGGCTTACAAGAGCACGACCTTGTCCGGTTCGCAACTGACCGCAGTGAACAGTCTTTTGAATTATGTTGCGGGCCATATTCCGACAGCCGAACTGAATTTCTGGGTAGATCAAAGCGGAATGACATTTGAAAAGGATACTGATCAGGCCTATCCTCAAAGATAGTAATTGATTGTGTCACACACCGACAACAACTCAAACAATTATTGAATAAACCGGTTGTTTTGTCGGATTGACAACAAGGGGCTCCTTCGGGAGCCCCTTTCATTGACACGAAAGAACAAGGGGTTGCAACCCCTTGTTCTTTTTTTGAGCATTGTAAGAACCAAAAATAATCTAACTGCGGGAATAATTTGTGTAAAAAAGAAAAATGATTCCCCGCCGCGGAAAAACATATTTTTATCAATCTTTCATGAAGCCGTAATCATATCGTAACAAAGCTTTGATAGTTTTACATCTGTTTAAGTCATTTCACTACTATTTAAAGAGACATCATTGAGGATTAGTTATGGACAGGATGACAAAACTCATCGAAGTCATCGGGAAGCTTATCGAGGGTGAAGTTACCGGCTACATCAAGATCAATTTCACCCAGGGCAGTCTGGGAAGGATAGAGAAGTTCGAGGAAATTGATCACGACGCCGTCGTCATTAAGGGAGATAAAAAAGACAAGAAGGAAAAAGAAGAGGAGAAAGATATCAATAATGAAACTAAATAATATATCGAAAATAAATTGGGCACGAAAGTTAATGTTGGCCGTTTTTTTGCTCCTGCCGGTTCTTGCGGGATGCGCCACTTCCGGCAGTGTAAGGCAGACACAGCCCGGCGATATCGCCGATATCCATTTCCAATGCTTCCTGCCGAGCGGAGAAATTGCGGCGGCGACGGATGACAACGCCGTAAAAAAAAACCAGCCGAAGGCGAACATCTATCTTGTCCGGAGCAAGAGCGATCCGGTATCCGTTGTTATTCCGGCTCCTGATGGGAAACCCATTGTAGAAAAAGAAACGTCCTTTGAGAATGATATCGTGGCGCGCCTGGCCGGACAGTTAACGGGTCTCAAAGAAGGAGAGACGCGCCATTTAGAACTGACGGCGCAAGACATTCCCGAGAGGAAAAAGGAAGATTATGTCATCAGTCTGGCGCGTGTCCGCGAAAGGCCGAAGGAAATTAAGATGACGATTGACGAATACAAATCCCGCACGGGCATGTCTCCGGAAACAGGAAAACCTTTCGTATCCGAGCCTCTCATTGCCGGCCGCGTGGAGAGCGTTACAGATAAGGACGTTATCATCCGATTTTCAGCAAAAGAGGGCGATGAAGTGCAAACTCCGTTTGGTGTCGGCCATATCCGGGAGGAAGCTGACTCCTATAAGATTGATATTGACGTTCGCAAGGGCAGTCTCGTCCGTTCAGCTCATTTGGTCGGCCGGATAACGGACGTCGATGATAAGGTCATGATTATTGACTACAGAAACCCCTTCGGCGGTGAAACACTGTCCTGCGACGTGACCGTCAATAAGATAACAGAGGCTGAGGCCAAAAAAAATACAACGGTGGAAAAATGACAAGCAGCTTAAAAATTGCCGGGCGTCTTTTCTTTCTTTTTTTTCTGATGGCGGCATTTCATATTTTCCCGTCCTTGAGTTTCGCCGCAGGAGATGAAGGAGCCGCGGCTTTCGAAATCAGGACTTTTGAGCTTTCAGGGAACAGCCTTTTTCCCGTGGAAAAACTGCAGGAAATTGTCAAGCCCTTCACCGGTTCGGCAAAAACTGCGGCAGACGTGGAAAAGGCGCGGGATGCCCTGGAGAAGTTCTATCATGATGCCGGTTATCCAGCGGTTTTAGTGAACATACCGGAACAGACCATCAAGAGCGGCATCGTCAAATTACAGATGATCGAGAGCCGGATTGGCCGGGTGAAGATTTCCGGAAACCGGTATTTTACATCGGAGAAGATGATGAGCGACCTGCGTTCTTTCAATCCGGGCGAAATACTCTATCTGCCGAAAGTCCAGCAGGAAATCGGCCGTTTGAACAGGAATCAGGATTTCAAGGTGGAACCTGTCATGTCGCCCGGAAAGGAACCGGGTACGATAGATGTCGAATTGAAGGTGGATGACCGCTTTCCCCTGCATGGGAGTTTGGAACTGAACAACAGGTGCAGTCACGACACGGAGCAATTGCGTTTGAACGGCATGATCCGCTATGACAACCTTTGGCAAAAGGAACATTCCCTTACCCTTCAGTACCAGACGGCGCCCCAGAAGTCCAATGAGGTGGAAGCGGTGAGCGCCTCCTATATTCTGCCCGCGCCGTGGGAGGATGACCATCAGTGGGTCCTGTATGGTATATGGTCGGACAGTAATGTCGCCTTCGGGGATGATTTCCAGATGGTCGGAAAGGGGAATATATTCGGGACACGTTACGTCATCCCCCTGCCGCCCTATAAACTCTACGCACACAACTTCACCTTCGGTCTCGACTACAAGTCTTTTAAAACAAGCCTTAATATGGGGGGGAGTGGAACGGAGATTAATACGCCGGTGACCTACATGCCTTTATCGTTTTCATACAGCTCTGTGCTGCAGGATGGGGAGGGGATGACCCAGTTCAGCGCCGGTCTGAACCTGTCCTTCCGGGGTCTGGTATCGGACCAGAGAGAGTTTGATACCAACAGTTATAAGGGAAGGGCTAATTATCTCTATTTCACGGCGGGAATCCAGCGCAACCAGAAACTGCCGCTGGGAATGGGTCTTTTAATAAAAGTGGATGGACTGATAGCCGATCAATCGCTGATTGCTAACGAACAGTACGTGGCCGGCGGCATGGAAAGCGTCAGGGGTTATAAGGAAAGCGAGGCTACGGGCGATGAAGCAGTTCATTCAACAGTGGAGCTTTCTTTTCCTGATCTCCTCTCGAAATTCGGCATCGGGAAACAATTACAGACGACCCCTTATCTCTTTTATGACATTGCCCTGCTTTCAGTGACGGATCCTGCTCCCGGTCAGGAGAGAAGTTTCAGGCTTGAGGGAGCGGGAGCAGGGTTACGCGGTTCATTAACAAAATATCTGGAATATGAAGCCGACTGGGCAGTTGCCCTGGATGAGACGGACCGGGTACAGAGAAACAGCAACCGTTTTTATTTTAAACTCAAGGCGCTGTTTTGATGAGCAAAAAAAGGATGCCATGAAGACGGATTATTTTCGCACAATGATTTATTTGCTTTGTTTTTGCCTTGTTTTCCAGCCTGTGATCGCGCAGACGGGAACATTGACGATTCCCGGATTCAATTCGGCTGTTACCACTGCTCCGGCAAATACCGCCCTGCCGGTGCTGAAACCCGGCGGCCTCCAGGCGGGTATTTCCGGCTTCGATACGTCCACTCCCAATAAGCTTGTCATCCAGCAGAGTCAGCCGCAGGCGATTATTGACTGGTCTTCTTTTGACATCGGAGCCTCGGCCTGGGTAAATTTCGATCAGCAGGACAATACGAGCTGGGCCGCTCTGAACCGGATTTACAGCCAGAGCCCCAGTCTTATTTTTGGGAAACTTACGGCGGACGGAAAAATCTACCTTATCAACCAGAACGGAATCCTCTTCGGCCCCGGCTCGCAGATAAATGTCTATTCTCTTGTGGCTTCAGCGCTGAATATCCGCAATGATGATTTCATCAAGGGATCCCTGAATTTCTATGTGGAAACAGGAGAGACAAACGATGATGTTGATTTGTCAGGCAACCGCTATTCCTACAGCGGCATAACGAGCAGCGCCGGCGCCGCAGTCTCCAATTTCGGACAAATCAAGGCCGCAACCGGCGGCTCCGTATTTCTCATCGGACCAAGAGTGGAGAACTACGGCAGCATTGACGCCCAGGTAGGACAGATAGGTTTAGCCGCGGGAACGCTGGTGGACCTGGTATTTCCTTACGTTGACCCGGAGGCGACTGGTTATCAGAGAACCGCTCTCATAGTTGATGTCAAGGACGGTTTCGGCGAAGCGGTGAACAGGGAAGGAGGTCAATTGACGGCTGATATGGGCATGGCCGGGATGTACGGCGGCGTGGTCAACCAGGATGGGCTTATCCGCTCGGTGACGGCTATAAATCAGCAAGGACGGATAGAACTTATTGCCAAAGACAAAATTGTTACAGGCAGCAACAGCGCCATAGAGTCTCCCATTTCTGCTTCATCCGATAAATCCACTACCTCCACCTCATCTTTCGGCGGTGTCATAAACATGCACGGTAATTTTGAATATCCTGATAATACCGGGTCAGTGCCGACAGGCGTTATTGAGCTGAACGGAACAATCAACGCTCCTTCCGGTTCTGTGACTCTGACAGCATTGGACAGGGTATTTCTTGGGACGGGCAGCAGCATCAGTGTTGCCGGAACTTGGAGTGATGAGAGCGCTTCAGCGCTGGCCATTCAAGTGCAGCTCAACAGCGTGGAATTGGCTGACGCCTACGGGCAAAAGGGCGGTATTCTGCAGGGAAAGACAATCACAGCAAATATTCTTACCGGATCTTCCATCGGAAACATCAATAACGCCATTCTCAACCGGGACGAGACAGCCCTGGAACAGGCCATCAAGGGAGGAACAATAAACATCAGCAGCACCGGCGGTTCGAGTGATATTATTGTCAAAGAGGGTGCGACGCTCGATTTTTCCGGCGGCGGAATAAATTACAGCGGAGGCGTGATAAACACAACCAAGTTACTCTCCGGTGGAAAAATCTACGACATCAGCAACGCTCCTCTTTATCTTACGTATGATAAGATCGTCGGTGGATTGGGGACGTATGTGCAAGCGCACACTCAAGGCGGCGATGCCGGCACTCTTGATCTTATCGCCGGAACGGTTGTTCTGGATGGGCAACTCAAGGGTTCGGCAACAAGAGGAGCTTTTCAAAACGCCTGGACGGCAGTGGATTTCACCTCCGGATCGCCCTATCTGCTCTCCGTAGCCCGTGGGCTGGAAATTCCGCGGAACGGAACGTTGATCATCGGTAAAATTCCCAGCAGCAGTAACATCGGGATGGCAGATGTTTTGGTAAAAGAAATCGTTGTGGGAAAAAGTTCGACACCGATTTTGAGTTCAAGTTTCGGTCCGGATGATGATCTTTCCAGCGACGTAACGGTTATTCCGGCAGAAACAATCAATGAAGCAGGCCTCAGCAATCTTTCCCTTTATGCCGACACCACAATAACAACGCAAAGCGGCTCTCAAATAAATTTATCACCGGGCGGATCATTCACAGCTTATGCCCGCCGCATCGAGCATGACGGAAGCATCAGCGTTCCCGCCGGCGCCATCAGTCTGACCATCTCGGATTTCTTGCCGCCTGTCAAAGATTTAAGCGGCAAGATATTTCTGGATTCAGGAAGCTCTCTTAATGTTTCCGGACAAAGAATTGATAATACCCTGACCGGCAAGACAGTTGCCGTATCATCAGGCGCGGGCCAGACCAGCGGCGGAACCATAGGTATTTACGATGAAACGGATAATGGACAGGGAGTATTCATCAAAAGCGGAGCGGTCGTGGATGTGAGCGGCGGATACATCATTGATCAAAAAGGCAACGTTACCGGCGGGAATGCCGGCGGCATGGCCATTCAGGGATCAAACATCATGCTGGACGGCGATTTGCGCGGATACGCCCTGGCTGACGTGAATGGGAAAGTAAAAGGAGGTTCCATAACAATCAATTCAACAAATATCAGTGTGGAAGAAACGGCTCCCGCATGGCCCGGCAATTTCACGGTGGACAGCGACGTTCCGCCGGACATGGCGGGTAAGTTCGTTCTTGCGGGGAACCGGTTTGCCGATACCGGCTTCACACAGATCACGCTCAACAGCCTCAACAATATTGTAATAGAGCCGGATACAGTCTTAACCACTTCGCTGGTCAGATTGAATTATCCGTCGTCGGTCGTACAAACCGGAAACGCCGTGGCAGGCATCAGCAAGGCTGTAGCGGGACGGTTCGATATTATACGACTTGACGATTCAGTGGCTTTTATGGCCGGATCCTCTTCCTTTAGCGCCAGCGCCGGCAAAGTATTTGCAGGCGCGTATCCTGAAGCTAAAAACAATCTTATATCCAACAAGCAGACGGAAACAATTACTATTTCTTCCGGCTCAATGGTGAGCATGGCTCCGGGGGGCAAGATAAGCCTTTCCGCCCCGGCTGAAGTGGACGTTGCCGGAACTCTCCAGTCTTTGGGTGGAACGGTTAATATCAAGACAACCGGCGATGCCCGCGGCGGCGGCGATGTAACGTTGGAAAATGGCGGACAAATTCTTGCGGCAGGCTATAACCGTCCAGATGCAACGGCAACCGTTCCCGGTTTTGGCGTGAACCAGAATCCCCAGAGAGGCGGTGCGGTGGCAATCTCTGCGGCGGGAAACGTCATTCTGGAAGAAGGATCCTTAATTGATATTTCGGGATCGGCGCCGGTCGAAAACGCACAGCAAACAAGTGACGGGAAAATAATAAAATATGAAGATGCGGGCAATCCCGGAAGCCTTTCTCTGAGTTTTGGAGGCACCCTGAACTGGAGCGGCGCTGTGCTGGCGCAAGCACAAATGAGCGGGGTGCTGGGTGGAACGCTGAGTATCAATAATACAGGCAGTCTGCTTAATATAAGTGATACGGATATTCAGAATTATCTTACTGCCGGATTTGACGACATAACTCTGAAGAGCAATCGATTTTTGCAATTGAGCAAAGATATAAACGCGACTATCGGACGGAAGCTGACTCTTGATGCGATGGAGATAAGAGGTGTTGATGGAAACACGGTATCTCTTGGCGCGCCCTGGATTGTTGTTGCCAATACTTCAGTTAATGCGGCGAATGGGCAACCGGAATCAGGAAATGGAAACCTGACGCTTAATGCCGACTGGCTGGACATAAACGGAAGCATCAAGGTCAGCGGATTTAAAGACGTAAATCTGGAAGCCGCAAGAGACATTCGTTTGACCGATCTGCAATATACATCTCTTCTCGGGCAGAAAGATGGGAAACTGTATGTTGCTGGAGATCTGATCATGAAGGCCGACCGAATCTATCCGACGACGCTTTCCACGTTCGATCTCTATTCCACAGGCAAGACGACAATTCTTCCGGCAGATGTTTCCGTGGGCGGATATATCTTCTCCGCCGGCGGTAATCTGACGCTGGGAGCGCTGGGTGGCATTGATATCGAAGGCGTGCTGGCGGCGCCCATGGGTAGTATTACCTTGCAAAATTACGTCGATGATCCGGCCGCAAGCACCGGCGGACGCATTTATCTTGCCGATGACAGCGTTGTTACAACAGCGGGGAATGCCAAGGTCAAGTATGGTGATATAGATGCCGCCAGTGGTGTATGGACTATTACGGATCAAGCGGGCAAAGCAATAGATGTGGATGTATCTCCCACAAAGTCCATAACCATCAACGCTGTTGACGGAGAGGTTATTACCGCAAGTACGGCCCAGATCAACACTTCCGGCGGCGGATCAATATTTTCATATGTCTGGCAGAAAGGTACTGAAGGTTCTATTAACCCGCTCACGAAATCCGGGCGGTATGTTGTCATCAGCGATAATTCCATTCAATTACCCGGCGCAACGGTCTATTTAACAGGCGGAGGCGGCCTTGCGGCGGGCACCTACTCTTTGCTGCCGGTTGATTATGCTTTTCTATCCGGGGCGTATATCATAGAGTTGCAATCAGGCAGTGTTATCCCCGTTCAGGGGGCAGTGACTAAGGAGGGCTATGCCCTCTCTATCGGTTATGCGTCCGTGGCTGATACAACAATTCGTGCAACTAAGGCTCAGGTTTACAGTGTGAGACCGGCAGCGGATGTTCTGGCGGAGGGGAATTTTGAAACACAAACTTTAAAAGCCGGCGATGCCGGAAATATAACCATCGCCGGCAAGACAACGATTCTTGACGGCATTCTGCAGGCTGCAGCCTTGACCGGTTATCAGGGCGGAGAGCTAAACCTCAGCGGCATGGATATCCTCGTAAAACAAACCGGCGGGAATCTTCTGCCCGCGGATTTTGATTTCAATTCGGCAGTTGATTCGTCTCTTCAGGATAAGTTGATTATTTCCGCAGAAAGACTTTCCGGCAAAGGTTTCAGCGAGGTAAGCCTGGGCGGCGACGACACTCATAGTATAGAAATCGAATCCGGCGCGGTTCTGGATGTGAAAAATATCTCTTTTGCCGCCGACAAGACAACGACGACAAATCCTTCAATTACCATACAGTCCGGCGCAAAGCTTGGCGTGGTGAATAATGCCGGAACCAGCGGTACGGATGAGATAAGTCTGGCCACAACAGGAAACCTCAATATCGCGGATGGTTCCGTCTTATATGCGAAAAACAATATCATTCTTGATATAAACAATGTTGAGGGAATTAATGGGAAACTTCAAGTGGACAATAGCGCCATTACGCTGAAAAGCGCCAATATTTATTTCGGTGAAACAACTCCATCCGGCGCGACAGGTCTTCATTTAACAGATGACGTGCTGACTCGTTTTTCCGGATATGAAAACATTACCTTTACCGGTAAAAACGATATTCAGTTCCTGGGCGCTACTTCGCTTTCGGCAGAAAGCAGTCTGACACTTGATGCTCTCAGAATCGTCGGCATGATAGGCGGCACAGACGAGATTAAAGTGGCTGCGCCAACTATCAATCTGAAAAATTCGGGAAGCTCTTCGACAGCCGCGCCGGTTTCCGCTAATGCCGGTCAAATATCGTTCACTGGTAATAACATTAACGTCGGCAATGGAGATATTCTCTTCAGCGGCTTTTCGAATATCGCACTCAACAGCACGGGAGATGTAACATTTAAGGGCGCAGGATCGCTTACTACCGGTAATGCTGATCTGCAAATCAGCGCAGCTCGTATAACGACCGGTGCAGGGCTGAAATCCGACGGAACTTATCAGGCCGCCGATTTTCATATCTATACAGGCGCCAATTACTACAATGACTCCGATAATCCGAATCCCCAAAAGACAATTACAATAACCAACAGCGGCGGAACTCCGGGCTCAACTTCCACACCCGGCGGCACGCTCGAATTTTGGGGTAAATCTATTGAAAACGGAACTGTCAGTGAAAAGGGAACGGTAATTCAAGTTGATGGCGGGGATATTAAACTCATTAGCACGGGTACTGATTCGACAGACGGCGTTTTCCTGCGCGATGGCGCCCAGATTCTGGCGAAGGGCACCGATGCCGCGCCCGGAGGAAGAGTCACCGTGCAGGCGGCGAAAGGCAGTATAGCTCTGGATGCGGGTTCTTTAATAGATGTCTCCGCTGGAGCACAGGGAGACGCGGGCAGCATAACCCTGTCGGCGCCTACGGGAGGAGTAAATATCAGTGGAACTCTGTCCGGTAAGGCCAATGGCGGTACAGGCGGTTCATTTGCACTGGATACAAGTCAGCTTGCAGATGCGGATATTTCCAGGCTTATTGATGCTCTTGCGTCAGGAGGATTTACGCAAAGTGTTAATCTGCGTGCGCGGCAGGGAAATATTGATATTGCAGGGAATCAAACGCTGACGGCGCAGCATGTCATATTGACGGCCGACGATCAATCAAGCGACAACGGACAAATAAATGTGTCTGGCGTCATAGATGCGCATTCCTATGCGGGGGGCACAGTCGAACTCTATGCCATGAACGATCTTTCTATTCAGGACGGCGGCGTGGTTAAGGGCGGAGTTCCTTCAAATACTAATTCCAATGGCTGGTCAGTTCTCCTGAACTCTGCTCAAGGATGGGTCAATGTCAACAATGGCGGTACAGTTGATGGCGGTGGTGGAAATATTTATTTAAGGGCACAGCGCAATGGCAATGACGTGAAGATAAACTTAAACGGCGCTCTTACAGGAGCCAGTGCGGTTGATGCGGAGGCTGTCCAGTCTTACACCGGTTCATCCTTTAGTTCGTCATGGCTTACCGATGCCCAAAATTATTACAATGCCAACACAGTGGTCGGCCGTTTGGAAGGGAGCGCTCCGGCAGGGGCCGCCACTTTTCATCTTTTGCCCGGAATTGAATGGATAAATTCAGGTGACATTAACATCGGATCGCTGATTAATTTATCACCCACTGTTGCCAATACGCGCTATCAAACACAGCACGACATAGATATTGGCAAGGCGGCTGAGCCAGGCGTTCTCACGATCCGTGCCGCCGGCAATCTCAATATTAACAATAACATTGTGGACCATCCAACATCCATGACCAGTCTATCACCTTCTGAAGCAAGGGATTCCTGGGGATTTAATCTTGTTGCCGGCGCCGACATGACGAGCGCCAATTATCTTGCTGTAAACCGCAATGGCGCAGGCAACCTGACCATCAACGATCAAACACTGGTTTACACCGAGAGCGCTCCTATCCGCTTTGCTTCGGGTGGCGACACTATAATCGGCAGAGGCCAAGATTCGTCTCCAGGCTATATGATCAATACCTACATGTATTACAACTTGGCCTCTTATGACGGATACATTGAGGGCACTGTGGGCCGCGATCTACAAATTAACGGCGGAGCCATTCAGACAGCCACGGGAGATATTAATATCAATGTTGTTAGGGATCTTATTTTAACGGATGAGACGGTGAGAACAATAGATACATTAGGCGCCATCCGCACAACAGGCTGGTCAGGTTCATTGTCAAGTCCCGTCAGTAATAAATACGGGTCTTATACTGATGGCGGAAACATCTACCTAAATGTGGGCGGCAATATCGGCAAGAAAATCGATACGGGAAGATGGACAACGGCTCTTACAAACGATCAATGGGATTATAGTAATTGGGATTATAGGAAACTGGTGCTTAATTGGTCTGCCAATTACGGGTCGGCATCGCCCATTACAAATCCGACGGCGGGACTGGCCACCATGGGAGGAGGCGACCTTGTGGTTAGAACAGGCGGGGACTTCCTGACTCAGGCGGGCACCTTTGGCCAGAGCAGTGAAGGCAACCTTATTATTTATGCCGGAGGAGATGTAATAGGCCGGTTTCTCAACACCAAAGGCAGCGCGGAAATCCATTCTATGGGCAACTTCGGCACGTCTTACGAGCCTCAGGTCATCGAGGCCTTCGATAGCAAGATAAATGTAACAGCCTTGGGAGAAATTGATCTGGCAACGGTATTAAACCCGTCAATCACCGCAGAGTTAACAAAGGTTGCCGATCAGAAATATTATCAACTTGCGGCGGTGAACATCGGTTACTCTGAAGATGCCAGCGTCAATCTGACAGCAGGGGGTGATGTGACGTTGGGCTTGAGTGACCCCTACCATAGTCCGTGGAATCTTCATGCGGAGGAAATATTGCCTTCTACTTTGATAGTTAAGGCCGGGGGAGATATACTAATAAAGCAAGATTTTGCCCTGCTGCCTTCTCCTACAGGCAACCTTAGCCTCATCGCTGGCGGAAGTATTGATGGAAGTACCGGTAACGCGGTGATGCCAAGGGCGCAAATATTTGTTTCCGATATGGCGCCGGCAGATGTTTACAACGGCGCCGCCGTGCCTGCTGTAGTTGATGAGTTGTTTTTGCGTTCATCTCACGCGGCCAGTCCTATTCATGCTGATGATACTATTCCGATTGAGATCAGCGCTGGGCAGGATATTGAGAACCTGAAACTATTCCTGCCCAAGCGCGCGGTGATTAAGGCGGAAAATGGAGATATCAAAGATGTATTGTATTATGGTCAAAACATTAACGCTGATGATGTGTCGGAAATTATGGCCAGACAGGGGAATATTATCTTTAGCGCTAACTCAGATAAAGATACAGGCTTTGTGCAGGCCGGTCCAGGTTCTCTTTTCGTGCAGGCTGGCGGATCTATTACCATGGGGAATGCGAGTTATGGAATTCAGACGGCGGGAAATTATTTTAATCCTGTTCTGGGAACCAAGGGTAGCGACCTGATCATCCTGTCCGGATATAACAAAGAAATGACGTCGGCAGATATCAAAACATTTTTTGATACGATTCGTACAGCGGGCACAGAATACAGCACTCTGATGGCCGCCGGACAGAAAGACGAGGCAGACAATATCCTCCAGCAGACCAGAACACAAACCATAACGCCCCTGCTCGGGTCTCCCTCCGGCAGCGGCGACATCAACATGACAACATCCCAGATCAGCACGAACTCCGGTAAAGATAACATCTATATCATTGCCAACGGCCAATTGAACGTTGGGAAAAGCACCTTTTTTGAAAACGAAGCTGACCGCGCGAAAACCGGCATATTCACGGCCGGAGGAGGAGCGATAAATATCTTTGTAAATGGCGACGCCAATGTCAATGAGTCCCGCGTTATGACCTTTGAAGGCGGCGATATAACCGCGTGGAGCGACAGCGGCAACATCAATGCGGGCAGGGGCTCGAAAGAAGAAGTGATCGCCTCACCGCCCCACGCTTCTCCGATATATGATGATAACCAGAACGTTATTGGCTATTCTGTCAGATTTACTCCTCCAGCCGTAGGCAGCGGCATCCGTGCCGTGACATTCGATCCCGATGGCGCCGCCGGGCCTCTTAGTGCGCCGCCGGCGGGAGATATTTATCTTTTCGCGATTAGAGGAATTATCGATGCGGGCGAGGCGGGGATTGCCGGTGGAAGGGTCATCCTGGCGGCGACGCAAGTTCTCAATGCCGGCAATATTAGTTTTACCACAGGTTCTATCGGTGTGCCCAGTATGGCGACGGCAACGACCAGCATCGGGACGCTGTCCGGCACCGGGAGCGCAACGCAGAACAGCCAACTGCTGAGCAGCGCCTCCGGTCTCGGCGCGGCCACTGCCGCCAACGCGTCGCAAATGATAGATGATATCATGACCAAATGGCTGGATGTAAAAGTCATCGACTTTATTCTGAATGATAGTGACAATAACGATGAATACAAAAAGTGTATATTAAAAGGAGGAACAGAGAAAGACTGTGCGAATATCTAAAAGAATTTATTTTTCAAAGGGATGTTTATCGATAAAATTATTGTGGGCTATTGTCGTAGCGGCTTTTATTCTCGGCGTAATGGCTCCTTCTGAAGCGCATGCGTGGTGGGACGGAAAATGGAAGCAAAGAAAGATGATTCAGTTTGACACCTCGTCCAAGGCCGCCAATATCAAGGAAAATCTGACTGACGTTCCGGTGCTGATCCGCCTCCATACGGGCAACTTCAGCTTTTCCGCCGCCAAGGCCGACGGATCAGATCTGAGGTTTATTGCCGCCGATGATAAATCCCCGCTGAAGTATAATATTGAAAAGTTTGATCCCAAGGAAGAGATCGCGCTCGTTTGGGTCAAAGTTCCCAGAATATCCGGCGGCTCCAGCCAGGATTCCATATGGATGTATTACGGCAATTCCTCAGCGCCGGACGGCCAGGACGTGGGCGGCACATACGATGTAAACTATGTGGCTGTCTATCACTTGAATGAAAAGGAGGGCGTCCCGAAGGATGCCACGGCCTACGCCAATCACGCCGCTAAATTTTCGGGAAAGCTCAATCTCCCCTCCGTTATCGGAAACGGCGCCCAGTTCGGCGGGGCGGAAGAAAAAATGACGATTATGGAATCCCCATCCCTGAATTTTAACAAGGGGTTTACCTTTTCGGCATGGGTGCGTCTCAATGGGCCGGCCAGTAATGCTCATATTTTCTCCTGGGATGATGGTAAACAGTCCTTGGTGATCGGCATTAAAGAAGTAGATGCATATTGCAGCCTGAGTTCCGGTAAAGGGCAGTCAACCGTGACGCCAAAGATGGTCGCTTTGACTCTGAAACGCTGGCACCATCTGGCCGTGACTGTGGAACCGAACAATCGCATCGCCATGTATCTCGACGGCAGTGAAGTGATAACAAGCAAATTAAATGGGCCGGTTCCGGCTCCTTCCGCGGACATTACCATCGGCAATTCGGCAAAAGGGGGCAACCCTTTTCCCGGAGATATTGATGAAGTTCAGTTGTCGAACGCGCCGAGGTCGGGCGAATTGATGAAGGCGGCCTTTCAGGGACAGGGACCGGATGGCATACTGACAACCTGTATGGAAGAAGAAGCGGGCGGGGGATCTTCTGAATCGTTAACCGTACATCTGATGAAGGTCATCATCCGGACCATCACCCTCGATGGGTGGCTCATTATCGGTTTTCTGGCCCTCATGGGCAGCGGGTCCTTTGTCGTCTTTACGCAAAAAATCAAGACTATTCGGAAGAACAAAAAGGGAAACGAAATCTTTTCCGAGGAATTCCGCCTTGCGGATAAGCCTCTGTCCCTTCTGGACAAGAATCCGGATATGCAGGATTCGTCACTCTACAGGGTCTATGCCGCAGGATGTGAGGAATTGAAGCTCCTGTTGGAGAGAAAGGGATCTTCAATTCAGGAAACGAGAGGACTCTCCGATAGGGTTATAAATGGTTTCAAGGCCGCGCTGGAGAAGGAGTCCATGTATGAAAGCAGAAAGTTTTCCGCCGGCATGTTTATCATTAATATGAGCGTTGCCGGAGGGCCATTCCTGGGCTTGCTGGGAACGGTATGGGGAGTTATGAACACCTTTGCCAGTCTAGCGGAGGCGGGCGAAGCGAATCTCACGGCTATTGCGCCCGGAGTTGCCTCGGCGCTGGCCTGCACGCTGGCCGGACTCCTCGTCGCTATCCCCGCTCTTTTTGCCAGCATTTATATTACCGGCCGCGTCAGGGATATGAACGCGGATATGAATGTGTTTATCGATGAATTTATTCTCAAGATGGAAAACGAAAGAGGAGATGCGTCATGAGAAAAAACCCCTATGAGGAATATGAAACATACGATGAAATCAATGTCGTTCCCCTGCTGGATCTGGCCTGGAACCTTCTGGTGGTTTTTATGATCGTCGTGACGGCTTCCGTGCAAGGGATTAACATCAATCTTCCCAAGGCCAGCGCCGCGGTCAGCAAGATAAAGCCCTCCACGAAGGCGATCACGATTACCGCGGAAGGAACCATCTACCTAGACAGCTTTCCGGTGAACATGGGAGAACTGGAAAGCAGGCTTAGGCAGTATAAGGCGGCGGACCCCAATCTTCCGGTAGTGGTCCGGGGGGATGAAAAAATATCGTACAAAAGCGTCATTGAGGTTTTGGATTTGCTGCAGAGACTGGATATTAACCAGCTTGGACTGGTAACACAAAAACTTGTTAAATGACGCTGTGAAGAATATTACGGAGAAACTAAAAAATTATGTCCGATAAACAAAAAACGCAACAATCCACCGTATCGTGGGGCCTTATTGCGCTGGTGATAGTCTTCCTGGGTGGGGCTGCTTACATCATAGTGAACGTTCTGTCCGGTGAAGGTCCACGGAAAAGGGATAGTGTCGCCACTGTGACCTTGTTGAAACCGCCGCCGGTTCAGGTGAAGGAGAAACTGCCGGAGCCGGAGCCGGTTAAGGAGATGCAGAAGAAGGAAGAGATCGTAGATCCGACACAGGGACCGAAGGACGAACCTCAGAATAACGAGAATGATAACACTCCTGCCGGAGATAAGCTGGGATTGGATGCGGAAGGAAAAGCCGGGGGAGACAGTTTCGGGCTAGTTGGTAAAAAGGGGGGAAGAAGCCTCCTTTCCGGGGACGGTGGAGGCGGAATGGGAAGGCTGTCCCTTTTAAGTAAATTCGGTTGGTATACCCAGATTGTGGAAACGGAAATAAGAAAAAAAGTTATGAAGCATCTGGATGAGAATGGCGGAATCCCGAGAGGAAAACTTCAGGCGGTTGTCCAAGTTAGTGTGGACAGTGTGGGTGCGATTGTTAAATACAAGATTATCGGTTCATCGGGAAATCACAAGATGGACGACGCTGTTAAACAATCAATCGGCGATATCAAAATCAGCGAGCCGCCGCCGGAGGGCATGCCGCGGACGATGAGCATCAGGGTAACTTCGCAGAGCTGATTACAGTAAAGATGAAAATAAAGGACTGAAAAAATGAATGGTGGGGAAAGGGAGAGCATGAAGCGATATAATACCCAATCGGTGGAAATGCCTATGGCAAATACGAAAAGACATCTTGGCAATGGAATTTTAGCAATGCTGGTTCTGATCTTTTTAGGGTGTGCAACTGCTCCTCCTAAGCCGATAACGATCCAACATCAGAACGCGCCATTCCAGGTAGGTACGGCAGTTTCCGGCATACAAAACCAGAAAGACGCTGCCGATGGAGCCGCCAGGTTTGTAAAGCAATCTGAAATTCCGGCAGCTCAGGAGAAGGTCACCGCTACTTCTTCGAAAACAAATGACAAGAAACAAAGCGAGAAGATTCCGGCAAGCTTAGGTGAGGAACCCCCAAAAAGTATTCCGAATCAAGTCAAAAAAGAAGAACAAAATAATATTCCCCAAGAGGCCGTAAAAAATGAAAAGATGAACGTGGTCAGCGCCGATGAAGCCGCCAGGTTTGTAAAGCAATCTGAAATTCCGGCAGCTCAGGAGAAGGTCACCGCTACTTCTTCGAAAACAGATGACAAGAAACAAAGCGAAAATATTCCG
>Ga0182021_10004415_pt1 | contig 16551 bp, 4 predicted proteins | sample 612E3MmetaG_FD_120493 | JGI IMG/M metagenome (GOLD analysis project Ga0182021, IMG submission 120493) | Permafrost microbial communities from Stordalen Mire, Sweden - 612E3M metaG (Illumina Assembly) | ecosystem: Environmental > Terrestrial > Soil > Wetlands > Permafrost | place: Sweden...
ATCTGATAGTCCGGGCCGAACTGCTCCAGGAACTCCACGCTGAAGCCGCGCATGGCGTACGACACCGGCAGGAGAACGACACTGCTGAGGTACGGAATCAGCAGGACGAGAAACCCGACGCAGCAGGTAAGAAGGCCCACGAGAACGACCCCGGTGATGATGCAAATCTTCACGACAAATACTACCAGGCCATAGCCGACGAACTGCAGGGGATTGGACATGAAAAGCCCCCAAAACATCGACCAAGCCCGCATGGCGGTGATCCGATTCCTGTACATGATCGGGACAACGAACCCGGAAAGAAGAAGCTCGATGAAGCCGACCAGGATGAGCAACACGAAGAAGCCGAGGAGCATCCAGATCGAGGGAAACGGAAAAACTGCGGAAAATCCGTCCTGTTCATACAGGTCGTGGAGCGCACTGAAGCAGCCGGCCATATACGATCCGAGCACGACGATGACGACCAGGACGAATGACAGCGTCCAGAGGAACAGAGAATTGCCCTGCGCGGCAAAATCGAACCATGGCTTCGCGACCTGGGCCCGGTCGTGGACCACGTTGTCGAGGAACATGAACTTGCCCCGTGAACTCAGCCAGACCAGCACGACGAACAGCACCACGATGACGATTGCGCCCGCAATAATGAGGCCCGTAAGAGCGGGGTTGTCGAGGAACCACGCCCGTGCCCGTGCCGGCAAGTCCATCAGGTCGCGGAAATCGGTCTTGCCGGGGCCCGTCCCTCCGCGGGCGCCATTCCCCCCATGGCAATCGGTGAGCTCCGCCAGGAACGCCGTGAATCCCACGACAAACCACTTCTTGATATCGAACGGTTCGAAGAGCGCCTTCTTCATTCGGCTCCATCCCCGCCCGAGCGGTTCGAAATAGAGGATGTTCATGGTTTTTTCCCTTTGGTATGTCGAAGAGAATTATGACGGGAAGACATGTATCACTGGACGGTGAAACCAAGCTTCAGCAGCGGCTGGCGAAATGAAGTCGACAAAGCACCATGGAATTACGCTTGGCCGGAAAACGATCGGGCCATACGCTCTCCGCGATGGGAGCGCCACAGCCTGAGCCGGCCTTGGTCCCCAGGAGTGCCATCCTGGAAGCGTCCTAAGGGACGGCCGTCAGACCTTAAATGAGGAAATGGACGATCCAGGCCGGCGGCAGAATGTCAATCCCGATACTTACGGAGCAGCCTGCCTGCAATGCGCACGGCATCTCTCGTCGGTTCGGAGGCATACTTCTCATTGCCATGGCACCATGCCTCTTCCCATCCGTAGAAGTCGATCGCCGCAGCATGTTCTCCTGCCATCCGCTTCCCGAGGCTGCTGAAGAACATCTTCCAGCGCGGCAGGTAAAACCCGGAAAGCATTCCCGCCCACTGGCGATAGGAGTAGTCGTGAAGATCGACTGCCGAGGCACTGTCTCCCCAGACGGTGATCAGCGTCCTGGCGTTCAGCTCGAACAGATCGGCTTCCCCCGATCTTGCCCCGGCCCGCCTTGCGTCGGCAATCCAGCGCCCGAGCAGGTATTCCTTTCTTGTGCCGAGCAGGGAGTCGAGATCGGAAAGGATGCCGAGGAAGAACCGGGAGTTCGCCCGGAATGCGGCGGAATCCCCTTCGCGATATCCCTCCATGCTTCTCTCGTAGATTCCGTGGGCCTTGCTGGAGACATACTGCCTTGTCACGCTCACCAGGTCGTACTCGTACGTGTCGATCCCCTTCAGTTCGCCCGAGCACTCCAGGAGCTTCCGGGCGGCAGCACCGAGGAGGCCCGTGTTGAACCATATCTTCGAGCTTCCCCAGGTCACCACGCGGTCCACATGATCTGAGGGCCTCGCGCAGACAATGGGGTCGGTCTGTCCCGGCTCCGCGTAGACTGTCCGCCGGAGGATCTCCCAGGCCTCTTCGGCAGCAGGAACACTCTTTCCATATCTGTACCGGGTGAACCCCTTCATCCATTCCGCGACACTTGCCGATTCGATCCCCCAGGCCGATTCGAACATGAGGTCATAATTCACGGGATCGTTGTCGAAACCCTCCATCAGAAGTCCGATGCCCCTCAGGTACTTTCCCTGGGGGGACCGTAATGCCCGGGACGGCGACAGGAACATCGAATCGAGCTTCCCGTGCATGACCGTCGCGTTCCCAAAGTTGATGATCGCGCACCAAAGCCAGGGGGTCTCGTCATAGGCATTCCGTTTTTCCCAATTCGGGGAGCTTTCGGCATTGAGGTCGAGGACGAGCGCCTGGCGGTGGTCGATGCCGGCAAGCAGCTCGTCCCTTGGATTTCCCTGCCATCCCTGCAGGACCCACGTCGCACCCGGGCTGCTTTTCATCATTGCATGTTGAATGATCGAAGCCGCCTTCTTCACGTCGATCCCCTCTGCCCGTCCTCCCTCATGGAACGGGTCACCTCCATAGAAACGCGCCTTGCCGTAGAGCCCCGTCAGTTCCTCGTAGAACGCTTCAGCCATGGGAGCAAACAGGCTGTCCGCCGGATCCAGATATGCGGGCCTGTTGAAACCCCCGAAGAGCCCCTGGTCTAGAATCCGGTGCGACGCATACTTCCCGGCCAGAGCCCGGGGGACCATCCCGTAGAACCCCTGCATCACAGGCTCGATGCCGAGCTCGTTCATGCGGGTAAGGATCTTCTGTTGAAGGTCCGATTGACCGTCGATCCAGTCCTGCGATACCGGACCCCGCCACCCCTCCAGGTTCCCCATGAGCCACCAGGCAGATTGAGCGGGCCCGGGGATGAACTTGCTGAGTTCGTCATCGGAGAAGCCAAACCTCCTCAGCGTGCCCTGCCAGACCTTCTCAGTCCCCGTGACTGCCAGCGCCAGGTTGATGCCGTTGAGCGCCATCCAGTCAAGCTCCTTTTCCCAAGCAGCCCAATCGTACCACGACATGCTGTAATTGAACGTGCAGTAGTTCAGGAAATACCTGTGCGTATAGGGCGTCGTCTTTCTGATCCTGATGGAGGGAACCGGCAGGCGGCCCGCGATCGAGAGTTGCACTCCCATCCGGGAAAGAGAGCAGTGGCAGAAGTATTTGAGGTAATAATTGAAGGCAAATGCCGCGGCCGAAGGGGTCGAACCCCTCAGAACGATGGTGTCTGCCTCGGCGTCGATTTCGAAGACCTCCCTGCCGCTGTAGGGCTCCATGGAATCGACCCGGAATACATCCGACCGGCCCGGAAGCGTCCGCTGGATGAGATGGCTGACACCGGGGTAGGCTGTGCTGCGGCGACCCGATCCGGAACCGGGGAAGGCGGTCCCCGATGGCTCCGCCTCAGGCGAGGCCGCGCTGCCCCACACGGGGATGACGGACAATGAAATCAGGATCGCCGCAATGGCGGAGGTTATGCCGATGTGGTTCACAGGCGCGGCTCCCTCCTGTTCTGGGAAAGGTATCCCGACGGCAAGGTCAGGGGCGGTCGTGGTGATCGCGAGCGGCCCCCGAGGAGCAGACCGCAGATGATGGGCCCGGACCTGGCGGGCGGGGGACGATCACTTCACTTCAATGTTGAAGCCCTCAACTGCGACGGCAGGCGTTTCTCCCCGTGAGTCTGCGAACCGGACCTCGGTGACAATCGTGCGCTCTTCTCCCGGCATCAACGATATATAATTGTCGCTGTAGATGGCCGGGAGGATCCGTTCACCACTTTTTGTGCCGACGACCTTCAGTCTCACCATCAGCGCCGGATGCTTTGAACTGTTGGCCAGCCTTGTGGTGAGGCTCCAGGTTCCCTTCTTCACCGCTGCCTTTGTTTCCGAACCGAGGCTGACCTTCGGGACGGTCCTCAACGCCTGGAAATTCCCCTCTTCCACCCCCCTCCAGTAGAAGTTCTCAGAGAGAACCCTTCCGCTCCTTTCGAGCCTCAGCCTGATGAAATAGACGCCGCGCAGTCCGTCGGGACGGTCGACCGCGAAACACCGGACGGTGGTGTCTGCCGGACAATTCACGAGCGCCTGTTTTCTGGATTTCACAACACCATCGATGTCCAGGATCTCCATGGTTGCTCTGAGTTGCGCACCGTCAGGGGTGCTGTAGTTCACCACCTCAATGCTGTCCGCCAGCGGATTCCACTGGATGTGGAGCGGTTCGCAGGCGTTCTTGCAGCCGAAGTAGGCAGAGGTCGGCTCAAGGTAGTAATCGTACGTCTGCCAGACCATCGAAGGCCATGCCGGGTGGCTCATCCAGAGCAGGAGGCCCATCCTGTGCTTGCTCTGGGCCTCAAACATGCCCCGGTATCCCTGGTAGTTCATCCATTGCGCGAGCGACAGCCAGTCCCTCACGTTGTCCGCCTTCCCAAAACTCGTATCGATCGCCCTGTCGAACGAGGCGCCCCCCTGAGCGCCGTCCTGGGTGAAGTCGTGCAGGCCCCACATGCGCCCCTGGGGCCAGAGCGCGGAGTCGGGCATCATCAGCTTCAGGCTCTCATACGACACGATCGCCGGCATCCCTATTTCACTGTGGAGCTTTTCGGTCGCCCTCTTGTCGAAGTAGAATTTCACGGGCATCATCCTGTACGGTCCGCCGCCGCTCACCACGCCGAACGACGAATTCGGGATATAGTGCACGCCAGGGTGGAGGCGCGGAAGGTCTCGCCTGATTGCCGTGTCGATGGCGGCGGGGGGATTCCCTTCGTTACGCCCGCAGTAGAGCCCGATCGAGGGATGATTGCGGATCCGCCTGACAAAGTCACCGGCGTTGCGCATGAACAACTCGTCATTTGCGGGGTCCGGGCCATCCAGGGGGTTTGCCAGCCAGAAATCCTGCCACACCATGATGCCGTGGCGGTCACAGGCGTCAAAAAACGCGTCATCCCCTGTCTGGCCGACCCAGTTGCGGATCATGGTGAAGTTCATCTCTCGGTGATAGCGCACCGCGGCATCATACTCCCTGGCCCGGTAGCGGAGCATCGATTCCGGGAATCCCCAATTGCCCCCGCGTCCGATGAAGCGCCTGCCGTTCACCCAGAGCCGCAGTATGCCCCCGCTCTCGGAGTATGTCATCTCTCTGATCCCCGTCTTCAGCGAGGCCATATCCGACTCCGCGCCGCCGGAAATGACAAACTCCAGCTGAACATCGTACAGATGCGGGGCGCCGTACCCGTTTGGCCACCAGAGTTCGGGGTTGCTCAACAGGAGGGAAGGGTGCGTGGATGGATCGAGAACGATGGTCTTCGATTCGGACGGCGCCAGCGACACCGGCTGCCTGAACGTCACCTCCCCAAACCTCCCCTGCAGTATTCCTTCCACATTCTGCCCGGAACGGTTGCGGAGCGTGGTCTCAATCCTCACAGCGGCCGATGTCGTGTCCGGGAGGGGCAGGCGGGCTGAGACGAACGGATCTTCTATGGTGACGGGCCCGCTCTCCGACAGATACACATCACCCCATATGCCGGTGTCGCGCCCCCGGATGGTGGGAATCCAATCCCATCCGATGGTGGCGTGGAACGTCGGGTCGTCGGCTCCCAGCTCACCTCCGTTTGCATCCGGGCTTTCCCTGCTCTGCTCGGTCGCGAAACCGGGGGTGTCATTCCTGATGATCCGGACCGCGATCACATTCTCCCTGCCCGGCAGGAGGATGTCCGTGACGTCGAACCTCCCGCGCATGAATCCGCCCTCGATGCGGCCGACCCTGTGTCCGTTCAGAAACACTTCCGCCTTCCAGTTGACACCGTCGAAGTTGAGGCACGTCCGCCTCCCTGCGGCAGACGCAGGCGCCGTGAAGACGTCGCGGTACCAGAAATCGGAGTAGAAGAACGACTCGGAGATGAGCACCTGGTTGTCCCCGAAGTTCGGGTCCGGCAGGGCGCCGGAATTCAGATAGCTGACAAGAACGGTGGCCGGGACGGTGGCGATGATCCAGTCATCGTCGCCGTACCCAGATCTGGACAGTTGTTCGCCATCTGACCGAACCAGCGAAGCCCGTTGAAGCTTCCACGCTCCCCCGGCCAGGTCCGTCTTCACACGACCCCTGGTGGCGGCTTGGGGATGCGCGACTGGTACCGGGCCACCCGTGCCGAACACCTCCATCTCGCTGAGCACATACCCATCTGAGGAAGCGGGCTGCGTCATGAGCGCACGCACATATCTGCACCGTGTCTGCGGCGGCAGACTCACGTCGCAGGTGTCGCCCGATTGCTGAGGCAGGGGCGCAACGGTTCTCCAACCTTTGGCATCGTCCGACACCTGAATCGAACCCGCAGAGGCACGGCGTATCCAGTAGAGCTTGACGCGATCGACCTGGCACTCGGCCCCGAGATCGACGTAGACCCACTCTACCCCGGCACCTGCGCTCTTCCAGGCGCTGGTGAACTGATATGGACCTCCGACCTCCGCTCTCCTCCCCTTCTCGCACAGGCCCATCTCACCGATGCTCCAGCTCTTAGCGTTCGGCGAGGTCAGCTCGACGCGATACGTTCTATACCTGACCGCCGTGTCGAGTCTGAAGGGAAAGCTGAATCGTCTCAAGTTCCGCGGCCAGACCCGCCGCAGGAAGCCCGTCATCGTGTCCCCGGGGACCCCGCTCCCCTTCACCAGGCCCAGGGAGCGCCATCTGACGCCGTCCGGAGACCCGCTCACAGCGGCTTCCCATGGTTTGGGCTGCAGACTATCCACGAACAATGTTCCCGACACACCGATACTGTCCACTGCGGGGATGGCATAGCCTCCCGCCATCTCAACACGGAGGAGGGCTCGGGAACCTTCCAAAGTCATCCTGCTCATCGGTTGCCTGTCCAGCACCGCCTCGCGGTCGTTCCTTTTCAGAGTGTCCGTCGCGCCTGCAGTGGTGACGATCCAACCCGGGATCCCTGACTCCACGATCCCATCGGTGACAAGCTGCGCCGTGAGATTGTAATCGTAGCCGCTGGACTGGTAGGCGGGTCGATGCAACGCGAGATTCCGATGCCGGGTCGAGTCAATTCTCATTGACGGTGAGAAATCTTCGCCGGGATCTCCGGGATAGATGCCCACCCCACGCGTCTGCCCCTGGGCCCAGGCATGAGGGAGTTGCCCCCCGCCCAGGACGATCATGGCAATGAACAGCACGATACTGAAGTGTGTGGCGCGGCGCGAAAGAGAGCCTGGTGAAACTGAAAGAGTCGAAGTGAATTCACCGTGCGCCGGCTTTTTCATGGTGTCGTCTCCTGTAGTTCAGTGCACACAGCCCCTCCGGGAAATGCAACTATGGTACTCCCGGGTCTTCAGCAATCCGTTCTTCTTTCGCAATCTGTTAGTATACCTTTCTATGATGAATCAATCAACTCTCCTCTTTCCCTTGAAGATCAGTGCATGAAAGGACAATGGTTACACGCTTCACCCCCGGCCCGGAGATCCTCACTACATCTGGAAGTCTGCCTACTGCTCTCGAAGCTTGCCGGCCGGCCCGCCCGCCACACTCCATCCTCGAGCACGCGACCTCTTTGCCCGGCACCCCGGATGGGAAAAAACACAAAAGCCTCTTCATGAGTGCATTGATGAAGAGGCCGAGGTGAGAACGATCTGCTCGTGCAATAATATACTCTGCGTCTATGCCATTGTCATTCAACACCCCCCGCTCACCTACTTGACCGAGGTCCTAGGCCTTGCAGTTTCCTTGTTCTCCTCGATCATCTTTATGAGGAGGCCCCTCGCCTTCGCTCGGAACTGGTATGTGTCGGCTTCTTCACGCGAGTGCGCTTCGGCGGGCAGTGTGAATGAGTTGAAATCGAACCAGGCAACGGTTCGCACGAGTCGGCCCAGGCCATGACAGATCCGAGCCCTGATGCTGGGGACTACCCCACCTGACGGTCGAAGACCCAGCTGAAATGATCCGGCCCCCCGAGAGCGATTCTCTCGCTCAATGAGCGATACCGGGCGGCCAGAGTGCAGAGATAATCCTGGGCTTTGGCGGCAAGATCGGAGAGTCCGCCGAGCCGCTCGATCTTCCAGTCTCTGACGAGAGTCTCGATGATGTCGGCGTAATCGTGGACGGTGTAGACGCCGGTTCTTTGAGCGACACGCGAGAAGCGGACGAACAGATGATCGTCCTTTGTGTCCCGCATCGCCACTGCAGGCATGACGATCTTGCGCTTCATCATCGTGGCAAAAGCGCTCAACGCACCGACCGGATCAGTCTCGAAGATCCTCGTCATGAAAGCCTTGTAGGCCTTCTCGTGCCTTGCCTCATCCCCGGCAATGATGCCGCAAATGGAGTGCAAGGCTTCATCCCCCGCCCGTTTCGCGAGCGTTGCAACATTCCGGTGAGATATTTTCGTCGCACGCTCCTGGAATGTCGTGTAGATGAATCCAAGGTAGGGATCGTTTTCCGTCTTCGGATCGAAGCCGTTGTTGATCAGATGATGGATCGTGACCTCCACTGCATGCATGTCCACTCTGCCGGTAATGTACAGGTAACGGTTCAACAGGTCTCCGTGACGGTTTTCCTCGGCGGTCCATCCTCTGGTCCAGCGGGCCCACGGGCTGTCGCTCGCACCTGTCTCGTCCGTGACACCGTGCAGCCGGTTGAGCCAGGTCTGATATGTCGGCAGCGCTTCTTCCGTCACCATGTCCCCCACGAGCACTACCAGGAGGTCGTCCGGCAGGCTCTCCGCTCTTCTGCGAAATTCAGACAGTTGCTCGACCCAGTGCGGCCCTGTCATGTCCGGGACGAAATCGGCGGGCTGCCAGCTTTCGTTCACGGGCTTCAAGAAAGAGCCAAGGTTTTGCCCGAGCCATGGTTCCATGCCCTTAATGACCTCCATCTGCGGCTGCACCAAGCGATCGCTATGTCCGCTTTCTACCATAAACCGTTCCTTCCTGCGTCTTTTTTCCCAGCATGCCATTCACTCCCACACTCCAGGCCGGAGTGATTGAATTGGTCTCGTAGGCGTTGCGTTTGACCGGTCCAAGCTTTCCGTCGTATTCACCAATGGCGAGGATCTCCAAGATGAACACGCGTTGACCCTGTGAACATGGACTTAGAGATTGCGCCTGATTGCCGATTCGGCTAGCATGGTTCTCAGTTCTGGATCAGGAAGGGTCATCCGCCGCGATCCCGGGGCATGATTTGCTCCGATTCCGCCGGGTGCAGACTTGAAATGGTCTGACCCGATTTCAGTTGTGCTTGGGGTCTTCTGTCGAGGAATGAGGCGAACTCCGACCTTCAATATGGAACCTGTCGAGTGCCCAGAGGGGAAGAGACCAACCGGTGCTTCTGGCGAGTGTCGAGCTCTTGTGGCGGGAGCAGGGTGTGCAAAGTCCTGATGCCCATGAACTTCCACTGCTGGTTTTCCGGGTCAGCGGGGGTCTTCTCTCATGTTCCTCCCCGTTTTACTTTAAACGCCCCGATCCGCCCGGTAGTTCCGCGTTTTCGTCCGGTCCTGCGCCAGAAGCATCGCCTTCACTCTCGAATAAGGGGTTTATGGCGTTCGGGAACCGTAGCTCATGCTGGCCCTGACGGCGGCCGGGTCGACGGAGAATTCGGCGATCCAGCCGGACTTCGTCTGCCAAAGCACCGTACGGGATCTGCTGACGAAGCTCCACCGGCCGGCCCTCTTGCCATTCATTCCCTGAACCGGGCGGCGTTGGGCGACTCCTTATGCCGATGCACGACTCATCTCAGGAGCAGCATCTTGCGGATGAGTGTCGGTCCGCCGGACACAGACATCCGGCAGAAGTACGCCCCGGTGCCGACACGGCTCCCCAGCACGTTGGTGCCATCCCAATGGAAGAGATAACGTCCGGGAACAAGCTGACCGTCTTGAAGAGTAGCGACTTCTTGTCCGAGGACATTGTAGATTCTGACACTCACCGACACGGAATACGGTATGTCGACAGGTATGATCGTCACCGGGTTGAACGGATTAGGGTAGTTCTGTTCGAGAGAGAATTCTTTGGGAGCGAGGGAACCGAGCTCGTTTTGCACTTCCTCCGGGTCGCCGACCACGATTTGCAGGGTGGTGCGTACCGCACCAGGAACGAATGAGTACGAACGGTCAACACGGAGATCATGGTACCTTCCACGGGCTCTATCGAGCACGAATACAGCGTTCTTTGAGGGAATGTAATCAACCCCCTGGATTTTCATGGTGTGTGTGTCCGTCCTGCGCGCAGGATCGGCAAGTCGAACGGCAATGTCCCAGGTTTCCAGACGTCCGGTAGGCTGACGGACGTCGCTGGCAAACCTGCCTGCAACGCTGTCCCACTCAGGATGGTCAAAGAACAGCTGTGACAACGCCCCAATCGCCCTCGGTTTGTGGAATGCATATCTGTTCGGCCCCCGCCCCGCATCCCTCGCGGTCCCGAACCATGTTGAGCGATCAACGACGATCCCGGCTCTTTCCAGGGACAACGTGCAGGTCCAGGCCGAATCCGAGGAAACCGTCATCGACGCGGTCTTCGCAAGAGAGCCCCCGAACGGGACTATGAGGGATGACAAACCGTTCTTGTTCTCGAAATAATACCCGGAGTATGGAACGAAGGTCGATGAAACGCTCATCGTTGATCCATCAAAAGTCCAAATGCTATCTCCTATGCCTCCGTTGATCTTCTGAACCTGGGCCCAGGGAATAGGCTGAGGAAGTGGGTTGGTGATTAAGTTCCATCCCGTGTGAAGCGGGATCCTCATAAGACCCGTGGTATCAGGGAACGATGAGGCGACGGTTCCGCCAAGGCTCAAGACGCCACGATAGAGTATCCAGAAGGCCCTGCCGGTGGAAAACGTAAACAGCGTATCAGTTGCAGAATACTCCTGCAGGTACGATTCAGCGCGGCCGTTGTCCCAGTACGCCGTCCAATCCTGCCCATGAACCCCTTGGAGAAACTTCGAAAACGAGGTACGGTCGTTTCCGGGCAATCCCACTATCCGGTAGTCATTCGGCGAATAGTCTCCGGGGTTGGCGAGCCCTGGAAACGTGATCGTCGCCGCCGCCGTAAATGTCGCCGGAATCGTGTTGAACTGCCACGGTCCACTGAACGAACTTGGAGCGCCGTTTTGTAGTTTCGCCCGAACGCGCCAGAAGTACACAGTATAGCTTGTCAGGGACCCGAGAGAATCTCTCAGTGCGATGATCGTCGAATCATTGACCAACAGTGTGGAGAAATCGGCGAGGTTGGAAACCTGGACATGGTATGTTGATGCACCCGTCGGCGGTGGCTTCCATTGCAGGATAACCGACGAGAGGGAATGGCTGGAAGAACCGTTCAACGGCGAGGAAAGGATCGGAGGCGCCGCATTCTCCAGATTGACTGTGAATGTGACTGTCCCCGACGTCCCCCCTCCCGGAGGTCCGTTGGTCACGCTCACCTGACGGGGTCCAAGATCCGCTGCTTCACCTATCGTGATCGACGCGGTGATGTGCGATTGACTGTCCACGATCGTGGAATTGACGGTAAGGCCGGTCCCGAAGTTAACGGTCGTGGTCCCCCCGTAGAAACTTGTTCCGGTTAATCCCACATTCAATGTCTGATATCGGAGAGCAGAATTCGGAAGGACTGAAGACACTGTGGGCAAAGGGTTGTTGCCGACAATAAGGCCGTTTGAGACAGCATAGGTGCCCCCGCCCGGAGGCAGATTCGCGATGGTGATGTCTTTCGCCCCGGGAACGATCGAGGAATCTATCCGAAGTGTGGCTGTAAGTTGAGTGTAGCTGTTGACGATGGTCGATATTCGGATCTTTGAGTCGCCTGCAATCACCACCGTGACACCCTTCAGGAATCCCGATCCTTGCACCACGACGTCCAGGATCTGTCCGGCACGTCCGTTCGTCGGCGAGAGAGAAGAGACCGTCGGTGACGGATTGAGGACAACTATCGTATCCGACCTCCCGGTCTCTGTTCCACCGGTCCGCGTTACGCTGAGCGTGTAGGTACCGGCAGAATTGAACGCAACCGGCAGCGAGGCCAGAATGCCGTTTGTGAATGCGGGCGAGGTCCCTCCTCCTTCGGACAGGATGCCGTCCGATGAGACGTCTGCCGTTCCGGCGAATGTGGAAGCAACATTGCCCGATGGGTCGCGTGCCGTGATACGAACCGGGAAAGGCGCCTGCGTGTATTGTGTCCCGAACGCACCGCTAGAGCTTGAGACGACATTGAATCCGGCTACTGTGCCGGCGACATTGCTCAGCGAGAACAAGGCCGCCACGGCGCCGCGAACATTGGCCGTATCCTCATAGGAACCTGCTTTGTTTGTCGCCTTGCAGGGCGGAGCAGTCGCTATCCCTGTGGCGTTGGACAAAGCAGTCGTGTCGGTCCGACTCCCGAATATCGATGTCGGATCAGTCGTGGGAGCAGTGAATCGGACCAGAACGTTCGGAATCGGGTTATCTGAAGAATCACGCACCTGAGCAGCGAGAGGGACAGCAAACACAGTTCCGACTGGAGCACTCTGAGGTGTGGTCCCATTCACTGCAATCAGCTTCGCGACACCTCCGGGGATAACCGAAATTGTGTCCGATGTCGTCTGGACGAGAGACCCTGAAGCGGCAACCAGGATCGCCTTGCCGACTTTCCTTCCATGAAAGACCGCGCTTTTCCCGTCCTGGCTTGGAACAAGGTCGGTATCCGCTACACCACCCGAAGCCTTCACCAGACTCCATGCCGCAGCCATATTTGCAACAAAATTGCTTGCTGCATCTCGCCCAATGGCATAGGCGCGTATCGAAAGACCTGACTGCAGGCTTTGTGGAGGGATTCGCTGCCCCGTTCCGTTGTTGGCGGTTTCAACAATGATCTTGGCGGTGAATCCCGCCTGAACAATCGTCAAGGTATCAGTCGGGAAGCTCCGCAGACCGACAACGGCAGCGTTGATCCGCGTCTGTCCCACCAGTTTTCCGGTGAACACAGCACTTCGACGGTCGCCACTCGGAACAAGATCCGATTGTGCAACGCCTCCCGAAGTGAACAGAAGATTCCATCCGTTGGCGTCGGAGGCGATGTTCCCGATGTAGTTGTCAAACGAGTCTCTCGCCACTGCATACACCGCAATGGACGTCCCCGATGAGACGTTCTGCTTGCCAAGGATCGTCCCCGAGCCGTTCGCAGCAGTTTCAACCCGCACTTTCATCGCTGCCCCGGCGCCGACACTGAAGGGGTTGCTGACCGTCGTTCCACGAATCGTCGAGACTGTGTTGCCGGCGGCTGTCAGTGTGTACTTCAAGCCGGACTTATCGATCGACAGCCCGAAGAACGTCGCCTTGCCGGTGGCAGTGTCCAATGGTACCGATTTTGTCGAACCAAGGAGTGAGGCCCCCCTGGTTGCAGTGTCCTGAATTCCGATCGTTACTGTCTGCGCAGTTCCGGTGACGACATTCGTGAACTGGTCCTCAAGCGCAAGGACCGGCTGTTGTGCAAACGGTGTTCCTGCAACCCCTGTATCCGGCTGCGATGTGAAGACAAGTCGTGTCGCCGCCGCTGCACGGATGGCGAACACCGCACTGGAGTCGGATTTCAGACCTGGTGACGCTGCAGCCAGTTGTTTCCCTGTTCCCGCAATAATGATGACGAGACTATCAAAGGACGCCACGCCGGCCGAAGCGAATTTCACATTTGAACCGACAGGAAGAGATCCGCCGCCAAGCAGACTGAGCGTTATCTGCGAGGTTGCCGTGGGGACAACATTGCCAAATGAATCCTGGACGGCAACGGTGATCGACGGCTGCATCCTTGCTCCAGCCACCGTATCCTGCGGCTGACGTGTGAAACCAAGCGTGTATGCCGTGCTTGCGGAGATCGAGAAGTTGCTGCTGGTGGAAGGTTTCGTTACCCCCGCCCTCGCGGCCGAAAGTGTGTACGTCCCGGCGCGGCTGACCGACAGATTGGTGAATACAGCCTGCCCGTTTGTGTCAACAACAGCGGTCTTCGTTCCACTGAGGAAGGCACCGCTGATCACCGGAAGCGTGAGGTCCACGGAGACCGTGCCGCCCGCATTTTTCACCGGATTGCCAAACCTATCCCGTAGTTCTACGACCGGTTGTGTAAGGAAAATCGATCCTGCAGCACTGTTGCTCGGACTTCTCGAAAAGAGCAGCGTGTCGACGCCGGCCGACACTATCGTGAAGGCGCCGGAGGACACGCTCGCCAGAGAGGTCGACGTCGCCTGCAGCTGCCCTGTGCCGGCACTCACGAACACAAGGTCTCCGAAGGTGGCGATGCCGGTGGCATCAGTCAACTGCGTCAGGGTCCCGGATGGAGTCCCCACATTTCCGCTACTGATCGACAACGAAATCGGCACCCCGGCCTTCTGAACCACGTTCTGATAACGGTCCAGGAGCCGGACCTTAATCGGCGTCAGTGCTACGCCGGCCGTGCCAACAGTGCCGGGAGGGACGAGAAATGACAGTTGGAACGGCACATCGGCATTTGCAGTTTCGTCAAAGGTCACTGTTCCACCCGCCACCCCCACGACGCTTGCGTTCACAGTGTAGGTCCCGGGCGTTTGCCCGAGTGTCAGGATTGTGCTTGCCAGCCCATCGCTTCCGGTAACGGCAGTGCCCGGGTTGACGGCGGCATTGTTGGATGGAGATGTTGCAACAGCGAAGTTGACCGTGTCACCGGGAACATTGTTGAAGCCGAGGTCCGTGACCTGAACTGTAAGCGACACCGGCAGAGAGGCGCCGACGATCCCCGCCTGGGCGTCTCCGGAAGCCTTCGTCACATGCGCCGCGGTACCCGCCTGCACGGAAGCATGAAACGACACAGGGCTTCCTGTTAGGCCTGTCACCCGGGCGTCGACGACATAGTTCCCAGCTTTCGACCCCGGGGTGAACACCGATGAGGCGATGCCACGTCCATCAGTCGTTGCCGAGGAGGGATTTGAGACTCCCGGTGAACCTGAAGGGAATGTATTCGATACATAGCTTACTGTCTTGGAAGAGACCGGATTGCCGCCAGCGTCCGTCACGGAGACCACAAATGGCAAAGGCAGCGCGCTAAACACTGTTCCACTCTGGTTATCACCCGAAACGAGCGCAAGGATGGCCGCCTGTCCCACGCTTGCAGAGGCAGTAAAGGTAAGAGGACTTCCGCTCAATGAGCCGGAGCTGGCGGTCGTGACATAGTTGCCTACCTTTTCACCAAGTGTGAGGACCGTGCTGGCCTGTCCGCTGGCGTCAGTCGTTGCATTCTTCACCGAGAGTGTGTCCGTCGTGGCTCCCAATGGCCGGCCGGTCCTATTAAAAGCCACACTTTGGCCCGAAACGGGATTGCCTCCAACATCCGTGACCTTGACTACAAACGGACTCAGCTGCTGAAGAATGAAATTCGTCTGAATGTCCCCGGACACCTTTGCGATGCCATTTGCCGGGCCGGTCTGGACATCAAACGCTGAAGAAGTGGCCAAGGTCAAACCTGGCGAACTCGAGGCGAAAAGGGTATAACCCGTCCCTTTTTTGTCGATCGTTACAGAATCAAATGCCGCCGCGCCCGCAATGGCACTCTTGGCCGGAAAGCCGCCGAGGCTTCCTCCGCCCGGATTTGTCCCGATGGAAAGGGTAACGGCTCGAGTGTCGGTGGGAACGAGGTTGCCAGCAACGTCCTGCACCTGCACCGTGACAGCAGGTTTGATCGCCCGACCAGAAGTCACGGTTGTGGGTTGAACACCAAATGCGAGTTTTGATGCCGAACCATTCACGACCGTGATAGTATCGGAAGGTACGGCAGTAAGGGTGCCTGATGTCGCTTGGATTCTCGCCGTTCCGGTCACTTTACCCGTAAATGTTGCGCTCTTGGATCCGACATCAGTAACGAGGTCCCCGGCGACCATGCCGCCTGTCCGGTTAATGAGCAACCATGTCGCGGCGATGTTTGCGACGAAGTTGCCGTATGGATCGTGCGAATTCGCATAGACTTTGAGTGTGCTGCCGGAAGTCACTGACTGCTTTGGCACCGGAATCCCGGTGGAGTTGCCAGCGTTCTCCACAATAATCTGGGAAATAGGCCCGGGAGTGACTGTCAGTGTTCCGGTACCCGTCGTCGTGAGCGAACTGGAAGTGGCCTTCACCGCGGCGGTTCCAGTCACATGTCCTGTGAACACTGCGCTTTTGTTGCCAACTGCAGGAACAAGGTCGCCGGCAACCACGCCGCCACCGGACGACTGATACGACCATGCGTCAGCCCCAACGTTCGCGACAAAATTCCTGAATTGGTCGCGCGTAATCGCGTACATCGTGACTGAGCTTCCCGCTGTGACATTCTGACTCCCCACCACAGATCCCGTCCCGTCCGAGGCGGTTTCCACCCCAACAGTTGATGCAGCGGCAGCAATAATGTTGAAACTGTTCGATACGGCACTCGTCAGTGAGCCGTCACTGGCTATAATGGTATACCCATTGCCCGTCTTGTCTATGCTCAAACCCGTGAACTGATAGACTCCTCCACTGACCGCATGGGAGGTCGTCCCGCTCAATGTCCCGCCCCCCGGGTTCGTCCCGATGGCAAGACTGACGGTCGATCCATCGGAGGTCACCGTGTTGCCCAGCGCATCCTCTACCGTCACCTGCACACTGAACGATGCCCCGGCCGCCCTCGACGAAGGCGGTTGTTGGGTAATCACCACC
>Ga0182021_10004416_pt1 | contig 16547 bp, 11 predicted proteins | sample 612E3MmetaG_FD_120493 | JGI IMG/M metagenome (GOLD analysis project Ga0182021, IMG submission 120493) | Permafrost microbial communities from Stordalen Mire, Sweden - 612E3M metaG (Illumina Assembly) | ecosystem: Environmental > Terrestrial > Soil > Wetlands > Permafrost | place: Sweden...
ATATGTCAACTCGTTTGCAATGTTCATGTGCCAATGGATTCCGGATGTTGGACCGGCCTCAATATTCCCTCCGCCAATCTTGATGAGGAGATCCAGTGTCCAGCGTGTATTTTTTTCATCGGACAAGAAGTACGTATTCTTCAGCAATTTTTCGCTGAAAAATTGTTTGGGCCAATGACACTGTTCGCATGTTTGCTGTGCCGGACGCAGATTCTCGATGGGCGTTGGAATTGGTTTCGGATATTTATTGAAGATAGTCGCATACACCTGATATGCACCGGAAAGTTTTGAACGTACAAACCATCCAGCACCGGGTCCGATATGACATTTTGCACATCCAACCCGGGCATGAGGTGAGTACTCATATGCCGTGTATTCCGGACTCATAACTTTATGACATGTCGTTCCGCAAAACTCATCCGAATCTGTATATTCATATGCTTTGAAACTGCCAAACGCGGAAAAAATGAGAAGGACCAATCCTCCCAGTGAAATCCAGAAAAAAGCGTTTCGTTGTTTTGGATCGTTTAAATCAATACGAGGCAATTTGTGTTCATGCGGAAGCCCTTGTTTTTCAAACCGATGTTCGCGCCAGACTCCATAGAAAACAAGCGCAAGCCCGAAGAGAATGAATACCGGCAGGATGATAAATGTAAGTATGCCTATGTAAGGTTTCTGTTCTCCTTCAAACAGATCAAGGACAGTCAAGAAGAGCACAAGACCAAAACTCACCGATGCAATTGCAGCACCGATCAATGTGCGCAAATTATAAAATGCCGGTGGAAAGAGGCGTCTCATTCACTTAGTCCTTTAATCGATGCATTGTAATGTGCCGTCTTTTACGATTGCATATTATTTTTGTTGTCATTTGAATTTTCTAAAGAATCCACAACGATCATCGCATCATCTTCTTCCAACTTCTTACGCTTTATTGCCTCCAACTCCAGCGGATGTTCGTCGGCCATTTCGGCTTCGGTGATTGTGCCTTTGAGCCAAGCAAGATTCATAGGATAAATATCCGGATTGAAAATAACGAAATAAATATGCCAAACCAATATGGCAAGAAATGCCAACCACGCTTCATAAAAATGAACAGTACGGGAGACATCCCAGCCCAGTTTCGTCAACAATCCCATAAATGTGTTATCAAACCAGAGGATCAACCCAGTCATAACCATAACGACATTACCCCAAACAAGCGCCCAATATTCACTTTTCTCGATGTAACTGAACCTGCCGAATTTTGGCTTCGTTTTCGAGAATCCAAAGTTATATTTTAGCACGACAAGTGCATCCGTTACATCATTCCATCGGGGCAAAAGGTCTTTGAGCAGCTGTTTGCCGCGCTCTGTAAAGAGTATATAATAGAGATGGTAAAAGCTGGTGATTATCAACATTACAGCAGCAATACGATGAAGCAGCCCGCGAAGATCAAAGATGTGAGTATTCAAATTTCTTATCGCAACGACCCAAAAAGCATCGGGGTAACGCAACATAAATCCCGTTATAACCAGCGTAAAAAAACTGATGAAAAGAGATGCGTGTTGAATTCGTTCGGAAAAAGTCATCCTCACAAATAGAGTATGTCCAAAATGTTCTTCGGTTTCCCACCCGCGCCGGATCATAAGCTTGCGTTTTGATTTTATATAAAAGTCGAGAAGATTATGCAACACCATCCCGCCAATAATAGCAGAGATAAGTAAAACGTAAAAATAAGAGATCCAATAGAGCAGCGGATCTTCTTTTTCCTCTGTTGCCACATGAACCGATCCAATGGTAAAGCGATTGTTTGCACCGGGATGACATTTACCGCAGGTGACAGCCAGATTCGATTTTGAGACAGACGAAGTCGAATCTGAAGATGGTTTAATGTTATGCACACCATGGCAACTTGCACAATTAGCTACCTGCATATTGCCGGAACGAATAGCGAGTCCATGATAACTTGCATCAAATGTTTGGAATCGGTTACCAGCGATGCCATATTTCTCGTTTAACGTGACAGAACTATGGCACGGTGAACAAACTTGTTGGGAAACGTTTCGCGCTGCCGTCGGTGAGTTCGGATCAGAAGGTGCAAGAATATTATGTTCACCATGACAATTCGTGCAGACCGGAGCTTCTCTGTTTCCATTCAACGCTGATTTGCCATGGATACTTTCAGCGTATTCTTTTTCAATAGATCCATGACACTTCGAACACGTTGCCGGAATATTTGCACGGTTCACAGTTGATGTCATCTCGTGTTCCCGTTGAATTGTATGACTTCCATGGCAATCCACACAATTAGCCGCCGCCCCGTGACCACGTAACAAGGCGGAACCATGAACACTATGCTCATATGCTGCAATAAATTTGGCCGAGGGGGCAACGCGAGCACGCACATCCGGATTATCTAAATGACAGGCAAGACACATTTTCTCCTGCGTAATCTTGATGCCGGAAGAATCTTTACTGCCCTTCAAACCGGTAATGCGGTTCTGGTGGCAGGATATACAATTCGGTGCGCTCGTAACACCATCGACTGCCGCTTTCCCGTGTGCCGAAGTAAGGTAACGCTCTTTCTCCTGCATATGGCACTTGCTACAAATGGCTGTTATGCCGGCGCCATCAAATTTTGACCCTGCACTTTTTATGGCAACAATATTATGCGTTCCGTGACATTGTTTGCAAGAGGCCACTAACGAAGCGTCTTTGACTTTCGCTGTCAGCATCGACGCATGGAATGGATGCTTTGCCCGTGCATCGTTATGACATGTCAAGCAATTGACCGGCTCTATTTTATTTTTATGTGGTAAATTCTGTGCATCGAAACCAATATGACAAGCTGTACAAACAAGTTTAGCATGCGGTGATTTAAATTGTACAGCGCGATCAACAAAAAGCGGAATTACTTTACCGTTTCGCTCAGTTGTCAGCGATTTATCTTCGTGACAGGCAAGGCATTCCTCAATCGTCTGGGCTGATGCATTTATTGGCAGTAAAGCAATCAGCATCAGTGTCAATAAAAAAACACATATTTTTGTAAGCGTCAGTATTATCTTATTCATTATCATTAAAAGAAACGTTATGTATTTCCAAATACAAATGCATTATAAATCACTCAACAAATTACAATGATTGTACCAAGGATTGGATCGTAAATGTTCGATTTTTCAGCGTTAATCACGTTGTGGTGTAAACATTTTCAGCAAACATGTCTTGAGAATTGGAATTTCTTGCTAAAAACAGGAATAAAGGCGAATGAATGCGGATAGGTCCCATTACAAACATAAAATTTAATAATGAGCGGTGACAACCTCAGTTTCAAATACTAGCATTCAAATCGCGCCGTTTTGTGTTTTGCAGAGACTCTACAAGCACCTGCCGAAACGTTGGATGTGCTATTGCAATGAGCGCTTCCGCCCGCTGTCGAAGATTCTTTCCATGAAGCGAAGCAACCCCGTATTCAGTCACAACATAATGGACATCTGCCCGCGATGTAACTACGCCCGCGCCATGCTTTAGTTGACAGACAATTCGTGAAACGGTTCCACTCTTTGTTGTAGAGGGGAGTGCAATAATCGGTTTGCCATCTTTGGAATGTGCTGCTCCACGAATGAAATCTACTTGTCCGCCGAAGCCGCTGTAAATTTTCGTACCTATAGAATCAGAACAGACTTGCCCGGTTATGTCCACTTCGATGCATGAATTTATCGCTACCATCTTTTCATTCTGCGCAATGATAAATGAATTGTTGGTATAGTCGCACGGATGCAGTTCGAAGAGCGGGTTGTTGTGAACGTAGTCATAGAGCTTTTGAGTGCCCATGACGAATGTTGCAACTACTTTACCGGGATGAAGCGTTTTTTTCTGACTCGTAATAATCCCTTTATCGATTGCTTCCACGACGCCGTCGGAAATCATTTCAGTATGAATGCCTAAATGCTGTTTGCCTTCAATGCGCGCCAGTACTGCGTCCGGTATGCCGCCGATACCCAATTGGAGTGTTGCGTTGTCTTCGATAAGCGGAGCAATAAAATCAGCGATCCGCTCTTCTATTTCCGATGCCGTGATAGGATGAAGTTCCAGTATCGGCACAGAACATTCCACAATTTTATGCACACGCGAGACATGAATAAAAACATCACCCAGCGTGCGCGGCATACGTTCATTCACCTGCGCAACAACTATCTTTGCATTTTCTGCCGCTGCTTTCGATGCGGCGCACTCAACACCGAAACTCATAAACCCATGCGCATCCGGCGGAGAGACATGAATAAATGCAACATCAAGGGGAATGTACTTTGCGCAAAAAAGGGCTGGAACCTGCGAGAGATGCACAGGCACATAATCCGAATTTCCGTCAGCAATAGATTGTCGATCGCCGGGTCCGACAAACAGCGAGTTGTGTCGGAAATGCTGAGACATGCCGGGCTTGGAAAGCGGATCATCTCCCAACAACAAAATGTGATTGACTTCTACGTGAGAAAGTTCCTCTGCACGATTTGCAAGTGCGTTCGTCAACAGAAGCGGTGTTGCGGCATTACCGCTGAGAAAAATCCGGTCTTTCGATTTAACAACTTTCACCGCATCCTCAACCGTCATGACTTTCGACTTGTATTGATCGAGCCAATTCATAGTCATTTCTATTGGGCTTTATTTATCGGAGAGTTGAGTAATGTTTGAATGTCGTTCACTTTTATATCGAATGCATTTGCTGCTGCTTTATTCGTACAGCATCCTCGAAATGTACAGACTCCTTTGGAAAGTCCAACATCAGCACGAAGTACTTGTTCCATGCCAAGCTCGGTCGCTTCCCGTAAGAAGGGAAGAAGTACATTTGTCCATCCAACCGTTGCAGTGCGCGGCACTGATGCCGGAGTATTAGGAACACAATAATGCACTATGCCATGAGTTATATAAACTGGATCAGCCAATGTTGTCGGACGGCTTGTCTCCACACAGCCGCCTTGATCTATAGAAATATCGACGATAACAGAACCGGGTTTCATCTGTTTCACTAAATCCTCAGAAACTAAATGCGGAGTCTTTTCACCTTTTAATAACACAGCTCCAATGAGCGCATCTGCTTCGCGCACGGCACACTCAATATTGTATTGATCAGAAACGGCAGTAGCTATTCTCCACTGAAACAGATTCTCCAATTCACGCAACCGACTAATGTTCTTATCGATAATCATCACTTTCGCCCCAACCCCAACTGCGACACGAGCCGCAGTACGTCCCACAGTACCTGCACCAAGAATTAGCACATCGGCAGCTGGCACACCAGGAATGCTTCCCAACAGCACACCGCGTCCACCTTGACGCGCTTGAAGATAATGTGCTGCTACCTGAATTGAAATCTGCCCTGCAATTTCTGCCATTGTTTGAACGATCGGCAGGTCGCCACGGTCGTTTTCAATTAATTCATATCCGATTGCAGTCACCTGCTTTTCAAGAAGTGTCTCTATTGTTTTTCGTTTGGAAATGGCAAGATGTAATGCTGAGAAAAGTGTTTGTCCCTCATGGAGAAATTTAAGTTCTGAATCGGCGGGCGGTGCAATTTTTAAAATTATATCAGAACGGTTGATGACTTCTTCTGGACTGTACACGATGATGGCGCCAGCATGGCCATACTCGCCGTCCGTAAAGAAACTCAGTGCTCCAGCATTCCGCTCTACGTACACGACAGCGCCTAAGCCCACCAATGTTTGCACGCCGCCCGGCGTCAGCGCTACCCGCCGTTCTGAGGGAGATATTTCTTTGAGTATGCCGATGTTCATGCCAACAATCCTTCCCCTAATTTATTGCATGCTGTAGCTTAGAAAACGATTCCAAGAAGTTGAAGATACGTTGTCGGTCTGAAATAATTTTATTTTCATAGGACATTATGAAGCAGCACAAAGGAAATACTGTGTAGATATGACACATTGAAATTTTTAGTATTCATTGCAGAATACCCGTTCGAGATCTATTGGAAAATTATTTCTTATCGAATAGAAATATTCCGTTTCAGCAGCATTAGAGGAATTCCGGATTACAATCAGAAATAACTCCATTGCTCACTTGACCGCAGGCGCGGATTTCATTCAATTTTTGGTTGATGTATAACACAATGCGGCTTTTCTCTTCTAAAAGTTTGCGCACAAACGAGTTCACTTCCGGATAGTCACATTCTGTCATAATCGTCTCATAAAAATGGATCATTTCTGCTTCTTTTCGCATTGCCTCTGTCAACATTTTACATGTGATGCGACAATCATGATTGCATCTTTCACCACGAGACTCAATTGATTGTTCGCTCCATGTCTGAATTGCAGATTGTGTTTCACCCATCTTCTTCACCGCACCGCCGTTTCTGCTGTCGCTTCTATCGCTAATTCTTTTCCTCGCACCAAGGCTTGCTCATTGAGAGGAATTAAATGCTGTCTATGAGGAGGCAGAACACTGTGCAGTGCTCTTATGACGTGTTCCAATTTTACAATCGGACATAACTCTAGATATGCACCAAGCAAAACCATGTTTGCTACCTGTTTACTTTTAAGTTTTTGAGCTTCTTCGATACCGGGAAGAGCTAGAATCTCGATATCTTTTCTTGTTGGCGGGCAGAGGATCGTGGATTTTTCATAGATCAAGATTCCACCGGATTTCACAGCATGTTCAAATTTTTCAAGCGACGGCTGATTCAATACAATTGCTGTATCAAACCTTGTGACAATAGGAGAACTGATACGTGAATCAGAAACTATCACCGTGCAATTTGCTGTTCCGCCGCGCATCTCAGGACCGTATGAGGGCATCCAACTTACTTCTTTATTTCCCTCCATAGCGGCATATGCAATGATTTGCCCCATCGAAAGGACGCCTTGACCGCCAAAGCCGGCAATAATTATTTCCTGAGTCGTGTTCATATTCATAACCGCTTTAATTTTAAAGAGAAGGTTCCGCTACCATTTTACTACAGTTGAATTTGGTTCTCAATTAACTCTTTGGCACTTTAATATCGCCAAGCGGATAAATTGGAAACATATTTTTCACTAACCACTCGTTCGATTCTACTGGCGTCATTTTCCAGCCGGATGGACAATTCGAGACAACTTCAATAAAGCATGTTCCTCTTTTTCCTTTTTGATATTTGAACGAAGTAACAATGGCTTTTTTCAACTTACGAACGGCTGCCGTATTGTGTACCGAGTGCCGTGAGACATAGTACGCACCGGGAAGCTGTGCAATGAGTTCTGTAATCTTTAATGGATTACCCATTGTTATTGATTCCCGTCCAAATGGCGATGTCGTTGTTTTCATGCCCAAGAGTGATGTCGGAGCCATCTGACCGCCTGTCATTCCGTATATGCCGTTGTTGATGAAGAGCATCAGAATATTCTCACCGCGGTTGACGGTATGAATTGTTTCACCAGTGCCTATGGCCGCAAGGTCGCCGTCGCCTTGATAAGAAAAAACATATTTATCGGGAAGGACACGTTTAACCCCTGTCGCCACTGCGCTTGCACGTCCGTGTGCGGCTTCCTGCATGTCGATGTTTAAATAATCGTACGCAAACACAGCGCATCCGACCGGCGCCACACCGATGATTTCTTCCTGAATATTCAGTTCCTGAACAACTTCCATCAGGATTTTATGTACTACGCCATGCCCGCAACCCGGACAATAATGCATCGGCGTATCGGTGAGTGTTTGCGGCTTTTTATAAACAACTTCTAACCCTTCAATTTTCGGCGCTGTTTCCATTTCTTTCATCCTCGCACATGTGCCGTTTGGAATTCTTCAGCAATGGATTCCACCTTGGTCAGTATTTCTTCCGGTGATGGAATCATACCGCCCATCCGTCCGTAAAAATGTACCGGGCATTTGCCATTGATTGCAAGCCGCACATCTTCCACCATTTGCCCTGCATTCATTTCGACGGTCAGAAAAACTTTTGCATGCTCAGCTAAAGTTGCAAGAGCATCTGTCGGAAACGGGTACAGCGTGATGGGACGAAGCAATCCAACCCTCAATCCTTTTTCGCGTGCTAGGTTCATGGTTTTACCGCACACGCGTGATGATAATCCAAAGGCAACAAGAACAATCTCTGCATCTTCAGTCTGGATTTCTTCCCACCGAACTTCCTTTTGTAATTCACGGTATTTTTCTTGCAGAACCAAATTTAATTTTTCCATTCGCTCGGGTTGAATGAAAAGAGAAGTAATAATATTTCGTTCGCGTGCATGCGGTTTGCCGATCGTCGCCCATGGGGCATTCGTTTTTGGCAATGAGCCCGCAGCAGGTAGCGTCACCTTTTCCATCATCTGACCGAGTGCACCATCAGCAAGAATCATCGCCGGATTGCGATATTTCTCTGTTAAACGAAATGCATCGAACACAAAATCCACCATTTCCTGCACAGACGATGGTGCAAGGACGATGAGATGATAATCGCCGTGACCGCCGCCTTTTACCGACTGGAAATAATCTGCCTGCGATGGCTGAATAGTGCCAAGACCGGGTCCGCCCCGCTGAACATTGACGATGACTGCCGGCAGCTGCGCTGACGCCATATACGAAAGACATTCCTGCATCAAGCTAATGCCGGGGCTGGATGATGAGATCATTGCACGCGCACCGGCACCGGAAGCACCATGCACCATATTAATTGCCGCAAGTTCACTCTCCGCCTGCAGTATCACAACACCTGGATAATTTGGCTGCTGAATTGCAAGATATTCCATTATTTCTGTTTGCGGTGTAATGGGATAGCCGAAGTACGCTTGCATACCTGCACGCAATGCAGCTTCAGCAAGCGCTTCGTTGCCTTTCATCAATCGTGTGTTAGATTTTCCGTCTCCACCTGTCATGTTGTTTACATTTCTAATTTATTTATTTTTCGAAATTGCTTGTAGTGTTTTTATATCCCGCTATTGTTTCATGGGATTTTCTGCGCGTCTGGTTTAGGTGCTTTTATTTGACGGTACACTGTTATAGCACTGTCGGGGCAAACAATGGCGCAATTGATACATCCAGTGCAAGAATCATTCTTCAATTGTACATAGCGGTAACCCTTTGAATTTAAATAAGGCGACAACTCCAAACAATCCTGCGGACATGCTGTAATACACAACTCGCATGCTTTGCAAATTTCTGTTGCAACGATAATTGTTCCCCGAATCATGTAATGCTCCTCTAGATTGGAGATCAGTGGTTTGAGAAATGCTTAAATCACTACTTTACTTTTTCTGCTTATATAATGCTCAAGTAGTATGCCACATCAACAATTTATGACGTAATGACTTAATGCAGAGATTCTAAAAGAAAAAAAAGCCTCATTGGCACTTTTAAGAAGATTTTAAAACTGTTTCCTGAAAGCAGTAAGAATGATGAAAAAACATGCTCAGCGAAATATCCTGCCAAAATATAAATAGCAACAGAAAAATATATTCGCTCTTAAAAAATGAAGTCCACCTTCACAGATGGACTTCATCTTTACTGTTTTACTTCTACGTTATTATACAGAACCTCGCAGAACTTCATCAGGAGTTCCAGGAGGATTTTCCGCAATGCGTTGTGCTTCGGAGACAGCAACTGCTGTAATATTGACGATGTCGTTGACATCGCAGCCAGGCACGAGTAAATACACAGGTTTGCGAATTCCCAACAACATCGGTCCAATTGCTGTTGCACCGCCAAGTTTCGCGAGAACTTTGTACGCGATGTTCGCCGATGTCAAATCGGGACATATCAACACATTTGCATCACCTTTGATTTCGCTGAACGGGAAGACTTCGGAAACTATATCAGGATCTAATGCAGTATCCGCCATGATCTCTCCTTCTACAACCAGATTAGGCGCTTTCTTTTTAATAATCTCGACTGCCTTCCGAACTTTTTCCGTCAAAGGATGCTGCGTGCTGCCGAAGTTACTGAAGGACAACATCGCAACACGCGGTATGACATTCATATATAATGCTTTTTCCGCTGTAAGCAATGCAATATCTGCAAGGTCTTCTGCATCCGGATCAATATTGACAGTCGCATCAGAGATAAATATTGTTCGGTTTTTGAAAACCATCATGTATGCACCACAAATTTTCCTTACGCCTGGACGAGTACCGATGATCTGAAGCGCTGGCCGGATTGTTTCCGGATAATGTTCCGTCAATCCGGATATTAAACCGTCGGCATCTCCCATTTCTACCATCATCATACCGTAGACATTATAATTATTCTTTAACAATTGTCTTGCCGATGCAGATGTCATCCCCTTTCGTTTGCGAAGATTGTAGAGCGCTGATACATATTCTTCAAAACGCGGAGATTTTCTTGGGCGGATAATTTCCACACTCGAGAGATCGAGGCCGAGATCTTTAATACGCTGGCCGATCGTATCGGACGTGCCGAGCAAAATTGGCTTGGCGATTCCTTCATCCAGCAGCATTTGTGCAGCGCGAAGAATTTTATCTTCATCACCTTCGGGGAAAACAATGCGCTTTGGTTCACTCTTAGCTTTGTTGATGTAAAATCGCATTACTTCGCGCGATTTACCAAGACGTGCTTCAAGTTCATCGCGGTACTTATCAAAATCTGCTATCGGTCTTCTTGCTACACCTGTATCCATAGCTGCTTTTGCTACTGCGGTTGCTTCCCAAAAAAGTACGCGTGGATCAAAAGGTTTTGGAATAATGTATTCCCTGCCGAACTCGATCCGTTTTTTCCCGTAGGCTTTCAGAACATTATCAGGAACATCTTCTTTTGCGAGTTTTGCTAATGCGTGCGACGCAGCAATCTTCATTTCATCATTAATTGTTGTAGCACGGACATCCAGCGTTCCTCGGAAAATAAATGGGAACCCCAGCACATTGTTGACCTGGTTCGGAAAATCCGAACGTCCCGTCGCCATAATAATATCATCTCTTACACTCGTTGCATCATCGTACGTAATTTCCGGATCAGGATTTGCCATTGCGAACACAACGGGCTTATCTGCCATCGATTTTACCATCTCTTTCGACAACACCCCTTTTGCCGAAACGCCGCAGAAGACATCAGCTCCTTTTATTGCTTCAGCAAGTGTACGGGAATTGGTATCAACTGCAAAATACTCTTTGTATTGATTCATACCTTCCGTTCTGCCTTTATACACAACACCCTTTGTATCCACAAGAATCATATTTTCCCTCTTCACGCCTAATTTTTCATAGAGCTTTGCACAAGCGATTCCGGCTGCCCCAGCGCCGCTGAAGACAACCCTTACTCGATCTATTTTCTTCCCTTGGACTTCCAGCGCATTTACTAACGCAGCGCCGCTGATAATAGCCGTTCCATGCTGATCGTCGTGAAAGACCGGAATATTCATCGTCTTCTTCAGCGCTTCTTCAATATAAAAACATTCCGGCGCTTTAATATCTTCGAGATTGATACCGCCGAAAGTTGGTTCCAGCAACTGCACGGCTTTAATAATTTCATCAGCATTGTGTGTGTTTAACTCAATGTCGAACACATCAATATCTGCAAAGCGTTTGAATAAAACACCCTTACCCTCCATGACCGGTTTGCCGGCAAGTGCGCCGATATCGCCCAAGCCGAGTACAGCAGTTCCATTTGAAACCACGCCGACAAGATTTCCCTTGGCGGTGTACTTGTAGGCATCTTCAGGATTTGCATGAATTTCAAGACATGGCTCCGCAACTCCGGGAGTGTATGCAAGCGATAAATCGCGCTGCGTCTGACACGGCTTAGAAGAAATAACTTCTATTTTGCCTTTGCGGCCCATTGAATGGTAATCTAATGCTTCTTGTTTACGAACCATAAATCCTCCAATCTGAGAATTGTTTAAATTACTTGAAGCGATGGTAAAGTATAATGAGTTTTAGTAATGAACGCAATGCTCTCTACTCGGTAACTCGGACATTACATTCCTGCCATAGTACATTGCAAATCTATTGGATGAAAACAGTAATGCCGTCGTATTTGAGGTGCGTCTGCATTTGTTCTGGTTACACACGTGCGCATGTATCATTTCTACGTGCATACATTGAAGGAGCGCACTCAAAAAGATTCTAACGATTTTGGAATAGTACAGATGCTCGCACGTTTCGGGTCAGAAGATAGGTGACAAAGAAAACCCCAGTGGTTGGCTGGGGTTAATAAGTTTCAGTAATTGATAAAAAACTCCTTACCGCAACAAAAGGAGCTTCCTCGTCATCGAATAAGAGCCTGCAATGAGTCTATAGAAATAGACACCGCTCGCCACGTTGCCAGCATTCCATTGCACGGTATAAGTTCCGGGAAGCATAGTTTTGTTCATAAGTGAAGCAATTTCTTTTCCCAGCAAGTCGTAGACTTTTAAAGAAACGAACTGGAAATTCGGAATCGAAAACTCAATATTCGTTGACGGGTTAAAAGGGTTTGGGTAATTTTGGTACAGTGAATATGTAGCTGGAACCTGGGGACTGATTGATACTGATGTCGCATTGTTCCATTGATATTTTAATGCCCTGTAGCTGAAGATGCTGTCGGGTAATTGAATTTCGTACGCAGTGCTTCCATCGGGCCGGACTTCAGTGGCTGCCAATCCGGCTGCACCCCATCCGATAAATGTGTTGCCATTCGGCAATCGTTCAACCGAACCCATCGCGACCGTGAAGACGTCCGGCGTGTGTCTGTATTGCCATACAAGCGTGGCGGTCTTTGCCTGTTCATCGAGTTTGTATTCGATCGCACGCGAAAAAGAAGGGGTATGGAAATTGCCATTGTCGAAGAGAGTGAAATCACCGTTGTCGATGAGATTAATCGAATGCTGATGTGAAAATCCCAATGTGTCATTGATAAACGTGAATTGATTATTTTTTCCTCCCCACCTCCAGATAATATCTCCTGTGGTACGATCGATTTTTGTGATCTCGTCCATATGTTGGTCCGATAAAATAATATTTGAATCGGCGTCTATTGCAAGTGCATTTGGATGGCCATAATCTATCGTTGCGGCAGTGAGATCCTCATGTGTGGCGTCTGTAATCTTGAAATGATCAAAACTTCTCCATTGAAACACGACATTTTTTGCATGGTCGAGTTCTTGAACAACAAAGCCGATCACGGTTGCCTTCGGGTTTCCGCCATTGACGATGGTGCTCATATCTACAGTTTGAGGATCAAGACCCAAAAGAAGTACATGGCCGTTTGGCAGGAGCAGGAAATCATGTGGATCGGTCTTGTATCCGTTGCCGCAAGTATAATTATCTATCACAGTATAATTCTGATCAAGAATAACATTTGAAGAGATGCTTTCGTCAAAATATACTAACGTACCATTCGGTAGTACTCTAAAATCAAATGTTCTTTCCGCTGTTTGTCTAAGGAAAATCGGTTGATTAGTATTATCAATGATCATGAGATATTGATTATCGGAGGGGAAGTAGGCCCCACCTGTAAAGGTGAACATCCCTTTCCATGTACTTAGAAAAATATCTCCAGGTGCGGGCTGATCAGATACTTTGATAACGGGCAGCGGTGATGATGGTGGAATAGTGTCGTTGCCGGTTTTCCCCAATGAAGATACCGTATTATGTTGTCCTACATTTACCGGCTGTCCCTGCGGAAAATATAGTTTATGCGCGGTCTCATCGAGAGTTTCCTTTTCAAGCATCGATAAAGGACTCACCGTAAAATCAAACTGGACCGGATCCAAGTACTCGCCAGAGAGTGTATGAATGCCATTCCTTACCGAGACGGATATTGTTTCGCCAGGTAAAAAGTTTTTCTCAGGCAGAAAAAGAAGCGTCTTTTCGTCGTCAGATAATACTGTTCTCCCGCCAATGTTTCCACTCATAGTTCCCTGTATCGAAAACAAAGAGGGATCCGATGTGATTGATTGATCCAGTGTATGGCCCCAGCGGATAATGATGTTTGATTGATGAGAAACGAATTTTGAGCCTGGGCTGGGAGATAGGTACTGTACACCTGGCATAGCGTGTACCGGTGTGATTGATATGAAAGAGAGAGAACAGACACTGATAACCAGACAGGCGATAAACAGTGAACTCGTTCTCATAAAATGAAACACTTCTCGTGGCATTTTTAAACGTCCCCCTTTCAGAGGCGTTTGTGAATTTGTAGTATTTGATTATCTTTATATAAGACACTTAAAGATTCTCGAAGTTTAAACAGATGAAAGAGCCGATCCAGACAGTACTCATTTGTTTAATATCATTTTTCGTGTATAGGTGTGTATGCTTTTTCCACTCTGATCTGTTGCTGTAATTTTCAGCACTGCCAGATATGTGCCCGATGAATGTACAACTGCATTGAATGGAACCAAGTAATTGCCAGGGGGCTTTTCTTCCTCGACGAGAGTTGCAATCACTCGCCCGAGAAGATCGTATACTTTCAGACTCACATAGGAACGATCCTTCAAATCAAATTGAATCGTCGTTGTGGGATTGAATGGGTTCGGATAATTCTGATGAAGCGAAAACGAAGTTATGGTTTCATTTCTCTGTTGCAAAATATTCGTACTTGTTGCAGGCAGGGGCCAGAGAGACCGGAATGCACGATAACTTACAATACTGTCCGGAAATTGGAGCTCAAGAGCAGTTGTCCCGTCCGGCCGGACTTCGGTAAGCGCTGGTGATGCTGTCCCCCAGCCAATGAGGGTGTTTCCATTCGGCAGTCTCTGCACGGAACCCATTGCGATCGAAAAGATATCCGGTGTATGTCTGTATTGCCAGACCAGCGTAGCAGTTTTCGCTTTTTCATCCAGTTGATATTCTAACGCCCTTGAAAATGCAGGAGTCCGGAAATTGCCGTTATCAAATAAAATATATGTTCCGGCCTGTGTCTTGCGTATAGTATGTTGATGAGAGAAATGAATCGTATCATTGACGAATGTAAATTGATTATTTTTCCCGCCCCATCGCCAGATAATATTTCCTGTTGTATGATCGATCTTGGTGATCTCATCCATGTGACGTGAAGAAAGGAGAATGTTTCCGTCCGTATCAAATTCGATCGTATTTGGATGTACACAGTCGATGAGGCTTTCAGTCAAATCCTCCCGAGTTGCATCGGTGATTTTAAAGTGATCGAAACTTCTCCATTGGAACACGACATTTTTATTCTTGTCAAGTTCCTGAATTGCTATTCCGATAACAATGGCAGAAGGATCTCCACCGGTTACGATTTTGCTCATATCTACAGGTTCTCGATCCTGACACAAAAAAATGACATGTCCGTTTGGCAAAATCTTAAACTCGTGGGAATCGATAATGTATCCATTTCCAGCAGTGTACGTATCGACTGTAGTGTAATTTGTATCAAGTTCGTAAAATGCAGAACTGGAAACATCATAGTACGTAAGGTGGCCATTCGGTTGAACTTTAAAATCTGTATTAAATCCCGACATCTTTTTATAGTAGATAGGATTGCCGCCATTGTCGAGGATCAAGCTATACTGCTGATCGGAGTAAACAAACGGTGCATATTGCATATGATTGCCCGGCTTGTCCGTTTTGTATGAGGAAAGGAAAATATATCCGGGTGATGGATTGTTAGAGGTAACAAGTTTAAGCACGGGAAAACCGGGTGGAAGCGGATCTGTCAGCATGCTTTCTTTATTCAGCGGCGAATGAATGACTGCCTTTCCTCTATTGTCGATATCTGTCTGAGCTGTTCTGGCATGTATTATGGGAAGCATGTGCATTTGATCTCGACTCGACAGAAGTGCAATCGTAAATGAAAAAACAAGCGGCTGAACGGTAAAACCCTCGCGAGTCCGGATTCCTGCCCGAAGGTGTACCGATACATGCTCTCCGGGAGTGAACGGAATATCCGGATTAAACCCGATCGTTTCGTCATCATCAGAAATAGACAACACCCCAACATGCCTACCGCTGAGAGACCCATTTACAAAGATGAGTGATGAATCTTTACTCAACGAATAGCCGAGCAATCCTTTGATCCTCATAATGATATTCGTCTGTGCAGATACCATCTTTGAATCGGGCATCGGCGAGACATATTGGACCGTTGTTGATTTGGATGCACCGGTGAAGAAGAGAAGCGAACACACCGTAATAATAAATCCGAAAGACTGATACGTTTGCTTCGATAAAACTGAAATAGATGTATTCATAACAAAATTTGTGTTCCGATGTTTAATTTTCAAGCGTATCCTCGATTAAATTATTTTAAACTTATACTATATTTAATAACAACCCTCTGAATATTTAGTTCCCGTTCGAACTTGTCCTTCTGAGTGTGGATGTGAGGAATTTTTGGATCCGTTTTTAGCGCCGCATTCCGAAATTACGCATAAAAATATCAATCACTTATTATATGCGTGTAATTCAGAAGATGAGGAAGAATGCTAAAACGAACAAACCAAAGAGAGGTTATCCGTTATCCCCAGTAAGGCGGGCAATCTGAAGCACATAGAATCGGAGCAGTTGTTGTTTGTCGGCAGGAAGCGCTTGTTCTTCGATGCGCGCAATTTGTTCAACATCTTTCATCGCGCGAACAATGGTCACCGGCACTTCTACCATTCCCTCGGACAGCGATGTGAGGTATTCCAG
>Ga0182021_10004418_pt1 | contig 16542 bp, 14 predicted proteins | sample 612E3MmetaG_FD_120493 | JGI IMG/M metagenome (GOLD analysis project Ga0182021, IMG submission 120493) | Permafrost microbial communities from Stordalen Mire, Sweden - 612E3M metaG (Illumina Assembly) | ecosystem: Environmental > Terrestrial > Soil > Wetlands > Permafrost | place: Sweden...
CGATCCCGCCTCGGTGGAGACCACCGTGCGTACCCGCTGGAAGAGGGGGATCGAGCGGAATCTGTTCGCCCTGAGCGCTGGTCTGCAGAGTACACCATGACCCTCGACCGCCTTTTCTGCCCTCGCGGCGTGGCGGTCGTCGGTTCCACGACGCCCGGCAAGATCGGCTACGAGCTGATCAAGCAGATCGTCGACGGCGGCTTCGAACACGTGTACGCCGTCAACCCCAAGGCGCAAGGCGCCTGCGGCGCTCCGGGCTGCGCGTCCATCGGCGCGATCGACGAGCCCGTCGATCTGGTGGTCGTCGCAGCGCCGGCGGTGGCCGTGCCGGAGGTTCTGGAGCAATGCGGCGGCGCCGGCATCCAGGCCGCGGTCGTCATCACCTCCGGCTTCTCCGAGGTCGGCAACCAGGCGGGCGAGACGCAGATCAAAGAGATCGCCCGCCGCCACGGCATTCGCATGGTCGGGCCCAACTGCGCAGGCATCGTCAACACGCACCACAAGTTGTATGCGTCCCTCGAGACGCGGCCCCCCGAGGGCGCCGTCTCCTTTATCTCGCAGAGTGGCGCCCTGGGCGGAGCCGTGCTGTCCTGGGCCGAGGAGCAGGGCCTCGGCTTCGCCAAGTTCGTCAGCTACGGCAACCGCGCCGACCTCGACGAGATCGACCTGCTGCCGTACCTCGCAGAAGATCCCGAGACGCAAGCCGCCGCCCTCTACATCGAGAGCGTGCCCGACGGCAGGCGCTTCCTCGAGGCGGCGTGCGCCTTCACGCGCGTCAAACCACTCGTGGTGATCAAGTCCGGGCGCAGTCAGGCCGGCCGGCGCGCGACCATGTCCCATACCGGCTCACTGGCCGGCGCCGACGCCGTGTACGACGCGGCGCTCAAGTCGTGCGGCGCGATCCGCGTGGAGACGATCGAGGAGATGTTCGACCTCTGCAAGGGCTTCGTGAGCCTGCCGCCGGTCAGGGGCCGGCGCCTTGCGATCGTGACCAACTCGGGCGGCCCCGGGGTGCTGGCGGCCGACCGCGCCGAGGCGGTGGGCCTGTCCACGCCCGAGCCCAGCGCGGAGCTGCGCGAGCGGCTGGCCGCCGGCCTGCCGCCGTACTGCGCGCTGGGCAACCCCATCGACCTGACGGTCGAGGGTACCGAGGACAGCTACCGCGAGACGCTGTGCGCCGCGCTCGAGGAGTACGACGCCGCGCTGGCGCTCGACGTCTCGACGCCCTACCTCGATTCGGTGGCCCTGGCGCGCGGCGTCTGCGACGCCGCGCGCCTCACACACAAGCCGATCGTCGCCAACTTCATGGCCGGCCGCATCGTGTCAGAGGCTCTCGCCTACCTCAAGGAGCAGGACCTGCCCAACTTCGCCACCGGCGAGCGCGCCGTGACGGTGCTGGCGCGCATGAGCGCCTACAGTGAGTGGTCCGGCGCGGCGTCGCCGGCCTCAGCCCCGCCCAAGGAGGCGCTCCTTTCCCAGGCAGGTCCGCTGCTCGAGCCGCAGGCCATGACGCTGCTGCGTGAGAACGGGCTGCCCGTGCCGGAGCTGCGCTGCGCGACAGAGGCCGACGAGGCCGTGGAGGCCTGCCGGCAGATCGGCTACCCGGTGGTCATGAAGGTCGTGTCGCCCGACATCGTCCACAAGTCTGAGTCGGGCGGGGTGAAGGTCGACCTGCGCGACGACGACGCGGCCCGGGCGGCGTTCACCGCGCTCCAGGCGGTAGCCGCCGGCAAGCGCTTTCGCGGAGTCGTGGTCTACCCGCTGGTCAGGGGCGCGCACGAAGTGCTGCTGGGGGTCTCGCGCGATCCGCAGTTCGGCCCGGTCGTCGCCTTCGGGCTGGGCGGCATCTATGCCGAAGTCATGCACGACATCGTGCTGCGGATCGCGCCGCTGGAGCGCGCCGAGGCGGCTGCCATGATCCGCGAGATCCGCGCGTTCCCGATTTTGGACGGCGCCCGTGGCCAGGCCAGGAGCGACCTCGACGGGCTGGCCGCGGCGATCGTCGCCCTCTCCCGGCTGCCCTTGCGGTACCCGGAGATAGAGGAAGTGGACTTAAACCCGGTGTTCCTGCGGCCGGACGGGCTGCTGGTCGGGGACGCGCGGGTCATTCGCAAGGGGCAGGAGGCACAATGACGAGCCTGGTCAAGCCGCAGTCAGGACTGGACGACATCTCGACCTACGTGCCCGGCAAGCCCGTGGAGGAGGTGCAGCGTGAGCTCGGCCTCGCCGACGTCATCAAGCTGGCCTCGAACGAGAACCCGCAGGCGCCGGCGCCCAAAGCCGTGGCCGCCATCCAGGCAGCCGTCGCGAAGCTGAACTTCTACCCGGACGGCGCGAGCCACGAGCTGCGCCGGGCGCTGGCGGCACACCTTGGTGTACGGCCCGATCAGGTCGCGGTAGGCAACGGCGCCGACGGGCTCATCATGGAGACCTGCATGGCGTATCTGGAAGATGGCGACGAGGTGATCGTCAGCCGCTCGTCCTTTCCTGTGTACGACGTCTATGCCAGCGCGATGCGCGCCCGCGTGGTCAAGACGCCGCTTCGGGACTATGGGCTCGATCTCCAGGCGATGGCGGCGGCCGTCAAGCCCAGGACCAAGCTGATCTTCGTCTGCAACCCCAATAACCCCACCGGCACGCTGGTGACGGCGACCGAGGTGGAAGCGTTCGTGCAGGCGGTGCCCGACGACGTGCTCGTGGTCTTCGACGAGGCCTACTACGAATTCGTCGACTCACCCGACTACCCGCAGAGCCTGCGGTACGTGCACGACGGGCGGGCGAACGTCATGGTGCTGCGCACCTACTCGAAGGTCTACGGGCTGGCCGGCATTCGCCTGGGGTACGCGATCGCCGACCCCGAGGTATTCGCGCCCCTGCACAAGATCAGGGAACCGTTCGCCGTCAACTCGCTGGCCCAGGTCGCCGGCGTGGCCGCGCTGCAGGACACCGAGTACCTGCAGCGCTCCGTGGCGGCCAACGCCGCCGGGCGCGAGTACCTGTATCGCGAGTTTGGCCGGCTGGGACTCTCATTCGTGCGCAGCCACACGAACTTTGTGCTTTTGAGCATCGGATCGCAGGCTGCAGACGTCGCCCGGCGACTCCTCGCGGCAGGAGTTATCGTGCGCCCCTGCGGCGGCTACGAGCTGCCCGAGTGTCTGCGCATAACGGTCGGCGACCCCGCTCAGAACGCGCGGCTCATCGAAGCTTTGCAGGCCGCCCTTCGGACCGAGCGGTAAGAGGATCGGCGACTAGCGGAGCGCCAGCAGGCTGTCCACGCCCATTGAGTAGAAGGTGTTGCCCGTGTTCTCCAGGTGGAGCGCGCCGAGAGCTTCTTTGTCGTAGTTCTTGATGTCGCCGAGGTAGAGACACTCCGCCGCCAGGGCGAGTTCGTCCAGCGCGTTCCAATAATCGACGAAGTAACTCTTCACCGGAAACACGCCGGCGGTCTTGAAGAGCTCGTAGTCCTTATGGCGGGTGAACCACGACGGCCGCACCTTGCTCTCGGCGCTGGCGATCTTCTTGTCGACCCGGTCCCGCCCGTTCGTCGCGGCTTTCGTGAGCACATCGGAGGCCGACTGGGCGCTGGTCTCGAGAGTCCGGAGAGCAAGCTGGTCGTTGGGGTCCTGCGAGCCGACCAGTGGCGAGATGGCGTTGCTCATGGCGTTCAGCGTCGAACTGCTGGCATCGAAGTACTGCTCCAGCATGCGTTCGATAGCACTCAGCAGGCCCCCGACCGCAAAGTCAGGCATTCTCATACGCGCGCCGCAAAGCCGCGATGTCGAGCTTCTTCATGCCCAGCATCGCCGAGAACGCCCGTTGTGCCGCCGCCTTGTCGGTCGAGCTCATCATCTCGCCCAAGGCAGTGGGCACGACCTGCCACGAGACGCCGAATTTGTCGGTCAACCAGCCGCATTGTGCCTCCTGGCCCTCTCGCGACAACTTCTCCCAGAGGTCGTCGATCTCTGCCTGCGTGTCACAGTTGGCGACGATCGAGATGGCCGGCGTGAAGGCGAACTGCGGACCGCCGTTGAGCGCCAGGAACCGCTCGCCGTTGAGAATGAACTCGACCGTCATGACCGATCCCGGCGTACCCGGCGATCCCTCGAGGTAGCGCGCCGTGTTGACGATCCGCGAGTCCTTGAACGCGGAAACGTACAGTCGGGCTGCCTCCTCGGCCTTGCCGTCGAACCAGAGACAGTAGCTGAACTTCTGCATGTGAGCCTCCTCCGAAGAAGCTGCGCTTGGGGATGATCATGCCCCGCACGAGGCGCTGTCAGGCGTGTCGCGCGAGCCAAAGAGCAGGGCGAGAACGGCGGCAATCGCCATCATGAGTAGCGCTCACCGACAGAACTGCGCAGGCGAACGTATCGCGACTTTGCGAACCTCTCAGGGCTCGTCGCGCACCCGTGCGGGACACGCGAGCGCCGCTGCTTTACTGGCCACCTACTGGGTGTAGTCTGAGCCTGCTTGGACGGCCTCGCTCCGGCGCGGCCGGCAGCCAATCTCACGAAGGGGGTCAGCATGCTCAGTCATGAGTGCCCGACCAGCAGCGAGAGGCCGGTTCGTCGCCGGCACGTCACTCGGCTCTTCGCCCTGACGTTCATCGTGCTCGGCCTCGCCGTGGCGCTGCCGGCGGCTGCCCTTGCCGCCGGCGGCTGGAGCCCGCAAAGCTCGGGTGTGGCCGCTGGGCTCGACGGCGTCGCCTTCGTCAACGCCCACGACGGCTGGGTGGTGGGCGACGCCGGTACGATCATTGCCACCACCAACGGCGGCGTCACCTGGAGTGCGCAGAGCTCAGGCACGACAGAGGACCTCGTCAAAGTCGCTTTTGCCAACACCCTCGACGGCTGGGCGGTAGGCAACGACAGCAACGGCTGCGTGATCCTGGCCACCACCAACGGTGGCACCACCTGGACGGCGCAGAACTCAGGCACATCGGCGGACACTATTCTGGTCGGCGTCGCCTTCGTTAACGCCTCCGACGGTTGGGCGGTAGGTAGCAACGCCAACGGCGGCGTGATCCTCGCCACCACCAACGGTGGCGCCACCTGGAAGGCGCAGAGTGCGGGCACGAGCTCTAACCTCCTCAGCGTCGCCTTCGCCAACGCTCATGACGGCTGGGCGGTGGGTTTGAACGGCACCATCCTCGCCACGACCAACGGTGGCGTCACCTGGAAGGCGCAGAAATCAGGCACCAGCACCATCCTCACCGGTGTGGCCTTCACCACTGCCAGTCACGGCTGGGTGGCGGGCTTCGGCACCATCCTTACCACCACCAACGGCGGCGTCACCTGGAAGGCGCAGTACTCGAGCAACACGGCGCCCCTCCTCAACGTCGCCTTCGCCAACGCCCACGACGGCTGGGCGGTGGGCAAGGGCGGCAACATCCTTGCCACCACTGACGGTGGCGCCACCTGGACCAAGCAGACCTCGGGCACCAATGGGGACCTCTCGGGCCTCGCCGCGGCCAGCACCGGTGGCGCCTGGGCCGTGGGTGACAGCGGCACCGTCCTGCACACCAGCGGCGGCAGCCTGGTCACAACGAAGCTGACTCTCAAGCTGAGCGGCCTGAAGAGCGGCGCTCTGAAGCTCGGTAAGCGCGTGACGGCAAAGGGCACCCTGAGGCCCACGAGCCTCGCCGGCAGTAAAGTCACGCTCACCGTGCAGCGCAAGAAGGGCAGCCAGTGGCGCAAGGTCACCAACTTGACGTGCACAGTCAGCGCCAGCGGCGCCTACAGCAAGAAGTACAAGCCCACCAAGAAGGGCAGCTATCGTCTGCGGGCCACGATCGCCAAGACGGCCGCACACCCCGCGGCTGCGACAAACTGGTCGACGTTCAGGGTCAAGTAGCCCGCGGGTAGCGGCGCAGACTCCGCGTAGACACAGGACTCCCGCCGGGCTGCCGTCGGCGGGAGTCCTTTCTTCACATTGCGCAGCGGACTCGCCGCGGTGCGGCCCCAGCGCCGGGGCCTGTTCTGCACGACGCGATACGAAACGAATCCAGCGTGACGGCGCTACCGTGGAGTTGCGTTGGGCCTGACCAGATCGTCGGCCGCGGGCCACTGGTCCGCTGGTCGCAAACGGCCGGGAATCACCTCGCCTTGCCGCAGGTTGCCGGTCGTCTTGGCGCCTTCAGGAAAGGCACGCGGCACGAGCTTTGCGGCGGCCCTGAAGGGCCTGGTCATGAGCGTGGTCCTCAGCTGCAGGAGCTCACCGCAGCACGTTGGCGAACTGGATCGTGCCCGGAGCGAACTCGGAACCGTTGGTGTTGTTCGGGAACCAGTTGCCGTAGACGACGTTGCCGCCGCCGCCCTGCCACTCGCGATAGCCGTAGTCGTTGCCGCTGGCCGTGCAGTTGGAGATGGTATTGCCGCTGGTAGGGCCGAAGGTGGCCGCGTCGCCGTCGCAGACGAAGCCGCTGCTGTAGGGGTTGGCCTGGCCGCTGGCCGTACAGCGATCGATGGTGACGCCGCTCGTGCCGCAGAGCTCGAAGCCGTCGGCGCCGTTGCCGGTCGCGGTGCAGTCGCTCAGCGTCGAGGCAGCGATGTAGTCGAGCAGGTAGCCGTCCTCGCCGTTGTTTCGGGCGCTGCAGCCGCTCACCGCGAAGTTTGTGACGCGGTGGCTGGCATCGAGGCCGTAGAAGCGAAAGCCATGGCGGTAGTCGGAAGAGGCCGTGCAGTTGGTGACCGTGATGCCGCTGGTTCCCGTGTAGATGGTGGTGTCGATCGAGATGTCGAGGGCCGAGAAGGCGGTCGAGTCATACTCGCCGGTGCAGCTGTCATAGGTCACCTGCCGGCAGCCGTAGACGGCGATCGCCATGTAGAGGTTCTGAGTGTCGACGCGGGCGATCGTGACGTTCTTGCAGGCCTCGGCCTTGAAGCCGTCCTGCATGGTCGCGTTGCGGCGCGTCACGTCGGCCTTGATCGTAAGGTCGCTGACCGCGATGTTGCGGGCATCCCAGGCGCCGACGACGTTGCACGAGATCGAGCCGTTGCCCACGAGCACTGTCTGCCCGATACCGGCGCCCTTGAGCGTGACGCCATTGGGAATGTTCAGATTGCAGTCGAGATCGCCGCCGATGACGTGGTCGGCGACGAGGCTGAAGGTACCCGCCGGCAGCTGCACTGTGCTGCCCGACGGAGCAGCGTCAAGGGCCGCCTGAATGGAGGCGGCGGCGTCGCCCGTGGTCGGTGGCGAGATGACGACGACGCGAGGGGGCGTTGACGTCGCCGTGGCCGCTTGGGAACGATGGTGCGTGGCGGCGACGAGGCCGAGCGTAATGAGCGCGAGCGCCAAGACGGCCAACGTGGTGATCGTGCGTGTGCTCCGCGGCGCTCGCCCGTCTGACACTGAGCCTCGATGGTTGGGTAGCGCAGGTCGCATGAGCAATGGTGCCCGAACGCGATCCTCTCCGAACACAGACCCGAAGGCGCTCGAAACCTTGCGCGCGCGGGAATCTCACTCTCCAGACTGTGCCGGGTTCGCTGCCTGTACGGCGGGCCTCGAGGCGCTTCGCGATACAACACATATCGTGTACTTGCTGAACGTATAGCGAACATGCGACAATGAGTCATCTGACCGGTGGGAGCCCGGTTCGATCGACCGCAAGAAGGCGAGGCCGCCGTATGGAACCGGAAGCATTCAAGACTGTGGGCAAGGTGGCTCGTCGCAAGGACGGACTCGCCAAGGTCACAGGGGTCGAGGTCTACGCGTCCGACGTGGAGCTACCCTACATGTTTCACGCGCGCGTGCTCAGAAGCCCCCACGCCCACGCCAGGATCGTGTCCATAGACACGTCCGCGGCGGAGAAGATGGGCGCGGTCTGCCTCACTCCCGACGACGTGCCCGACATTCGCTACAACGAGCGCCAGGTCAGCGTGCCAGTAAAGACGTTCCGGGACAGGACAGTGCTGCCCCGCGTGGTGAGACAGGTGGGGGAGGGCGTCGTGGCGGTGGCCGCCCGGACCGAGGCTCTGGCAGAGCGGGCTCTGCGGGCGGTCAAGGTCGAGTGGGAGGTGCTCCCCGCTGTGTTCGACGTCGACAAGGCCATGGCCGACGACGCGCCGCAGCTCTACGAGAGCGTCCTGCTCGGCGACGAGGAGCTGCCGATCCGGCAGAACGTGGCCTGTCGTCGCCAGGTCAACGTCGGAGACGTCTCGGTCGGCTTTGCAGAGGCCGACCTCATCGTCGAACGCCGGTATCACACCGGGCGCGTGTACCACGCTCAGATGGAGCCGAAGGCCGCCGTGTGTCGGCCGCTGCCCGACGGCGGGATCGAGCTGTGGGCGACGCTGCAGTCCATTCACAACACCCGCCAGCTCCTGGGGCGGATCTTCGGCATCCCGTTGAGCAGGGTTCAGGTGCATCGCAGCTCGATCGGTGGGGCATTCGGCTCGAGCATCCAGATGAACACGCCGGTCGCCATCTGCGTGGCTCTCGCCCTCAAAGCGCGCAAACCGGTCAAGCTCGTGCTGACGCGCGAAGAAGACATGTACGACCACTGCAAGTATCCCACGGACATCGTGCTCAAGTACGGTGTCAAGCGCGACGGCACCATCACCGCCGGTGAGCTCAAGACGACGGTCGACATAGGCTGCCACAACATCCAGGCTTACCCGCTGCTGGGCTGCATGTCCGGCTGGTTTGTGTCCCTCTACCGCATGCCCCACATGAACTTCGAGGGCACGGCGGTCTACACCAACAAGACGCCCGCCTGCGCGATGCAGGGCTACGGCAACCCGGATGTCTCCTTCGCGGTCGAGTCGCACATCGACATCATCGCGGAGAAGCTCGAGATCGACCCCATCGAGCTACGTCTTAAGAACTACGTCGGGCTCGGCGAGGAGTTCTGGGGCCAGGGGCCGACCGTGCGCTCCATCATTCGCAGCTGCGGCGTGGAGGAGATGCTGCGCCGGGGCGCGCCGATGATCGGCTGGGACGAGCGCGGCCGGCCCGAGGACAAGACGGGGCGGTACCGTCGCGGCATCGGCGTCGGGCGCACGTTCCACACCTCCGGCACCGGCGCGGCCATGCCCGGCGAGGTGATCGACTACTCGACGGCCATGGTCAAAGTCAACGAGGACGGATCCGTGGACATGTCCACGGCTCTCATGTGCCATGGCGGGGGCACGCTCGACGCCTGCGCCAAGTTCGTGGCCGAGGAGATGGGCGTGCCGTTCGACTTGGTCGGCGTGTCGCCGGCAAGCACCACCGACACGGGCTACGACGTTTGCACGCACGCCACCCGCGGGGTCTACTGCGGCGGCGGCTCGGCGCTACAAGCGGCGCGCGGCGCCAAGGCTCGGCTCCTTGAGTTCGCCTCACGGCTCATCGAGGTCAACCCGGAGGCCCTGCAGATCGCGCCCGATCCGCAGAGCGGAGAAGGCGTGATCTTTCTCGAGGGCGTGGCCGACAAGCGCATCACGGTCCGCGAGGTCGCCAAAGCGGCGCAGCTCAAGGGTTGGGGCACGGCGATCGCCGTCGAGAGCCATCGCATGGTCAACTGTCCGCCGTGCTTCGTCACCAACTTCGTCGAGGTCGAGGTCGACACCTGGACCGGCGTCGTACGAGTGCCGCGCGCGGTGGCGGCCGTCGACTGCGGTACGGTCGTCAACCCGGACTTGGCCGCCGGGCAGCTCGAGGGGGGGCTGTGCCGCGGCATCGCCCAGGCGCTGCTCGAAGACACTGACTACAACCCGGGCACGGGTGAGCTCACCTGCGGCGGCACGTACATCGACTACAAGCTCTACACGGCCGCCGACATGGCGTCCGTCGACGACGTCAAAGTCTTCTTTGCCGACACGTACGAGCCGTCGGGGCCGTTCGGCGCCAAGGGCATCGGCGAGGCCGCCAACAACGCCGTGGCCGCGGCCGTGATGAACGCCCTCGAGAATGCCCTTGGCATTCGCTTTCAGTCCATCCCCATCACCCCGGACATGATCCTGGCGGCGATCCACGGCTGGGCCTGTGAGGGGGTGTTCCCCAGATGACCGTCAACACGCGGGTCCTGGTCAACGACTTCGAGTACATCGTGCCCTCGTCGCTCCCCGAGGCGCTCGGCCTCCTGGACCGGTACGGCAAGGACGCCAAGGTGCTGGCCGGCGGCACGGACCTGGTCATCCAGATGAAGATGGGGCACAGGTCGCCGCGCTTTGTGGTCGACATCTCCAAGCTGAAGGAGCTCAAACAGCTCGAGGCCGGCAAGACGATCCGCATCGGCGCCGGCCGGCGCTACATCGACGTCCTGCAGTTCCTGCGGGAGCAGGGCCGCTACCACGGCCTCATCGAGGCCATCGAGGGCATCGGCAAGATGCAGGTCCTCACCGTGGGCACCGTGGGCGGCAACCTCGGCAACGGGTCGCCGGCGGCGGACACGGCGCCGCCGCTTCTCACCTACGACGCGCGTGTCCGCGTGATGAGCGCCCACGCCGAGCGGGTCATTCCGCTGCGCGAGTTCTATAGCGGCCCCAACGCGACGGTGATGGCGCCCAACGAGATCATTGTCGACGTCGAGTTCGACGCGTTCCCCGACGGCTGCGCAAGCGCCTTTCAGACGATCGCCCGCGTCGCCTGCGACATCTCCAAGGTCACCTGCGCCGTCGCCGTACAGCGGGACGGTGAGACCTGCACCCAGTGCCGCATCGCCTTCGGCGCCGTCGCGCCGATCCCCGTGCGGGCGCGCAACGTCGAGGGAGGGCTCGAGGGGCGGCGGATCGACGCGCTGGCCGCCAGTGAATGCGCCGCCCTCGTCGACAAGGACATCTCTCCCATCGACGACATCAGGTGCACCGAGCTCTATCGCAGAGAAGCGGCCGCCGTACTCTTCAAGGATGCATTCCAGACCGCATGGGAGCGTGCCCGATGCTGACCAGCTGCACCAACGCCATCGTCCTCACGGTGAACGGCGACGACCACATGCTGGTGGTCGAGCCCAACGACCTGCTCATCAACGTCCTGCGCAACGACCTTGGCCTCACCGGCGCCAAGTACGGCTGCGGCACCGGCCAGTGCGGCGCGTGCACCGTCCTCATCGACGGGCAGCCCACGCTCAGCTGCATCACTTTGGCGGTCGCCTGCGACGGCAAGAAGGTCACGACCATCGAGGGCATCACCGGCCCCGACGGAGGTCTGCACCCCATCCAGGAGGAGTTCCTCAACGAGAACGCGGTGCAGTGCGGGTTCTGCACGCCGGGCATGATTCTGATGGCCGGCGACCTGCTGCAACGCAATCCGCACCCGACCGAAGACGAGATCCGGCACCACATCAAGGGCAATATCTGCCGCTGTACCGGCTACAACGGCATCGTCAGGGCGATCCAGAACGCGGCCCAGCGGATGGCTGCCGGAGAGAAACCACTGGAGGCGCTGGGTACGACGGTCCGCGAGGTGGTCAAGCGATGAGTCTCCAGTCTTATGTCAGGCCGCGGGGGCTCGACGACGCCCTGGCCGCACTGGCCGATCCGCGCACCAGGCCGCTCATCATAGCGGGGGGCACGGACGTCATTCCGGCGATGCGCAAGATGCGCCTCGGCGAACCTCAGGCGGCCGGCGACGACGATGACCGCCCGGGAGTTGTGGTAGATCTCAGCCAGCTCGACGAGCTGAGGGGCATCGGCGAGAAGGACGGCATGCTGCTCATCGGCGCCGCTACGACCATGGGTGCGATCGCCAGGCACGAGCTTGTCAAGGACCGGGCGCCCGCGCTCGCCGCGGCAGCCGCGTCGGTGGGCAGCCCGCTTGTCCGCAACCGGGCGACGGTCGGCGGCAATCTCGCCACCGCATCGCCCTCGGCCGACACGGCGCCGGCGCTGCTCGCTGCAAACGCGGTCCTCGGACTCGCCAGCGCCCGGCAGGGCCGTCGCGAAGTCAGCATCACCGACTTCTTCGTGGGCTATCGCCGCACGCTGCTCCAGCCCGGGGAGATCGTGGCGTACATTCTCCTGCCTCTCTCCCGGGGCCTCGTCCGCGGGCGGTTCGAAAAGGTGGGGCTGAGAAACGCCGACGCCATCAGCATGGTGTGCGTCGCCGTCGAAATGGAGCTGGACGGGCGCGTGTGCCGCGAAGCAAGGATCGGACTGGGCGCCGTCGCGGCCGTTCCCGTGCGGGCCTTCGCCGTGGAAGCGGCGCTCAAAGACCGGGAGATCGACGAGGCGGTAGCCAGGGAGTGCGCCAAGCTGGTGCACGAGCACATCTCGCCGATAGACGACTTGCGGGCATCGGCCCGCTACCGTTCGTGGGTCGCCGAGGCGGTCGTCGCCCGCATGATAATCGATATGGCCTGCAAAGCGAGGTCGTGATGGGTACCCAAGAGATAGAGATCCAGGTGAACGGACAGCCGCTGCGAGCCACGGTGGCCGTCGAGGCGACGCTGCTCGACGTTCTGCGCAACGAACTGGGGGTCGTCGAGGTCAAGAACGGCTGCGGGCAGGGAGACTGCGGGGCCTGCACCGTCCTGCTCGACGGCGACGCCGTCAACTCGTGTCTGACGCTTGCCGTCCAGGCCGACGGCCGGCAGGTGACGACCGTGAAAGGCCTGGGCTCGCCGGAAGCTCCACATCCGCTGCAGGAGAGCTTCGTGGCTCACGGCGCCGTGCAGTGCGGCTTCTGCAGCTCCGGGATGGTGCTCTCGGCGGCGTCCCTGATGAAGCAGAACCCGACGCCGACGCGCGCTGAGATCCGTGAGGCGATCTCCGGCAACCTGTGCCGCTGCACGGGCTACACCAAGATCGTGGATGCCATCGAAGAGGTCGCCAATAATGCGCGGCTCCTCGAGGAGCGTGCCTCATGACGGATGCCGTCAAGCCCACGAAGTACAGGCTGATCGGGCTGGCGCTTCCGCGCCACGATGCCCTCGACAAGGTCTACGGCCAGACGAAGTATGCCGACGACTTCACGATGCCCGGCACGCTGCATGCCAAAGTGCTCAGGAGCCGCTATGCCGCGGCCCGCATCGTCTCGATCGACACCAGCGCCGCCGAGCGGATGCCGGGCGTGCACGCGGTGCTCACCGCCAGGGACGTGCCGCGCAACGAGACGACCAGCAAGTTCGGCCAGACGCACTCAGCCGGCGGCTTCGAAGGCCTCTATCGGGTGCTCGCCGACAAGAAGGTGCGCTACATGGGCGAGGCGGTCGCGCTGGTGGCGGCCGAGACGCCCGAAACAGCCGCCCAGGCACTGCGGGCGATCGACGTGGTCTACGAGCCGCAGCCGGGCGTTTTCGACCCCGTCGAGGCGCTCAAACCGGACGCGTACCGCGTGGGCGAAGAAGACACCAACGTCGTCTGCAGCTACAAGGTGCGCAAGGGCGACGTAGACGCCGCCTTCGCGCGGGCCGACGTCGTGGTCGAGAACGAATACAGGGTGCCGTTCGGCGATCACGTCTACCTCGAGCCGGAGTCCGGCACGGCGTGGATCGACGAGGACGGCGTTCTCACCATCCGCGCCTCGACGCAGGTCATCGAGCACTTCCGTGACGTCGCCGACATCCTGCGCCTGCCTCACAACAAGGTGCGCGTGATCGCCCCCATGCTCGGCGGCGGGTTCGGCGGCAAGGAGGACATCACGGTCGAGGCCTACCTGGCCCTTCTGGCCTACAGGACCAAGCGTCCGGTCAAGCTCACCTACACCCGCGAAGAGTCCATCCTGTCGCACTCCAAGCGGCATCCTTACGTGATGCGCTACAAGACGGCCGCCACCGCGGACGGCAAGCTGGTGGCCATGGAATGCGAGCTCATCTCCGACGCGGGAGGGTACCCATTCCTGAGCCCATGGGTCCTGCTGTACTCCACCGTGATGGCGACCGGGCCGTACAAGATCCCCAACGTGAAAGTCGACGCGCACGCGGTACTCACGAACAACACGTTCACGAGCGCCTACAGAGGGTTCGGTGCGCCTCAGGTCTGCTTTGCTTACGAGAGCCAGATGGACGCGGTCGCTGCGCAGCTCGGACTCACGCCGCTCGCCTTCCGCATGAAGAATTACCTGCACACAGGCGACGAGCTCGGGACCGGCTACGCGCTCGAATCGGCCGTCCTCACCGACGAGACGGCCGAGCGCGCCCTGGCGGCGCTGGGCGAGCCGACCAAGCCGCGCTCTCCCTGGGAGAAGATCGGCAGGGGCATCGCCTCCGGCATGCAGAGCTACGGCCGTCTCGTCTATCTGCATGACTCGTCGCGTTCGTTCGTCGGCTTCGAGCTCGACGGCACGGTCGTTGTGCGCTGCGGCGTCCAGGACATCGGCGGCGGCCAGACGTCGTCCATCGCCCAGATCACCGCTGAGGTGCTCGGGGTGTCGATGCAAGACGTGACCGTGTACTTCGGCGACACCGCCCTCACGCCGCTGGCGGGCACGACCACCGCCACGCGCATGCTCTACATGTCGGGCAACGCGACGCTCAAAGCGGCGCGAGCCGTCAGAGACGCGCTGGTCACAAAGGCCGCAGAGATGCTCGACGCGAGTCCGGACCGCATCGCCATGGCAGACAAAACGTTCCGGGTGGTCGGCGACAAGGACCACTCGCTGTCGCTCATCGAAGTCCTCGAGGCATGCGCGTCGGACGGCATACCGCTGTCCAACCTCGCGCAGTTCAACGCCCCCGCCAGGGAGGTCAAGGAGTCGGCCAACGTCGAGGGTCAGATCCATCCCGACTACACGTTCGGCACCCATGCCGCTGAGGTCGCAGTCGACACCGTCACCGGCCAGGTCACCGTGCTGAAGCTCGTCGCGGCGTTCGATGTCGGCCAGGCGATCAACCGGCTCAGCGCCGAAGGTCAGCTCGAGGGCGGCACGGCCTGCGGGGCCGGCTACGCCTTGCTCGAAGACGTCAAGATGGACCGCGGCAGGACGGTGACCTGCGCGCTCGACACCTACCTCGTGCCGACGGCGGCGGACCTGCCGGACGTGACGACCATCATGATCGAGTCGGGTGGCGGCATGGGGCCCTTCGGCGCCAAGGGCATCGGCGAGCCGTCGTCTACGTCGAGCGCACCGGCCGTCACCAACGCGGTGGCCGACGCTATCGGTATTCGCCTGACCCGGCTCCCGGTCTCACCCGAGCGCATCCTGACTGCCCTGAAGGAAGGGCAAGCCAAGAGGGACGACGCAGTCTCCAGACGCGTGCCCGAGCTTGCCTGAGAGGCTGCTGAAACAACCTCACTGAGAGCCGCCGCCGGAACCTCACTGAGAGCCACCGACGGCGGGCATGGTCGACGTGCGCCGCGCAGGTGAGGCTGGATCGCTAGCGATGGGTGACGCCCGCCCGGGCGCCGATGGCCAGTTCGAAGTCGTTTGCGACTGCATCGCCGAGCGCCTCGTCGATCGCCGCCAGGGTGTCGGGCGCGAGCTTCAGCGCCGATGCCCTTGCGTTGTCGAGGACCTGTTCCGGACGCGAGGCGCCCACGATCGCCGAAGCGACCTCCTGGCGGCGCAGCACCCAGGCAAGCCCCAGATGGGCCAGTGACAGGCCGGCCTGTCGGGCGACTGGACGCAACCGCTGCACCGCCTCCAGGACCGGCTCACGCAGCCAGCGTTGCACGAACTGACCCATGTCCTCACTGGCGGCACGCGAGTCGGGCGGCGGCGCCTGACCTGGGAGATACTTGCCCGTCAGCACTCCCTGCGCCAGGGGCGACCAGACGATCTGGCCGATCCCCTGGTCGGCACAGAGTGCGAAGACCTCGCGCTCCGGGCCGCGCCACAGCATGTTGTACTGCGGCTGGGACGAGACGAACTTCTCGGCGCCGGCTACCTCGAGCGCCGCGTGGATCTGCTCGGGGGTCCACTCGCTGAAGCCGATGAAGCGCGCCTTGCCGGCCCGCACGACCTCGCTCAAGGCCTCCATCGTCTCCTCGATCGGTGTCTCGGCGTCGAAGCGGTGGCACTGGTAGAGATCGACGTGGTCGGTGCGCAGGCGCGCCAGTGAGGCGTCGATCTGGGTGTGCACCTCGGTTGCCGAGAGCCCGCCCCCGTGACCGTCGGCCATCGGCCAGAACAGCTTCGTGGCCAAAATGTACGAGTCGCGCGGGTAGTCCGACAGGATCTCACCCCAGGCCTGCTCGGCGGCCCCGCGGCCATAGACGTTCGCGGTGTCGAAGAAGTTGATGCCGGCGTCGAACGCCGCCCGCGTGCATGCCTGGGTGGCGTCGCGGCTCACTCCCCCGGAGTAGGTCAGCCACGATCCGAGTGAGATCTCGGAGATGTGCAGGTCGCTGCTGCCCAGCGTGCGGTATTCCATCATCGGCCTCCTGGAGAAGTGAGTGCCCGGCGTCTTGTCGCGCGGGACCATGGCGACCGCGCCAGTGAAACGTGCGTTTTGCAGCCCGCTGGCTCCCCAGATGATGTTGCCGCCGTGGGAGGCGCTGAAACAATCAGATCGCAGTCCGGCCAGGGCGCGGCGTCGTCGCGACCGATGTGCAGCCGACTTCCAACTCCTTTGGGGTCGGCAGCCCTCTAGATGATTGATTCCACGAGATTGACCGTGCCCAAGGAGAACAACGCAGAGAGGCCGAAGCCGACGGTGCTCCTAACACCGTCTGCCCGGAGGCC
>Ga0182021_10004419_pt1 | contig 16542 bp, 5 predicted proteins | sample 612E3MmetaG_FD_120493 | JGI IMG/M metagenome (GOLD analysis project Ga0182021, IMG submission 120493) | Permafrost microbial communities from Stordalen Mire, Sweden - 612E3M metaG (Illumina Assembly) | ecosystem: Environmental > Terrestrial > Soil > Wetlands > Permafrost | place: Sweden...
AGGACGTGCACCGCCACGTACACGCTGACGCAGGCCGACGTGGATGCCGGCGGTGTGAGCAACACCGCCACGGCGAGCGGTACGCCGCCGACAGGTGCGGTCGTGACGTCCACCAGCTCGGTGACGACGACGATCACGCGCTCGCCCGCGATCACCGTGAAGAAGTCGGTCGTGACGCCGGTCGCCACCACGGCCGGCTCGAGCATCGCGTACACGTTCCTGGTGACCAACACGGGCAACGTGACCCTGAGCAGCGTGGCCGTCACCGATGCGAAGATCGCCACAGTGACGTGCCCGGCGACGCAGCTCGCCCCCGGTGCGACGACCACGTGCACGGGCACGTACACGCTCGGACAGGGCGAGGTCGACTCGGGCCACGTCATCAACACGGCGCACGTGACGGGGACCTCGCCGAACGGTGTCGTCGTGACGTCGACGGACACCATCACCACGCCGATCACCTCGGCTCCCGCGGTCACGCTCAAGAAGACGGCCGGGACCCCCGCAGCGAACAAGGCCGGGTCGACCGTCCCGTACACGTTCCTCGTCACCAACACCGGCAACGTCACGCTGACGAGCGTCGCGGTGACGGATGGACGAGTCGGTACGGTCTCGTGCCCGGTCACCCAGCTCGCCCCGGGGGCAGCGACGACGTGCACCGCGACGTACACGCTCACCCAGGCGGACGTGAACGCCGGCCATGTGATCAACACCGCCAGCGTCTCGGCGAACCCGCCTTCGGGCGCGGCGGTGACAGGGACCGACACCGTGACACTGCCGATCCCGGCGGCTCCTGCCCTCACGCTCGACAAGCAGGCGGGCACGGCGACGGGCAACACCGCCGGTTCGACCGTGCCGTACACGTTCCTCGTCACGAACACCGGCAACGTCACGCTCACCGGCGTCGCGGTCACCGACGCACGAGTCGGCACGGTGACCTGCCCGGTCACGACGCTCGCACCGAACGCGTCGACCACCTGCACCGCCTCGTACACGCTGACCCAGACCGACGTCGATGCCGGGAAGGTCGTCAACACGGCGAGCGTCTCGGCGACGCCGCCGATCGGCAGCGCGGTGACCGCGGGGGACACCAACACGCTCGCCATTCCGGCTGCGGCGTCCGTCACGCTCGACAAGCAGGCGGGCACCCCGTCCGGCACCGCCGCAGGCGCCACCATCGCCTATACGTTCATCGTGAAGAACACCGGCAACGTCACGCTGACGAGCGTGGGCGTCACCGACCCGAAGACCGGGCCGATCACCTGCCCCGCGAGCTCGCTGGCGCCCGGGGCGACGACGACCTGTACGAAGACGTACACGCTCACGCAGACCGATGTCGACGCAGGACACGTGGCCAACACGGCGACCGCGTCGGGGACGACTCCGTCGGGACCCGTGGTGACCGGCATCGACTCGACGGACACGGCGATCGCGGCTGCTCCGGCGATGACGCTCGTGAAGTCGGCGGGCACCCCGTCGGCGAACACGGCGGGCTCGTCGGTGACCTACACGTTCGTGGTGAAGAACACAGGCAACGTGACCCTGACGAGCGTGGGCGTCACCGATCCCAAGGTCGGTCCCGTCACGTGCCCGGCGAGCTCGCTGGCGCCCGGGGTCTCGACGACGTGCACGAAGACGTACACACTGACCCAGGGTGACGTGGACGCCGGCGTGGTCACCAACACCGCGACCGCAGACGGCACTCCGCCGACGGGAACGGCGATCTCCGCGACCAGCAACGTGAGCACGCCGATCACGCGGTCGCCCTCCCTGACGGTGGACAAGCAGGCGGGAACGCTGGCCGGCACGGCGGCGGGCTCGGCCCTTCCGTACACGTTCCTCGTCACCAACACCGGCAACGTGACGCTCACCACGGTCGGGGTGAACGATCCGAAGGCCGGTACGGTCTCCTGCCCCGTGAGCACGCTGGCGCCCAGCGCCTCGACCACCTGCACCGCGACCTACCACCTGACCCAGACCGACGTCGATGCGGGACACGTGGCGAACACCGCGACGGCGAACGGCACCTCGCCGAACGCCGCCGTCGTCACAGCACAGGACACCACCGACACCGCCGTCCTGGCGACGCCGTCGATCTCGCTGGCCAAGACCGCAGGGACGCCCAGCTCCCAGGCGGCCGGCGCCAGCATCACCTACACGTTCGTGGTCACCAACACCGGCAACGTGACGCTCCACGCGGTCGGCGTCAGCGACCCGATGGTGGGCGCGGTCTCCTGCCCGGCGACCAGCCTGGCTCCAGGCGCCGGCACGACCTGTACGAAGACGTACACGGTCACTCAGGCCGACGTCGACGCCGGCGTGGTGAACAACTCCGCGAGCGTCTCCGGCACGTCGCCGTCGGGTGCCGTGGTGGCTGCGAACGCTGCGACGACGACGCGCATCACGGCGTCGCCGGCCGTCACGCTGAAGAAGGCAGCCGGCACCGCGTCGGGCAACAGGACGGGCTCGACGGTCCCGTACACGTTCCTGGTCACGAACACCGGCAACGTGACGCTGACGACCGTCGGGGTGACCGACGCCACCACCGGTACGGTCACCTGCCCGGTCAGCACCCTGGCTCCTGGGGTGGCGACGACGTGCACGGCGACGTACACGCTGACCCAGGCGGACGTCGACGCGGGCCACGTCGTCAACACCGCGACCGCGAGCGGGACCGCGCCGAACAGCACCACGGTGACCGCGCGGGACACCGTGACCGCGCCGATCACGTCGGCCCCGAGCGTCACGCTGAAGAAGACCGCGGGCACCGCCACCGGCAGCACGGCCGGCTCGGCCATCCCGTACACGTTCCTGGTCACCAACACCGGCAACGTGACCCTCACGACGGTCGCCGTCACCGACGCCAAGGTGGGTACGGTCACCTGCCCGGTCTCGCTGCTGTCGCCCAACGCGTCGACGACCTGCACCGCCACGTACACGCTCAAGCAGTCCGACGTGGACGCCGGCAAGGTCGTCAACACGGCGACAGCCTCGGCGAACCCGCCCAGCGGTGCCGCGGTGACCGCCACCGACTCGGTCACGTCGCCGATCACCTCGGCGCCCAGGATCACGCTGAAGAAGACGGCCGGCACCGCGTCGGGCAACAAGGCCGGGTCGACGATCCCGTACACGTTCCTCGTCACTAACACCGGCAACGTGACCCTCACGACGGTCGGGGTGACGGACGCACAGGTCGGTACGGTCTCGTGCCCGTCCGGTTCGCTGGCGCCCGGAGGTTCCACGACGTGCACCGCCACGTACACGCTCACCCAGGCCGACGTCGACGCGGGTCACGTCACGAACTCGGCGACCGCCTCCGCGAGCCCGCCGACCGGTGCCGCGGTGACCTCCGTCGACTCGATCACCACGCCGATCGCCTCGACCCCGAGCGTCACGCTCAAGAAGGCAGCCGGGACCGCCTCCGGCAACGCCGCGGGATCGACGATCCCGTACACGTTCCTCGTCACGAACACGGGCAACGTGACCCTCACGAGCGTCTCGGTCAGCGACGCAGAAGTCGGTACGGTCACCTCCCCCGTGACGCAGCTCGCGCCCGGAGCGGCGACGACGTGTACGGCCACGTACACGCTGAAGCAGTCCGACGTCGACGCCGGGAAGGTCGTCAACACGGCCGGTGCGTCGGCCAACCCGCCGAGCGGTGCCGCGGTGTCGGCCACCGACTCGGTCACCACCCTGATCCCGTCCGCCCCGAAGGTCACGCTGAAGAAGGCTGCCGGGGCGCCGACCGGGACCACCGCCGGTTCGACGGTTCCCTACACGTTCCTCGTGACGAACACGGGCAACGTGACGCTCACCAGCGTCGTGGTGACCGACGCACGGGTGGGTACGGTGACGTGCCCGGCCACGACACTGGCGCCCAGTGCGTCGACCACCTGCGCCGCCACGTACGCGCTCACTCAGGCCGATGTCGATGCCGGGCACGTCGTCAACTCCGCGAGCGTCTCCGCGAACCCGCCGAGCGGTGCCGCAGCGACGGCGACCGACACGGTGACCCTGCCGATCCCGTCCCTGCCGGCGATCGCCGTGGACAAGCAGGCGGGGACGGCCACGGGCAACACGGCCGGCTCGACGATCCCGTACACGTTCCTGGTGGCCAACACCGGCAACGTCACGCTGCACGCCGTGAGCGTGAGCGACCTCAAGGTGGGTACGGTCTCGTGCCCGGTCGCGACCCTCGCGCCGAAGGCGTCGATGACCTGCACCGCGACGTACACGCTCACCCAGGTCGACGTCGACTCCGGCCACGTGGCGAACACCGCGACGGCGTCGGGTACGGCGCCCACCGGCGGCACGACCACTGCGTCCGACACGGTGGACACGCCGGTCGCGTCCGCGCCGAAGATCACCCTCGACAAGCAGGCAGGCGTCCCCTCGAGCAGCACGGCCGGTGCGACCATCCCGTACCTCTTCGTCGTCCAGAACACCGGCAACGTCACGATCACCGCGCTCGTGATCTCCGACGCGAAGGCCGGCTCGGTGAGCTGCCCCGCGACGACGCTGGCACCTGGAGCAACGACGACGTGTACGGCCACGTACACGGTCACGCAGGTCGACGTGGATGCCGGTCACGTCGCCAACACGGCGACCGCGTCGGCGAACCCGCCGTCCGGTGCGGCGGTCACGGCGACCGACTCGACCGACACGCTCGTCGCTCCGGCCCCGAAGATCACGCTGGACAAGCAGGCGGGCACGCCGAGCGGGAACACCGCCGGCTCGACGATCCTCTACCGCTTCGTCGTCACCAACACCGGCAACGTGACCTTGACCGCGATCGCCGTCGACGATCCCACTGCGGGAGAGGTGTCCTGCCCGACCACCGTCCTGGCCCCGGCAGCGACGACGACGTGTACGGCGACCTACTTCCTGACCCAGGCCGACGTCGACGCAGGACACGTGGCCAACACCGCCAACGTGTCGGCCGATGCGCCCTCCGGTGCACGCGCGACGGCCACGGACCGTACGGACACGCTGATTCCGGGCGCAGCCAGCATGGTGCTCAGCAAGCAGGCCGGGACGCCGTCCGGCACGGGCGCAGGCTCGACGATCGTCTACACGTTCCACGCTCGCAACACCGGCAACGTCACGATGCACCTGCTGAGCGTCACCGACCTCATGGTGGGTTCGGTGTTCTGCCCGACCACGACGCTGGCGCCGGGGGAGCAGACAACCTGCACCGCGACGTACACGCTCACCCAGGCCGACGTGGATGCCGGGCACGTCGTCAACACGGCGACACTGTCCGCGGTGCCGCCGTCCGGTCCTCCCGTCACCTCGACCGACACGGCGACCTCGACGATCACGTCCTCGCCGGGCATGACGTTCGACAAGCAGGCGGGCGCTCCGTCGGGCGTGACGGCGGGCTCCACGATCTCGTACCTGTTCGTCGTGACGAACACGGGGAACGTGTCGCTGAAGAACGTGTCGGTGACCGACGCCAAGGTCGGGACCGTCAGCTGCGGCACGACGACGCTTTCGCCGGGGGCTCATGTCAACTGCAGCGCGACCTACGTCCTCACGCAGGCCGACGTCGACGCCGGCCACGTCGCGAACAGCGCGTCCGCGTCGGCCGCTCCGCCGTCGGGTCAGCCCTTGTCGGGGTCGGACTCCGTCGACACGCTCATCCCTTCGGCACCCAAGGTGACGTTCGACAAGCAGGCCGGCATGCCGACGGGCGGGACCGAGGGTTCGACGATCCCGTACGCGTTCGTCGTGACCAACACCGGCAACGTCACCCTGACCGGCGTGGCCGTCTCTGACGCCAAGGTCGGCAGCATCACCTGCCCCGCGACCTCTCTGGCGCCGGGTGCGTCGACGACCTGTACGGCGACCTACACGCTGACCCAGACCGACATCGACGCCGGCCACGTCGCCAACACGGCGTCGGTGGCGGCCACGCCGCCCACCGGCAGCGCAGTCCACGGGACCGACTCCACCGACACGCCGATCACCGCGATCCCGAGCATCTCGATCCACAAGTACGCGGGCACCGCCAGCGGCAACACGGCCGGCTCGGTGATCCCGTACACGTTCCAGGTGACCAACACCGGCAACGTCACGCTGACCTCCGTCGCGGTGGCCGATCCCAAGATCGTCAGCGTCAGCTGCCCGGCGACCGTGCTCGCGCCCAAGGCCTCGACGACCTGTACGGCGATCTACACGCTGTCGCAGGCCGACGTGGACGCGGGGCACGTCCCGAACACGGCGTCCGTCACGGCCCACCCGCCGACCGGTAGTCCGGTCTCGGCGAGCGACTCCATCGACACGCTCGTGGCGCCCGCACCGCGGGTTGCGCTCGACAAGCAGTCCGGCGCGCTGAGCGGGCACACCGCGGGCTCGACGATCCCGTACACGTTCGTCGTCACGAACACCGGCAACGTCACGTTGACCGCGGTCGCGATCAACGACCCGGTCGTCGGCGGTGCGACCTGCCCGGTCACCACGCTCGCTCCGCACAGCTCCACGTCGTGCACCGCCACGTACACGCTGACCCAGGGCGACGTCGACGCGGGCCACGTCGCCAACACGGCGAGCGTCTCGGCGAAGCCGCCCACGGGCTCCCCGGTGACGAGCAGCGACAGCGTCGACACCCCGGTCGACGCCTCCCCGGGCATCAACATCACCAAGCACGCGGGCACGGCGACCGGTAACACCGCGCTCTCGACGGTCCCGTACACGTTCGACGTCATGAACGTCGGCGAGGTCACACTCCACGACATCGCGATCAGCGACGCCAAGGTCGGTACGGTCTCCTGCCCGGTCACCGAGCTGGTGCCGGGGGAGAGCACGACCTGTACGGCCGGCTACACGCTCACGCAGGCCGATGTCGACGCCGGGCACGTGTCGAACACGGCGACCGTGACGTCGAAGGATCCGTCGGGCAACACGGTGACGCACTACGACACGGTCGACGCGCCCATCCCGTCGACCCCCGCCGTGACGCTGGACAAGCAGGCGGGGGCCGCGACCGGGGCCAGTGCCGGCGCGACCATCCCGTACAGGTTCGTCGTCATGAACGAAGGCAACGTCACGCTGTCGAGCCTCACGATCGTCGACCCGTTGGTCGGTACGGTCTCGTGCCCCGTCACCTCCCTGGCGCCGAGCGCGCAGACGATCTGTACGGCGGCGTACACGCTCACGCAGTCGGACGTTGACGCAGGGCACGCCGCCAACACGGCGACGGTCACCGCCGATCCTCCGTCGGGCGCCGTCGTCTCGAGCACCGACTCGACCGACACGCTGATCCCCGCGAGCCCGTCGTTGACGCTCGACAAGCAGGCAGCCGCTCCGACCGGTACGAGCGCCGGTTCCACGATCGCGTACAGCTTCGTCGTTACCAACACAGGCAACGTGACGCTCCACTCGGTGAGCGTCACCGATCCCACGGCCGGCGCGGTGTCCTGCCCCACGTCGACGCTGCTCCCCGGCGGCCGGACGACCTGCACGCTGACGTACACGCTGACGCAGGCTGACGTCGACGCCGGCCATGTCGCGAACACCGCGACCGCGACCGGGACGCCGCCGATCGGTGGCGCCGTCGAGGCCGTCGACTCGGTCGACTCCTTGCTTCCCGCGGCCCCCTCGATCACGCTGCACAAGACGGCCGGTACGCCCTCGGGCTACACCACGGGGTCGACGATCCTCTACTCGTTCCTCGTGACGAACACCGGCAACGTGACCCTCTCGAACGTCGGGATCGACGACCCGATGCTCAAGCCGTTCACGTGCCCGGTCACGACGCTGGCGCCCGGAGCGTCGGTGACCTGCACCGCGACCTACGCCATGACCCAGACGGACGTGGACTTCGGCGACATCGACAACACGGCGAGCGTGTCCGCCACCCCGCCGATCGGCGCCCCCGTGAGCGCGTCCGACTCCACCGACACCGAGTTCGTGCCGACGGCTGTCCTGACGCTCGTCAAGCAGGCGCTCGCACCGTCGGGCAACACTGAGGGCTCGACGATCCAGTATTCGTTCGTGGCGTCCAACGAGGGCGCTTCGACGCTCCATCTGCTCAGCGTCAGCGACCCGAAGGTCGGCTCGGTGTTCTGCCCGACGACCACGCTCCTGCCGGGTGACGTGGTGACCTGCACCGCCACGTACACGCTGAGCCAGGCCGACGTCGACGCCGGGCACGTGCCGAACACCGCGACCGCCTCGGCCCTCACTCCCACGGGGTCGCCCGTCACCGCGACCGGCTCCAAGGACACAGTCATCCCGTCGGCGCCGAGCATCACGCTGGACAAGCAGGCAGGGGCACCGAGCGGGACGACGGTCGGCGCCACGGTCCCGTACAGCTTCGTGGTGACGAACACGGGCAACGTCACGCTGGCGACGGTCGTCGTGGACGATCCGCTCGTGGGTCCGGTGAGCTGCCCGGTGTCCACGCTGGCGCCCGGTGGCCACACCACCTGCACCGCCACGTACGTGGTCACGCAGGCGGACGTGGACGCCGGTCACGTGGTGAACACCGCGTCGGTCTCGGCGAACCCGCCGTCGGGCAAGCCGGTCAGCGCAACCGACAGCAACGACATCGCGCTCACGAGCAACCCGTCGATCACGATGGACAAGCAGTCCGGTACGCACATGAACACCGTCGGAGCCACGGTGCCGTACACGTTCCTCGTGACGAACACGGGCAACGTCAGCCTGAGCGGCATCGGCATCAGCGACGCGAAGGCCGCTCCCGTGAGCTGCCCGGCTGCCGAGCTGGTGCCCGGCGCGGCCATGACCTGCACCGCCGCGTACACGCTGACCCAGGCCGACGTCGACGCGGGCCACCTGCTCAACACCGCGACGGCGTCCGGGACGCCGCCGACCGGCGCGACGGTGTCGGCGGTCGACTCCGTCGACACGACGATCACGGCCGGCCCCCAGATCGCCCTCGACAAGTCGGCCGGCCTGCCGAGCGGCACGAAGGTCGGCGCGACCATCGCGTACACGTTCCTCGTCACCAACACGGGCAACGTCACGCTCTACGCCATCTCCGTGGACGACCCCAAGGTGACCGCCGTGACCTGCCCGGCCTCCCAGCTGGCGCCGGGGGAGGACACGACCTGCACCGCGACGTACACGGTGAAGCAGGCCGACGTCGACGCCGGGCACGTCGTCAACACCGCGAGTGCCTCCGGCACGCCGCCCGTGGGCGCAGCGGTGCACGCGACGGACTCGACGGACAGCGTGATCCTGGCCTCCCCGAGCATCAGCCTCACGAAGTCGGCCGGGACCGCAAGCGGCAGCACCGCGACCTCGACGATCCCGTACACGTTCCTCGTCACCAACACCGGCAACGTGACGATCCACGGAGTGGCCGTGAGCGACACACGCGTCGGGACGGTCACCTGCCCGGCCGGTGACGTGCTCCCGGGTGCCGCGGTGACGTGCAGCGGCACGTACGCGCTCACCCAGGCCGACGTCGATCTCGGGCACGTGGACAACAGCGCGACCGCGTCGGCGACGCCGCCCAAGGGTGCGGCCGTGACGGCGGGCGACAGCATCACGACCCTCGTGCCCCCGACGCCGAGCGTCACCATGACCAAGACTGCGGGCACGGCCACCGGCAACTCGGCCGGGTCCACGATCCCGTACAGCTTCGTCGTCACCAACACCGGGAACGTCACGCTCCACGCGGTAGCGGTGAACGACCCCAAGGTCGCGCCGGTCACCTGCCCGGTGACGCAGCTGGCGCCACAGGCGCAGACGACATGTACGGGGACGTACACCATCACCCAGGCCGATGCCGATGCCGGTCACGTCGCCAACTCGGCGACCGCCTCCGCGACGCCTCCCGCCGGCGACCCCGTGACTGCGACCCACGCGATCGACACCTCGATCACGGCCACCCCGAAGGTCACGCTCGACAAGCGGGCCGCCGCTCCCACGGTCGACGCAGCGACCGGGACGGTGTCGTACACGTTCCTCGTGACGAACGAGGGCAGCGTCACGCTGACGGGCATCACGGTCGACGACCCGACCGTGGGACTGGTCACCTGCCCTGTCACCACGCTGGCGCCGGGCGTGAGCACGACGTGTACGGCGACGTACACGCTCACCCAGCCGGACGTCGACGCGGGCCACCTCACGAACTCGGCGACCGTCTCGGCGAACCCCCCGTCCGGCCCGGCCGTGACCGCGGCGGACTCCGTGACGACGCCCCTCCCGGGATCGCCTGGCATCGCCCTCGTCAAGACCGCCGGCACGGCCACCGGCAGCTCCGCGGGCTCGACCGTTCCGTACACCTTCCTCGTGACCAACACGGGCAACGTGACGCTGACGGCGGTCGGTGTCAGCGATGCCAAGGTCGGGACAGTCACGTGCCCCGTCCCGTCGCTGGCTCCGGGAGCCTCCGAGACGTGCTCGGCCTCGTACGCGCTGACGCAGGCCGACGTCGACGCCGGGCATGTCGCGAACACCGCCACCGCGTCCGGCACGCCGCCCACAGGCGGACCGACGACCAGGACCACCAGCGTCGACACGCTGGTTCCCGGTGTCCCGACGCTGACCCTCAAGAAGACCGGTACGGCATCGGGCAGCACGGTCGGCTCGACCGTCTCGTACACGTTCCTTGTGACCAACACCGGCAACGTCACGCTGCACGGCGTCTCGGTGAGCGACCCGAAGATCGCGACCGTGACCTGCCCGGCGGCGTCCGTCGCGCCGGGGGCGGCCACCACGTGCACCGGGACGTACGTGCTGACGCAGGCCGATGTCGACCTCGGCAGCGTGACCAACCTCGCGACCGCGTCGGCCCTCTCCCCGCAGGGGACGCCGGCATCGGGCACGGGTGGCGCGGTCACGCCCATCTCGGCCGCACCGCAGGTCACCATCGTGAAGTCGGTCGGACCGATAGCCGGCAACACGGTGGGTACCACGATCCCCTACACGTTCCTGGTCTCGAACACCGGCAACGTCACGCTCCACGGCATCGCCGTCAGCGACGGACGAGTCGGTACGGTCATCTGCCCGGTCACCGACCTGGCGCCTCGGACCAGCACGACCTGTACGGCGACGTACGCGCTCACGCTGGCCGACGTCAACGCCGGACACGTCGCCAACTCGGCGACCGTCTCGGCGAACCCGCCGCAGGGTGACCCCGTCTCCGCGACGAACGCCATCGACACCGCGATCACGCCGACGCCGGCCGTGGCCCTGCAGAAGCACGCCGGGGCACCATCGGGCGTCGTCGCGGGCTCGACCATCGTGTACAGCCTGGTCGTGACGAACACCGGCAACGTGACGCTGACCCACATCAGCGTCGAGGACCCGCTCGTCGGTACGGTCACCTGCCCGGTCACCACGCTGGACCCGAACGGCATGACGACCTGCACGGTCACGTACGCGATGACGCAGGACGACATCGACTCGGGCACCGTCGTCAACAACGCGTCGGTGACCGCCACGTCACCGCTCGGGACGGATGTCAGCGACTCGTCGGGCACCCAGACGACGATCCCGGCCCAGCCCGCGCTGACGCTGCACAAGTCGGCGCCCGCGCCGACCGGCCTGTACGTGGGCTCGACCATCACGTACAGCCTCCTGGTCACGAACACCGGCAACGTGACGCTCGGCTACATCACGGTGTCCGACCCGACGGCGGGTCCGGTGTCGTGCCCCGACGGCACACTGGCGCCGAACGCGTCGACGACCTGCACGGTGACGTACACGCTCACGCAGACCGACATCGACGCCGGCCACCTCCGGAACACGGCCGCGGCCTGGGGGAACCCCCCGTCTGGCGACCCGATGAGCCTCGACGACGACGCGACCGCGACCGACACGCTCGACACGACGCTGGTGCAGCAGCCGTCGGTGGCGATCGCCAAGACCGCCGGGAGGCCGACGGCGATGGAGGCGGGCGGCGAGGTGCCGTACACGTTCGTCGTCACCAACACCGGCAACGTCACCCTCACAGGCCTGGTCGTCACCGATCCGCTCATCCCGGACGTGTCCTGTCCGACCGTGACCCTGGCGCCCCTGGCCTCGATGACGTGCACCGGGACGTACGGGCTGACGCTGGCCGACCTTGATGCCGGCCGCATCGTCAACACAGCCACCGTCAGGGGTGTGGGACCGTTCGACGCCTCGGTCTCCGCCGACGGCACGGTGACGACACCGCTCATCCCGAAGCCCGAGCTGGCGTTCATCAAGCACGCGGATGCGACCGGTCCGGTCCTGGCCGGAGACCACGTCACGTTCACGTTCCTCGTGACCAACACCGGCAACGTGACGCTCAGCTCCCTCAAGGTCACGGACCCGATGCTCGCGTCGGTCAGCTGCCCGTCGGCGTCGTTGGCGCCCGGAAGCTCAGTGCTCTGTACCGGAAGCCTGTACACGGTGACCGCCGCGGATGCGGCTCGTGGCTGGATCAAGAACACCGCCGTGGCCAGCGTTCTCGGCGCGGAGGTCGAGTCCGGGACGATCGAGCTCACCGCGACCTCTACGGTGACCATCACCGCCGTGAGCCCGCCCACGCCGACCACTCAGCTTCCGAACACCGGCTCGCCGGTGAGCATCGGAACGCTCGCCGTCAGCCTCGCTATCCTCGGTCTGGGCATGCTGCTCACGGTCGTAGGACGCCGCCGCCGTGACCAGGACCAGCTCGTCTGACCCCGAGGAGAGACCTTGCGCAACCTCACTGCCGGTATCGCCCTCGCCGTCGTCGCGGGCGTGGCGCTCACCGGCTGCACGAAGCCGAGCACCGATGCGACCGCTCCCGCCTCGTCGGTCCCGGCCGTCGACCCGAGCCGCGTCTCGCCGACCGACCTGCCGACGCCTCCGACGGTGGCTGACGCGAAGGGTGCGATCCGCGACCTCACGCTGGGGGAGTGCAAGACCGACGCTGGGCAGGAGTCGGTCTCCGGGTCGCTGACCTCCACGCAGCCGGCCACCGCCGACTTCCTGGTCACCGTCAGCTGGACCAACGCGACCGGTGACGTGATGGGCCGCGGCTACAGCGTGCTCAGGAAGGTCGCCCCCGGTCAGAAGGTGACGTTCGAGATCAAGGCCAAGGTCGCCGCCGGCGCCACGCAGTGCGTCAAGGGCGTCGAGTACGGCACGATCGCCGGCTGACTCAGGCCTGCGGATCCGTACGAGGCTCGTCGACCGGCTCGTGCAGCGCGGCTGCCTGCACCGCGGCGTCAGCCGTGGTCTGACGGTGAAGCTCCTCGATGGTCTCGTGCCGGACGGCGTTGGGCGTTCGACGCGGAAGACCCAGTCCGAGCCCGAGAACGATGCCGCCGACCGCGGCGAGGCCCGCGCCGATGAGCACGAGGTTCGTCGGGTTCACGACGGACGGCTGGCTCTTGTTGGCCATCGCCACCTCGTACAGGATGCGCAGGTCCCAGACGTTCTTCACCAGGAGACCGGCTGCCCCGGCGACCGCCAGCAGACCCAGGACGACCAGCACGCTCTTCAGCACCTTCATGGCCCGAGCATAGGACGCCGAACGGCCTCCGTGGACCCGATAGGTTGCCCGCCATGGAGCTCGATGTGGCGGCGTGGCTGGTCTCGGCCGAGGCGGCGCCGTGGCTCGAAAGGGCCGCGGGGGAGCGGGACTCCGAGTCGCTGGGCGCCGCCGACCGCTGGCGACGGGAGCTTCCCGTTGACCAGGCGGCCGCCGTCCTGACCCAGGCATCGTTGCGGCGTGCCGCGGTGGGCAAGCTGGGGGAGACGGCGTCGCATCTCTTCCTCACCCGCGACGGTGTCGAGCAGGCGACCAGGCCGGCAGTGGCGCGGTGGCGCGCCGACAGGTTCGCGGCGTCCGGTGTCGCCGGGGTCTGGGACCTCGGCTGCGGGCTGGGGCTCGACGCACTGGCGATGGTGGACGCCGGTCTCGCGGTGACCGCCGTCGAGAAGGATCCGGTCACGGCGACGTTCGCTGCGGCGAACCTGGGGGCGCACGCCCGTGTGGTCGTCGGCGACATCGAAGACCTGCGCGGCGATGTGCCCCTCGAAGCGGGCGTCTTCCTGGACCCTGCGCGTCGTACGGCTCGTGGCCGGTCCTGGGACGTGGCCGACCTCAGCCCGTCGTGGGACGTCGTCTCCGGTTTCGCCGACGGCCGCCGGGTTGCCTGCCTGAAGCTCGGTCCCGGCATCCCGTACAGGCTCCTGCCCGACCACGGCGAGACCGTCTGGGTCTCCGACCACGGGGACCTCGTCGAGGCGGCGTTGTGGGCCGGCGCCGGCGCTGGTCCTGGGCGGCGCAGCGCGCTGTTGGTGCCGGCCGGAGCTGGTCTCGATGCCACGGACGACGCGCTGCCGGTGGGGCCGATCGGGAGCTGGCTGTACGAACCGGACCCGGCCGTCATCCGCTCCGGAGCCGTTCCGGCGCTGGCCGCCACGCTCGACGCGACGGGCATCGCCCCCGGCGTCGCCTACCTGACGGCCGAGGAGCACCGGCCGACCCCGTACGCGGTCGCCTTCGAGGTGCTCGACCGCCTCCCGTACCGCGAGAAGGACCTCCGCGCCTGGGTGAGGCAGAACCGCGTCGGCACCCTGGAGATCAAGAAGCGCGCCATCGACGTCGACCCGGCGGCACTGCGTCGCCGTCTCGCGCCCAAGGGTCCCGAGGTGGCCACGCTGCTGCTCACCCCGACCCCCGACGGCGCCGTGGCCCTGGTGGTCCGCCGGACCTAGGGCTCGACGACCGCCCAGCCGTGCGCGGGGACGGTCGAGGCTTCGCGCTCCGAGGCGTCCAGTAGGGTGCCCGGCGGCAGGGGTGCCGGCTCGTCGTGCAGGTTCAACGCGAGATCGAGCCGCTCTCCGGCACTCCCCGTCAGCTCGACGATGACGAACTCGTTCGCGAGCTCGCGTGTCGTGACGGTCGCGGTCCACAGCCACCGGTGTCGCCGCCGCAGCCCGAGCAGGCGCTGGTGCAGCTCGTACACGCTCCTGCCGAACGGCAGGAGCTCGTACGGCGTGGCCGGGAACTCGGGCCGGATCGCGTCGTCACCGTAGAAGGACTCCGTCTTCACGCCGGTGAAGGCCTGTTCGTCGCCCGAGTACACGGCAGGGATGCCGGGCAGCAGCGCGAGGAGCGCCACCGCGTGCTCGAGGTGGCGCTCGTCGGACAGCTGGCTCGCGATGCGGGTCGTGTCGTGGTTGCCGACGAAGGTGTACGGGACGAACTGCTCGAGCATCGCCTTGTGGCGGCTGAGCGCGTGCGCGAGCTCCCAGAAGTTCTTCGTGGCGAGCGAGCTCCAGATGGCCTTCCACAGCTCGTACTGGGTCACCGTGCTCATCCCGGAGCGCTTCACGAAGTCGGCATAGTCGCCGTGGATGACCTCGCCCATCAGCCAGGTCCCCGGCTGGATGAACTGGATCGCGTCGGTGATGGGGCGCCACGCGTCGGGTCCGGGGGCGTACGCGGCGTCGAAGCGCCACGCGTCCGCGCCCATGTCGGTCCAGTGGGACACGACCGAGATGACGTGCCTGATGACGGCGGGCTCGGCCAGGTTCAGCTCGACGAGCGTCTCATGCCCTTCGAAGCACCGCGGGTAGCCGTCCACCCACGTGATCCAGTGGCCTTCCGGCGAGTCGGGGCCGCCGTTGATGGCGCGCTGGACGATCTGGTTGTCGCGCGAGACGTGGTTGAACACTCCGTCGAGGGCCACCCGGATGCCCTTGCTGCGGCAGGCTGCGACGAGGTGGGAGAACGTGTCGGTCGTGCCGAGCCGGGGGTCGATCTCGAAGTGGTCCAGAGTGTCGTAGCCGTGGCTCGTCGAGCGGAAGATGGGTCCCAGCATCAGGCCGTTCGCGCCCAGCGTCACGGCGTAGTCGAGCCAGGCCTCGAGCTGCGCGAGGCGCGGTACGGGGTCGGGTCCGGCATCGGCGAGGGACCGCTCGGCACCGGTGAAGCCGAGCGGGTAGACGTGCCACCAGATCATGTCTGTCGACCAGGATGAGGGCATCTGGGTCTCCTTCGTCTTTCTCAGCCTCGCATGGACGAGGGCCGACTGCACCCGATCTGGGCGACGGCCTGGGACGGCAGCGGCCGTCCTAGCACTCGGCTTGATCGAGTGCTAACGCAGGTATAGATTCTTCGTTAGCACTCAACCATTGAGTGTGCCAGCGTTCGGGACGGCACCGCGACGACGTCCCGACACCTTGTACCCAGTGGCCGACCGGCCACCACCGAACAGTGAAAGGGGTCTTGACGTGGCAGCCACGATCAAGCCGCTCGAGGACCGCGTCCTCGTATTGCCGCTGGAGGCCGAGCAGAAGACTGCTTCCGGCCTTGTCATCCCGGACACCGCCAAGGAGAAGCCGCAAGAGGGCAAGGTCATCGCGACCGGCCCCGGTCGCACCGACGACAACGGCAAGCGGATCCCGTTGGATCTCGCCGAGGGCGACATCGTCATCTTCTCGAAGTACGGCGGCACCGAGGTCAAGTACGACGGCAACGAGTACCTGCTCCTCAATGCCCGCGACATCCTCGCGGTCGTCACCAAGTAAGGGACACACATGCCAAAGATCCTTCAGTTCGACGAGCAGGCGCGTCGCTCCCTGGAGCGTGGTGTCGACATC
>Ga0182021_10004420_pt1 | contig 16538 bp, 15 predicted proteins | sample 612E3MmetaG_FD_120493 | JGI IMG/M metagenome (GOLD analysis project Ga0182021, IMG submission 120493) | Permafrost microbial communities from Stordalen Mire, Sweden - 612E3M metaG (Illumina Assembly) | ecosystem: Environmental > Terrestrial > Soil > Wetlands > Permafrost | place: Sweden...
CTGTCGAACGCCGCTCCAGCGGGGAAGTTCTTCTTGATGTTGCTGTACGCATAGTTAGGCAACGCGCCCACAGCGGTGGTGTTGTTTAGCCAAGCCTGTACCAAAGCGAATTCCGCAGCATCGGCCCCAGGACAGCCCGAACTCGTCCCGGTGGAACCGCCGGCGCCGGTGGCTCCACCCGTGCTGGTTGTCCCGCCCGTGGCCCGTGAGCCGCCCGTGCCTGTAGTGCCGCCCGCAGCACTGGAACCTCCGGTGCTCACCGTTCCGCCCGCGGCTCGGGAGCCGCCCGCGATCATCGTGCCGCCCACGCTGAACGAACCGCCGGTGTTCGTCGTGCCGCCCACACTGGACGAACCGCCGGTCGCTCTCGAACCGCCGGTGTTCGTCGTGCCGCCCGGGTTGGACGTGCCTCCTGCCGCAGAGGTGCTCGCGGTGACGGTCGTTCCTCCGGTGCGTGCACTGCCGCCCGTGGAAATGGAGCCCGCAGCGCCTCCCCCTGTGCTGGTCAGGCCACCTGTGGCGGTCGTACCGCCAGTCGCTGTGGTTCCACCACCCGCGACAGTTCCGCCGGTGGTCGATACCCCGCCCGTGGCGGGGCTTCCCCCGGGGCTGCCGAGCCCGCCGCTGTTGGGCGTGCCCGTGGTGCCCCCGACCTCTGCTGTGCCGGTGCTCATGGCGCCCCCTGCTCCAGTACCATCCGATTCACTGCCAGAACAAGCACCGAGGCTGAGAATCAGGGAAACCCCGACCGCTATGCGGAGGGGATATGACCGACTGCTGTTGTTCGACATTGTGAGTCTCGCGAGATGGGGGTGGGTAGCCAGCCTTGTTTCAAACTTTCTAGGGACGCCGCAGGAGAGAAAGCTATTTCGTCGAAGCCTCGGCGCCGAGGGGCGAATCCAGAACTGGACAGCGTGTCACGCAAACCTGTCCGACCAGAGTCTGCAGTGTACCTCATCGCGCTCTCGCGGAATTGCGCCTGGAAACATGGATTCAGCCGGAATCAGTCAGGACCCAGGATGACGCCGTCCTTCTCGCAAACGGCTCGCACCAGCTTTCGCTTCGCCGGATCGAGATGCGCCGAGGCTTGCTGGGCGTCCTCGGCGTTGTGCAGGGCGCACGAGCACGCTGCGATGATCTGGTAGGCAAGCGGCTGATCAGGGGACAGCGCGAGCGCTGAGCGCGCCCTGTCGACGGCAACGGCGTAGTGGTGCCTGAGCCAGGCTTGCTGGGCTTCGCGCACCAGGGCCTCTGGATCCGCGGCCGGCTGCGCCGGGGTAGCCGGAGCAGGGGCGGGTGCTGGCGGCTCCAGCGCGGCCGGGGCAGGGGTAGGGGGCTCGGGTTCGGAGGGGGCAAGGGTGCGGGACGGCGGATAGGGGGATGGAGACTCGGCGGGCGCACGACGGCCAAACTCCTCGATCACCCGGCGAGGCCTAACCTTGCCTGCGCCCGGCGGTTGCGGGCTCGCTGGCGGCTGGGCGGGCTGCGCCGAAGCGACGGGCAACGGCGCTGGCGCCGTGGCTGCAGGCGGGGGCGCCGGGCTCGGCAAAGGCGTGGCAGAAGGAGGCGCGACTGGCGGAGGCGCAGCGGGCGGAGGCGCAGCGGACGGAGGAAGGGCAGGTTGACTCGCCAGGGGCATTGCGGCCGCGACTGGTGCTTTCGTCGGCCCCTCGGCTGTGCGGTTGCTACGCACGACCCACAGGGCAGCCCCGGCCAGGATCACGATCGCTGCCCCGACAAGCAGGCGCCTCCTGCCCCGCGTGCGGAGACCAGTAATGCGCATGGTATTCGAGAAGCCATCCAGATCGAGAGAGTCGAGGTGTGCCAACTCGTCGTCGGCCGCCGGCTGGTCATCGCCCGCCGGCCCATCCTCGGGCTGTCCCTCCGCGGGCGGCGGCGATGGGCCCCGGCGTACGGGAGGGATCAGCTGCGAGAGATCGAGGCCGGACTCCTGGATACCGGGGAGCCGGCTCGCATCGCGCAGGAATGCGCGATCGCCCACGCACTCGCGGAGAGCATCGCCAAGGTCGTCGGTGCTGGCGAAGCGCTCGCTGGGGTTCTTCGCCAAGCACCTCAGGACCACGGCGTCGGTGTGCTCGTCCAGACCCGCGTCGGGCGCGCGCTGGCTGGGGGGGATGACCCTGCCCGACACATGGCCGTTCAGGATCTCCAGCATCGACTTCCCTACGAACGGAACCACGCCGGTGAGCATCTCGTAGAACACGGCGCCCAGGGCGTAGATATCGCTGCGTGCGTCGACCGGCTTCTCCTGTGCCTGCTCGGGAGACAGGTAGTAGGGCGTACCGCAGATGGCGCCCGCTCGGGTGGCCGCGCCGGGGCCCAGGTCGAGAAACTTGGCCACGCCGAAGTCGAGCAACTTGACGGCATCGTAATTCCCCTCGGGCGCGACCTCGAAGCGGACGCCGGTCCCGTCGGGAGAACGGCGAACCACGCGGCGGCGTCCCTCGCGGCTGATGAGAAAAATGTTCGCAGGTTTGAGATCGCGGTGCACGATGCCAAGTTCGTGGGCTGCGCCCAGGCCGCGCGCCACCTGTCCGACGATGTTGACTGCCTCGAAGACCGACAACCGACCGACCCGGCGCAAACGCTCCTCCAGGTTTTCGCCGTCGAGGTACTCCATCACCAGGAATACCAGCCCATCGGCCGTGGTGCCGAAGTCGGTCACGTCGATGATGTTGGGGTGGCGGATGCGACTGGCGGCCTTGGCCTCGACGAGGAACTGCTCCACAACTTCCGTCTGCCTGGCAAACCGGTCGTGCAGCACCTTGATGGCCACCGGCTTCTCGAGAACGATATGCTGGGCGCGGTAGACGACGCCCATGCCACCCTCGCCGATCACGCCCTGGATCTCATGGTCCTTGAGCAGCATGCCGACGCGGGCGATGACCTCGGGCGCGAACAGGGGCGTCCGGTCCACGGGACACAGGTCCAGCGTTCCGGCGAAACTGCCGCCGCAACGGGGGCAGGTGCGGGTGGTGCCCATCGTTAGTATTGTAGTCTACCCCATCGCGTCCCCCGAGATGGCGTTGATCAGCGCTCCCAGCCTCGGCCGCCCTCGGCCTGCCTGCTTCCGGCCGCCTGTCAACAGTCGACGGCGCAGAAAAAGCCGGTATAAGCAACCATTGACAGGCGATCGCCATGGATCCAGGAACCGGCATTCTGGATGCAACCCGCCCGCTGGGCGTGTACGTCCACTTTCCCTTCTGCCGGGCGCGCTGTCCCTACTGCGACTTTGCCACGGCGGTGCGCGACCCGATCCCGCACGAGGAGTATACGGCCGCAGTCACGGCCGAGCTGGCGGCGCGCGCGGACTGGTTCCGCGGCACGAGCGCGCCGGACTTGAAGTCCATCTACTTTGGCGGCGGCACGCCCGGCCTGTGGCGGCCTGCGGCCATCGGGCGGCTGATCGAGACCACGCGCCGGCTCTTCGATGCGACCGGGCCCCTGGAGATCACGGTCGAGGCCAACCCCGGCGAGCTGACAGCCGAAGCTGCGGCAGGCCTGCGCGCGGCCGGGGTGAACCGGCTGTCGCTCGGCATGCAAGCCTTCCAGGATCACCTACTGCACGCCATCGGCCGGCAGCACAACGTGGCCGCGATCGCGGCGGCGGTCGACGCCGTGCGCACTGCGGGCGTCGACAACCTGTGCGCGGATCTGATGTTCGGCCTTCCCGGCCAGACCATGGACGACTGGCGCCACTCGCTCGTGGCGCTGGTTGCGCTTTCACCCGAGCACGTCACGGCCTACGCCCTGACCGTCGAGCGCGGCACGCCGTTTGGCGCCCTTGAGCGCGCGGGCAAGTTGCAGCGGCCCGACGACGAAGCCGTGGCTGCGATGTGCGTGACCACGCACGAGGTGTTGCAGGGTGCCGACTTCGAGCACTACGAGATCTCGTCCTATGCACGTCCTGGTCGGCGTGCGGTTCACAACACCCTGTACTGGACCGGCGGCGCCTACCTGGGCGTGGGCGCCTCCTCGTCGTCGTTCCGGCCGCTTCGCGACGGAACCGGCTGGCGCTTTTCCAACCCGCGCGCGCTCGCAACCTATCTGCGTTCGGCAGCGGCACACGGGGGGAACCCGCGACCAGCCAAGATCGAGCGCCGCACGGCCGGGGACCTGGAAAACGAGGGCCTGTGGCTCGGCCTGCGAACCTCAGACGGTGTGGATCGGGCAGCGCACGTGCGCCGCTACGGTTGCGATCCGCTGTCGTCTCCCGCGCGCGCCGCCGCAGCCCATAAGTGCGTGGACGCGGGCTGGCTGTCGATCGCGCCCGATCGCCTGCGCCTGACTGTCACGGGCTTCCTGTTCGCCGACGAGGTCTCAAGCCGCCTGTGGCTTGGAGACTAGAATCTAAACGCCGACGGTCGGCATGCCGAGCGCGCGGGCCGCGGTGGCCAGGGTCGCGTCGTGGGTGGCCATGGTCAGCCTCGTGCGGGTCGTCTCGCGCCAAATCTGCGCGGTCGCGAGGTGGATGGCATCCAGGATTCCGAGAGTGGTCGGAAGAGGCTGCGCAGCCCGATCCAGCACGGTCCGGTCGATCTCAACCACGGCAAGAATGGAGAGTAGTTCGTAGATCGACCCGCGTCGCTCGGCCAGTGCTTCGTCAGGGATGCCTTCGAGAATCCGCAGGCGGTCGAGCGTTCGCAGGCATTCCACCTCAGTCAAGGCGCTGGTGATTCCCTCTTCCACCGATCGCCATTCCGCCAAGACCCCGGGCTGTCCCAGGACCAATCGCAGAACCACAGAGGAATCGACGTAGGCGATCACCTGAGATGCCTGTCCTCCAGCAGAACGGCCAGGGGGTCATGGCGCAGCTTGAGTGGCGCCAGGGGGCGGAAATCCTTGGGTTTGCGTGACTGCGGCATGGGCTGGCGGATGGGAGGGCCGAGAGCGCCATTCGGGCAGGGAACGATCTGTGCGATGGGCGTGTCTCGATCCAACACCATCAGAGGATGCCCGCGCCGCACGGAGCGCAGGTGCTCGCTGAGATGGCTCTTCAACTCTGCCACGCGCACGGCCTTCATGACCTGAAGATAGTCACAAGTGACCACAAACACAAGACGCAGCGCGGAGTTTCCTCGTCGACGCCAGGGGTCGGCGGTTGGGTTCTCACAGGTCGTCGCGCGCTTGGCCGCTGCTGGTTTTCCGAGTTAGATAGTGAGCGTGAGCGACATTGGCGCACGTGCGAAGAAGGTCCTGCACGCCGTTGTGTCCGAATACCTTGCGACCGGCGAGGCGGTCGGGTCCGATACGGTCGCGCACCGCTATCGGCTGGCGGTCTCCTCTGCCACGGTGCGCACGGTGATGGGTGAACTGGAGGAGCTGGGCATGTTGCGCCACCTGCACACCTCGGCCGGACGTATCCCCACCGATCGCGGCCTGCGCTACTACGTGGACACGCTCCTGCGCGTGCGCAGCCTGTCTGCCTCCGAGCAGGACGAGATTCGCGAGCGGCTGGGGCCAGTCGCGGACCCGCAAGAGATCATGCAAAGGGTGGCGCGCGTCCTGCGTGACCTCTCCCATCTGGCCGTGGTTGTCCAGGCGCCGCGCCCCGAGTCGGACGCGGTGTCGCATATCGAGTTCGTGCGCCTGCGCGGCGACCAACTGCTGGCCGTCATCGCCTCTCAGAGCGGCCAGATCCAGAACAAGCTCATCCCGGTGGATTTCTCCCTCTCGCCCGGCGATCTCGACCGCATCAACAACTACCTCAACGGCCTGGTGTCGGGCTTGACCCTGGATCAGATGCGCGCGCGGCTGGTGCGCGAGATCGAGAAGGAACGCGAGCGCTCGGCCAGCGATCCCGTGCTGGCCAAGGCGCTCACCCTGGCCATGGCCGCGACTCCCGCGGCCGAGACGGGGGCTGACATTCTGCTCGATGGGCAGTCGAATCTGCTGTCGGCAGCTCCCGACATCGAAAGGGCCCGCCGCGTCTTGCGCACGCTGGAAGAAAAGGACCAGATCGTCAAACTGCTGGAGCGCACGCTGACTGCGCCCGGGATCTGCGTCTTCATCGGCGCCGAGGCCAACCTGGCGGATCTGACCGAACTTGCGGTGGTGGCCGCGAGCTACGGCGGCGAGGACCGCCCGCTGGGAACCATCGGAGTGATCGGTCCCTCGCGAATGAGCTATTCCAGGGTCATCCCTCTGGTAGACTTCACGGCCGACGTGATTAGCGAGGTCCTTCCCAGACCCTGAAAGGATCGCGCGGCTGCGTTTTGCGCGCGAAAATGCCATCCATGATCGACAAAGACGAGCCTCACGACGATCCGCCCTCTGAGGGTGCAGCACCCGCCGCCGACAGCGCGGCGCCTGAGAGCCCGGCGCCCGCGACGCCAAGCCCGGAGCAGCGGGTGGCCGCACTGGAAGCCGAAAAAGCCGAGATCAAGGACCGCATGCTCCGCATCGCGGCCGAGTTCGACAACTTCAAGAAGCGCACGCGCAAGGACATGGCCGAGCATGAGGTCAAGGTGCGTGAGACGGTTCTGCGCGAGTTCCTGGAGATCGCGGACAACCTGGAGCGCGCCATCGCCTCGTGGAAACTGGGCGGCGGCGAGGATGTCAAGTCGGTCCAGGATGGCGTCGAGCTGGTCCTGCGCCTCTTCAAGTCGAAACTCGAACGCTATTCGGTGACGGCCATCGAGGCCAAGGGTCAGCCTTTCGACCCGCGTGTGCACGACGCGATCTCGCAGGCACCCAGCGCCGAGGCGACACCCGGGACGGTGCTGCACGAACTGCAAAAGGGCTATCGCGTGGGTGAGCGGCTGCTTCGTCCCGCCATCGTCGTGGTCGCATCAGCGCCGCCCGCCCCGCCCGCCGAACCCGGTCGGCCGGATCAGGGCGAAGCGCAGGCGGCCCGGCCGCCGGCCCGTGGCGTGGACATCGACGTCAACGGCGATGACGAGCAGCCCGGCAAGGGAGACAAGCCCTCGTGAGCCGCATCATTGGCATCGATCTCGGGACGACCAACTCCTGCGTGGCCGTGCTTGAGGGGATGGAACCCTTGGTCATCCCGAACAGCGAGGGCTCGCGAACCACACCCTCGGTGGTCGCCCTGTCGGGCGACGGCGAGCCCCTGGTCGGCCAGATCGCGAAGCGGCAGGCGGTCACCAACGCCGAGAGCACGGTGTCGGCGGTCAAGCGCTTGATGGGGCGCAAACATGCCGATCCCGATGTTGTTCGTCATTCCAAGTCTTCGACTTATGAAGTGGTGGCCTCGGCCAACGGGGACGCGTGGGTGCGAGTCAAGGGCAAGGATTACCCGCCGGCGCAGATCTCGGCCTTCGTCCTCGACAAGATGAGGAAGACCGCCGAGGAGTACCTGGGCGAGTCGGTCACCGACGCGGTCATCACGGTGCCCGCCTACTTCGGCGACAGCCAGCGCCAGGCCACCAAGGATGCGGGTCGGATTGCGGGCCTGAACGTCAAGCGCATCATCAACGAGCCCACCGCCGCGGCGCTGGCCTTCGGGCGCCTGAGCCTGGTCTCCGACGCCAAGCTCGCGGTCTACGATCTGGGCGGCGGCACCTTCGACATCTCGCTGCTGCATCTGCACGAGGGCGTGTACCAGGTCAAGGCGTCGAGCGGCGATGGTTTTCTGGGCGGCGAAGACATCGATGCGCGCATCGTGGGCCTGCTGGCCGACGAGTTCCAGGCGCAGGCCGGCATCGACCTGCGGGTCGAGCGAATGGCCCTGCAGCGCTTGCGTGAGGCGGCCGAACGCGCCAAGCATGAGCTGTCCACCAGCCTGGAGACCGAGATCAATCTGCCGTTCATCGCGGCGGGCGCCGACGGTCCCAAGCATCTCATCACCTCGCTCACGCGCAGCAAGCTAGAGACGCTGTGCGAGGATCTGCTGGGCCGGACCATCGCACCCATCGAGCAGGTGCTGAAGGACTCCGGCTGGACGGTCAAGGACATCGACGAGGTGATCCTGGTGGGTGGTCAGACGCGCATGCCGCGCGTGCAGGAGCTGGTGTCGAGCTTCTTTGGCAAGAAGCCGTCGCGCGCGGTGAACCCCGACGAGGCGGTGGCGGTGGGAGCGGCCCTGCAGGGTGCAGTGCTCTCGGGCGAGCAGCAGGACGTGTTGCTGCTCGACGTGACCCCGCTCTCGCTGGGCGTCGAAACCGCGGGCGGTGTGTTCACCCCGATCATCCCGCGCAACACCACCATTCCAGTGCGCCGCGCGCGCGTGTTCTCCACCGCGGTCGACAACCAACCCTACGTGAACGTGCACGTCCTGCAGGGCGAGCGGAAGATGGCCGAGGACAACAAGAGCCTGGCGCACTTTCAGCTAACCGGCATCCCGCCGGCGCCGCGGGGCGCGCCCCAGATCGAGGTGTCGTTCGACATCGACTCCAACGGTATGGTCAGCGTGGCGGCCAAGGACATGGGCACGGGCAAGAGCCAGACCATCGTGGTGCAGCCGACCTCGGGGCTTTCCGAAAACGAGATCGGGGCCTTCATTGCCGAGTCCGAGTCCAACCGCCAGGTGGACCAGTCCAAGAAGGAGTGGGCCGACCTGAGCAACAGCGCCGACACGCTCATCTACGGCACCGAGCGCACCTTGCAGGAATTCGGCAACAAGCTGGACTCGGACGCCCGGGGGCGGCTGCAGGCGGCTCTCGACGAGTGCAAGCACACATTTGAGATGTTCGTGGGCGACATGGTTCGCGCACACGCGGCCCTGTCCAAGTTGGAAACCGAGGCCCACATGCTGTTCGTGGCGCTGCAGGGCGGGAGCATGCCCGAGCCCGCGCCCGAGAAATCCTCGTAGTCTGCCGTGGCGCGCGATCACTACAAGACGTTGGGCGTGGCGCGCGACGCGTCCGCGGCCGAGATCAAGGCCGCCTACCGCAAGCTGGCTTTGCAGGTCCATCCCGACCGCAACCCGGGCGATGCGGTGGCCGAGGAGCGGTTCAAGGAAATCTCGCAGGCCTATGCGGTGCTGGGCGACGAGGAGAAACGGGCGCGCTACCATCGGCTGGGGGACGTGCCCGGCGACCTGCCGTTCGGGGACAGTGCCGATCTGGCCAAAGTCACCGAGTTCTTCGACGCCATCTTCGGCGATCTGTTCGGCTTGGGTCGCAAGCGGGCTGCCGGGCAAGACCTACGCTACACCCTGGAGCTGGATTTCGACGAGGCGGCGCTCGGGTGCAAGAAGACGATTCACTTTGCGCGCAGCGAGGACTGCCGCGTTTGTGCCGGCACCGGCGCCGAGGGCGGGGCAGGGGGCTTGCAGCCCTGCCCGCGTTGCGCGGGCCAAGGAGGAACCCGGCACAAGGCGGGCTTTTTCTCGACCCGGCGTGAGTGCCTGGCCTGCGGCGGCTCGGGGCAGATCCCGCGCGTGCGCTGCAAGGCCTGCTCGGGCACCGGCCTGTGCGAGTCCGAGCGCGAATACGTGGTGCGCGTGCCGCCCGGGTCGCAGGCGGGCAGCACACAACGGGTCGCGGGCGAAGGCTCGCCCGGCCGGCGCGGCGGGCCGGCGGGCGATCTGCATGTGATCGTGAGGCCGCGGCCGCATCCCTTCTATCGCCAACAAGGCGATCTTCTGGAGGTCGAGGTGCCGGTGCGCATGGAAGAGGCGGCCCTGGGCACCGAGATCGAGGTGCCTCTACTGGACGCGCGCGTGCGCATGAAGATCCCGGCCGGCACCCAGCCGGGCAGCGTGTTTCGCGTGCGCGGCAAGGGGTTGCCGGCAGCCGGCGGCAGTCGCAGCGACGCCCACGTGCGGGTACAGGTCGAGGTGCCCGGCGTGTGCGACGACGACGCGCGTGCCGCGCTCGAGAAGCTGGGTGGAATGCTCGGCGACGATGCCTATCCCCGCCGCCGCGCCTTCCAGGAAATGATGGCAACGATGCAGCGGCGCGAGGAGTAGCCCAGTGCCCTTCTTGAACCTCGCACTCTTTCTGGCGACGCTGCTGACCACCACCATGCAGGGCGCGCTGGAACGTCATTCCAACGGCAGCATGTTTCCGCTGGCTGACGGGCTCTCGTTCTCGCTGCCTCTCATGGCGATCCTGCTCTGCCACGAGATGGGTCACTACGTGGCGGCTCGCTGGCATCGCGTGCCGGCGTCGTTGCCGTACTTCGTTCCGCTGCCGCCGGGCATCGGGCTGTTCGGGACCATGGGTGCCGTGATCCTGCAGTCGAGGACCTCCGACCGGCGCAAGCTCATCGACATCGGCGCGGCCGGGCCGCTGGCCGGGTTGGCCGTGGCCATCCCGGTGCTCGTGTACGGTCTTTCCATCTCGCAGGTGCAGCCGATGGTCGCGGGCGGCCTTCAGGAGGGAAACTCCATCCTGTACGCGGTTCTCAAGCGGGTCATCCTCGGCGCCTGGTTGCCGGGCGGGGGACGCGACGTCATCTTGCACCCGACCGCCATGGCAGGGTGGGCCGGGCTGCTGGTCACCATGCTCAACCTTCTGCCGATGGGCCAGCTCGATGGCGGCCATGTGGCTATCGCCTACTTTGGCAATCGCTACGGCCGGGCTTCGCGCATCCTGCAGAACCTGCTGCCACTCTTCGCGCTTGCGGTTGGGGTCGCGGTCTACGCGGACGTGGCGGCCGAGCTGGCGCGGCTGGGCGGGGGCCTGCCGGTCTCCGCGGTCGACATCGCGGCCAATGCCGGGACGCCCTGGCTGATCTGGTTCGTCCTGCTCGCGCTCTTGCGGCGCCTGTCAGGCGGCATCGACCATCCGCCGGTCGACGATCGACCCTTGCCGGCCAGCCGGGCTGGGCTTTTCTGGCTGGTTTTCGTGACCTTCGCCATAATATTCATGCCCGTCCCGCTGCGTGCCAGCTTGGGCGCTCCGGGTGACGGGCCGAGCCGAGTGATCCAGCAGCCATGAGCGAAGGCGAGATCAGCAGCAGCGAGCGAGCAACCTGTCCCAAGTGCGGGCACAAGCGCGACAAGGGCGCCTCGGCCTGCCCGCGCTGCGGTCTGCGGTTTGCGCTGTGGCGGCCCAGCCTGGCTGACCCTCGCACTCATCTGAGCCCGCAGGGCCAGGAGCTGTGGCAACAGGTGGAAGCCAACTGGCAAGACGTGGCCCGCCACGAGGAGTTTGCAAAGTACTGTCTGCAATCGAACCTGCTGCCCGCGGCCGGGCGTTGCTACCGTGATCGACTGGACCGCTTTCCCGGCGATGCCATCGCCGCCAAGATGCAGGCCGAGATTCTGGCCAAAGCCACGTTGGGCCTGATGGTGCAGCAGCGGCAAGCGGCCGAGCCAGTCACGCGATCGAAATGGTTCTGGGTCATCATCCTGGCCGCGATGGCGCTGGCCATTGCCGCCGCTCTGGTCTGGGGGCCAGGGGGAGTGCGCGCGCGCAGCAGGCCCACCCCGACGATCAATCTACAGCTTCCACGGTAGACGGATCGCGTCCGCGCTGCCGGGCGAAGCAGACGCAGGGATGCTACCCTTGCGCCACCGTGGCCAAGGTTCCCGGATTCGAACTCCCGCTTGACGAGGTCAGGGCCAGTCTGGAGACCCTGCGCCGACCCCTGCGCATCGCGATCCTGCGTTTTCGCAACCCGTTCAACGTGGGCGCCATCATCCGGGTGGCCCATTCTTTTCTGGTCAAGGAAATCCTGCTGGTGGGAGACGAGCCCTACTACGAGCGTGCGGCCATGGGCATGCAGCGCTACGAGAACTTGGTCAAGCTTCCCGGTGAGCAGGCGCTGGTGGCCTGGGCGCACGAGCGCAAGCTGCCACTCATCGCCTTCGAGCGTGAGCACGCGCGCGTGGACCTGTGGCGGGCCGAGCTTCCCGAGTCGTGCGTGATGGTGTTTGGCAGCGAGACCAGCGGCGTGTCAGAGGAGCTGCTGGCCGAGGTCGACGACATCGTGGCCATTCCCATGTATGGCATCAACCACTCATTCCCGGTCACCGTGGCTGCCGGCATCGCCATGGCGGAATGGACGCGTAGGTACTATGTGACGGCCGCAACGGGGACCCTCGATCCCCACGCGGAGAAAACATGATCCCCTATTTCGAACAGCCCAGCCTGTCGCTCGGCCCTGTCACCATCCACGCTTTTGGCGTGTTGTTGGCAGTGGGCATCTTGCTCGGGATGCGCCTGATTCGGCGCCGAGCTGCGTTCTTGGGCCTGGCCCCGGCCACGGCCGAACGGTTGACTATCTGGATCTTGCTGGGCGGCTTCGCCGGCGCGCACCTCATCGATCGACTGGTCTATTTTCCCGCTGATGCCCTGGCGCATCCTTGGAGCCTGCTGCGCTTCTGGGAAGGCCTGAGCTCGTTCGGCGGGTTCTTGGGCGCGATCGTGGGTGCCGCGCTATTCGTGCGCCACGAGCGCCTGGGCCTGCGGAAGTGGCCGTACCTGGATCTGGTCGCCTACGCATTCCCCACCTCATGGTTTTTCGGTCGCACGGGTTGCTTCCTTGCCTTCGACCACCCCGGCTCAGCCACCGGCTTCTTCCTCGCCGAGCGCTACTCCGACGGCGTCCTTCGCCACAATCTAGGGCTGGACGAGGCGCTGTACACCCTGCCGGTTGCGCTGTTCTTTCTCTGGCTCGGCAGGGGTCGCGCCCGCACGCCGGGTTTCTTCGTGGGGTGGCTGGCCGTGCTCTATGCGCCGGTGCGCTTTCTGCTCGATTTCTTGCGCTACGTCGATGTTCGCTACTTCGATTTCACGCCTGGCCAATATGGAGCGGCTGCCTTGCTGGTGGTGGGCGTGCTGATCCTCCGGCGCGTGCCTGCGGCCCCGGTTGCGCCGCCAGCGTCCGACGAGAAGAAGTAGGGTGTCCGCGCAGTGCCTCCTGGGCGTAAAAATGAACTGGGACGGGTTGCCCCATCTGGTGGCCATGACCAGGATGCAACATGGGGGAACGAAACGATTTCATCCAGTAGCCGACGGTCTTGCGGCAGCGCCGCCAAGCAAGGCCAGAGCCTCGACATGCGGGGTGTGGGGGAGCATGTCGTACGGGGTGATGCTGACGGTGTGCAGGCCCAGGCGTGCCAGGGCTGCCAGATCGCGCGCCAGGGAAGCGGGGTTGCAGCTCAGGTAGGCCACCAGGCGCGGCCGTAGTCGCGCGACCTCCGCAATCACCGCCGGGGCACACCCCTTGCGCGGCGGATTGAGCACCAGCAGGTCGGCCGCGCTCACGCGCCCGAGATGATCCGCCACGTCGCCGGTCACGAAGCGAACGCGTGCACCGGGATCGCCCGGCCCGCGCTCGGCGAGAAAGGCCTGCGCCGTCGCGCAGGCTGCCGGGTTCTCCTCGATGGCCACCACCTCGCGCGCCAGCGGCGCCAGCGAAAGGGCAATGCCACCGGCACCGGCATAGGCATCGACCGCGCGATCGATCGATCCCAGGCGCGCGGCAGCGGCCATGATGTCGTGGTAGGAGCGGCCTGCCACCAGGCGATTGGCCTGAGCAAACGAACGCGGCCCCAGGCGCACGCGCGCCGGGCCGATGGTGTCCTCGATAGTCGCCGAACCAGACAGCAAGTGTTCTGCCTCGCCCCAGAGGGCGTTTCCGCCCGCGCTGTTGATGTTGTGGACCACGCCCAGCACGGCCGGACAAGAGGCCGCAAGCTCACGCGCCAGTGACTCTGCCCCGGGCCAGCTTTCGCGGCCGGTGACCAGCGCGACCAGCACCTTGCCCTCGGCGTTGGCGCGCAAGACCACGTAGCGCAGAAGTCCGGTGCGACGGATCTCGTCGAAGGGTGCGACCACGTGCCGGGCCAGCAGGGTCAAGAGCGCGGCCGCGACCTCGGCCAGTGCCGGCTCGCCGATCGGGCAGCCGGACATATCCACGATCTCATGCGATCGCGGGGCATAGGCTCCCAGCACCAGCCGGCCGTCGCGGTCGTGTCCAAAGACGTACTTGGCGTTGCCGCGGTAGCCGAAAGGCCGCGGCGAGGGCACGCAGTCGGCCACCGGCACGCGGGCCAATTGACATGGGAACCCTGGGAGGGTTCCCAAACCCTCCCGCGATGGTACGCCGCTGGCAAAGCCAGCGGGCTCCCCACGCGACAACTCTTCGTGCGCTGCCATAGCCTCAGCTACCAGCTCGCGTTTCCATTTCACCTGCGCAGGATAGGCCCAGGCGGCAAGCGGGCAGCCGCCACAGCGACGATGAACCGGGCAGGGTGGCACCACCCGCTCGGGCGAGGCACTCGTGAGCTCCTCGAGATCGGCCCACGCGTCCTGGCCCAACTCGCGCGCGTGGGGCGACACATGCGCCACACGCGCGCGCATGCGATCACCGGGCAGGGCGCCAGCCACACGTAGCCGGAAAAGCCCCGCGTCGGTTCGCACGTCGGCCACGCCTGCCCCATCGTGGTCCAGGCGATCGCAGGCCAGCACCAAGCTGGCTCCTGGCTGAACGGGCGAGTCCAGGGGCAAGGTGTCACGCCCGTTTGGAGGCTCTACGCGCCGGTGCCGTTGCCTGAGCTTGGCTTGGGCACAGGCGGGTGGTCGGGCAAGGCGACGTCCAGCGCGGCCACCGGACGCTCCAGGGTGGACACCGCCTTGGCGCAGGCCAGGGTGCGCAACCCGCTGGGAAAATGAACCTCGACCTTGCCCGGGCCGGGCACGCCGCTGACCACGCCGATGCCAAACGTCGCATGGGTCACGCGCTCGCCCGGAAGGAAACCTTCCTTGGGTGAATAGGCGCGCGGCGGCCGGCTAGGGTCAAAGACCACCGCAGAGGGGGGCGTGATTGGGTTCGACCTCGTGATGCGCCGTTTTCGAGGTCGTCCCCAGGTGCCGCTCGCGCCGGCACTGGCTGCGGGCGGCTGCTGGTCACCCCGATAGTTGTGCTGGCCACCGCAGAGTTTGCACACCACCTTGGCCACGCGATCGCCGACCTTGGCCATCACCACGTGCCGGGTGTCGCCGCAGCGGGTGCAGATGTCCTCGATGTCCTCGCCTACCCCAGGGGTCGACATAATTGCTTCGACGCGGCCTCCTAATACTACAAGTTTACAGGGATCGAGAGGACTTGTGGGCTACTTCTTGAAGAAGGACACGGCGTAAAGGTTGAGGGCGTCAACCTGCTGCGGCGTCAGCCGATCGCCAAACGGCTTCATTTCCTGTTCCTTTCCGTTGAGGGTGCGCTTGAGGCCTTCCAGCACGGTCTTGCGGCCGCGTTCCACAGTCACATCCTTCCAGTAGGCAGCCTTGGTCATGTCATCGATGCCCATTTCCTTGCCTTGCTCGGTGTGGCCGCGGCCATCCTCTCCATGGCAGGTTGCGCACTTGGAATTCCACAAGCGCACGATTTTCTTCTCCGGCTTGTAGCCTGCAGGCGGGGAAAGGGGGGTACCGGTGGTTTCCGCCTGCGCCGCATGTCGGAGGACCGGGCTGGCGAGAAGTGCGAAAAGTGACAGGACGAGGAATGGGCGAAAGGGCGAACTGCGGCGAAACATCGTGAGGCCTTTTCTAGCGTAGGGCCTTTTCTTTAGCATTTGCCATGACGAGCGCCAGATTCGTCTTGCGGGTAGATTGCAGGTTCCTGCCCACCATGCCTCGGGTTTCGCCTCTTGCCAGCGTCGTGTTGCTTGGCTGGGTCATCGCGACCAGCCAGACCACATTGCTGCGCGAGGCGGTCGCGGCCGCACAGGGCAACGAGCTGGCCATCGCCCTGGCTCTGGGCCAGTGGCTGGTGCTGACCGCGGCTGGCAGCGCGGCAGCCGGGTTGCTTGCCAGCCGCTTCTCCCGTCGGTTTCTGGTGGCGGGCGCGCTCTTGCTGGGCCCGGCGCTATTCGCGGCGCTGCTGACCGCGCGCGGGCTGCCGCGTATCTTCTCGCTGGCGCCGGGCGCGCTGCTCACCCTGGACCAGCATGTGCTCGGGCTGCTGCTCACCCTGGCGCCGGTCTGTCTGGTGGGCGGGGCCAGCTTCACTCTGGCCTGCCGACTGCCTGGCGTGGCCCCGGCGCGCGCCTACCTGGCCGAGGCAGCGGGTTGGCTGGCCGGCGGCGTGACAGCGACATGGCTGGTGGAGACCTGGCAGCCCTTTGCCGTGGCCGCAGCGTTGACGGTCGGTGCCGTGCTGGCTGCGGCCTTGCTGGCCGGAAGGGCATGGATTCTTGCGGCGATCGGGGTCGCGCTCGTCGGCGCTCTCGGTCAGCGTGCCTTGGGTGCGATGGAGTCAGCCAGCCTGGCCTGGCGCTGGCCAGGGGAGACCGTCGAGGCGAGCGCATACACCCGCCACGGCCATGTGGCCGTGCTTCTTCGCGCCGAGCAGCGCGCTCTCTACGAGGACGGCCACCTGGCCCTGGTACTTCCCGAGCGCCAGTCGTCCGAGGAACTGGCGCACCTGGCCTTGCTGCAGGTGCGCGAGCCTCGTCGGATCTTCGTGGCACGTGGAATGGGCGGGTTGCTGCCCGAGATTCTCAAGAATCCGGTGGTTGAGGTGGCGCTGGCCGAGCATGAGGCGACCTTGGCCGAGATGGAGATCAAGGCCGCTGACCCTGGAACGCGCCAGGCGCTGCTCGATCCTCGCGTGCACATGCTCGTAGGCGATGTGCGCAATCTCCTGCGACGGACAACTTC
>Ga0182021_10004421_pt1 | contig 16537 bp, 10 predicted proteins | sample 612E3MmetaG_FD_120493 | JGI IMG/M metagenome (GOLD analysis project Ga0182021, IMG submission 120493) | Permafrost microbial communities from Stordalen Mire, Sweden - 612E3M metaG (Illumina Assembly) | ecosystem: Environmental > Terrestrial > Soil > Wetlands > Permafrost | place: Sweden...
CCATGCTGGTGTGGGTCACCTCGATCGTCTGCATCATCGTCACGTACATCGCCAGCTACTTCCTCATCGGCGGCCTGACGGTCAACGGCGTGGCCCAGCCGAACCTCTGGTGGGTGCTCTCGACGATCATCTCGTGCGGCACGATCGCCGGCGCGTTGATTCCGGAGTTCACCAAGGTCTTCACCAGCACGAATGCGAAGCACGTGAAGGAAGTGGTCACCGCCTCCAAGCAGGGCGGCGCCTCCCTGAACATCCTCTCCGGTTTCGTGGCCGGCAATTTCTCCGCCTTCTGGGAAGGCCTGACCATGCTGGTACTGATGCTCGTCGCGGCCCTGCTGGCGACGCTTCCCGCCGTGACCGGTCTGATGCCGGCCGGCCTGGAGTTCGCCGCGCCCATCTTCGCCTTCGGCCTGGTGGCCTTCGGCTTCCTGGGCATGGGCCCGGTGACGATCGCGGTGGACAGCTTCGGCCCGGTCTCCGACAACGCCCAGTCCGTGTATGAGCTGAGCCGCATCGAGTCCATTCCCGGCATCGAGAAAGAGATCGAGAAGGACTTCGGTTTCAAGCCCGACTTCGAGAATGCCAAGATGAACCTCGAACGCAACGACGGCGCGGGCAACACCTTCAAGGCCACGGCCAAGCCGGTGTTGATCGGAACGGCGGTGGTCGGCGCGACCACCATGATTTTCGGCATCATCCTGATGCTGGGCAAGGGCAAGGCCCTGGCCCTGGCCCAGGCGGCCGGTCTCCCGGTCGGCGAGCACCTGAATGCCGCCCAGATCAAGACGGGTATTGACTCCGTGATCTCCAGTCTCAGCCTGGTGCGGCCCGAGATCGTGCTCGGCCTTCTCATGGGCGGCGCGGTGATCTATTGGTTCACGGGAGCGGCCACGCAGGCGGTGGTGACCGGTTCGTACCGCGCGGTCGTGTACATTAAGGAGAACATGAACTTGAACGCCGCGACGGCGTCCATCAAGGACAGCAAGGAAGTGGTCAAGATCTGCACGATCTACGCGCAGAAAGGGATGTTTAACATCTTCGTGGCCGTGTTCTGCTTCGCCCTGTCGCTGGCCTTTTTCAACCCGTTCTTCTTCATCGGCTACCTGATCTCGATCGCCTTCTTCGGCCTGTACCAGGCCATTTTTATGGCCAACGCCGGCGGCGCCTGGGACAACGCCAAGAAGATCGTCGAGGTGGACCTGCGCGCCAAGGGCACGGACCTGCACGCGGCGACGGTGGTGGGCGATACCGTAGGCGACCCCTTCAAGGACACGTCCTCGGTGGCGATGAATCCGATCATCAAGTTCACGACGCTGTTCGGCTTGCTCGCCACGGAAATCGCGGTGGCCATGACGAACGCGACCGCGAAGTATGCGATCGGCGGCGTGATCTTCGTGATCGCCCTGGTCTTCGTGTACCGCTCGTTCTATTGCATGCGCATTCCGGAAGAGAAGTAGAATTCGACGGATAATCCGGTATGATGCGGCGGGGGTAGGGAAGCCCCCGCCGTTTTGTTTTGGATGGGATAGGGGACGGACAGCGATGAAGATTGTCTTTCTAGGAACCGGGACGTCGGTCGGCATCCCCGTGATCGGGTGCCATTGCGCCGTGTGCCGCTCGCCGGATCCCCGCAACAAACGGCGGCGTTCCAGTCTCTACGTCGAGTCCGGCGGGACGCATATCGTGATAGACACGTCTCTCGATTTCCGGGATCAAGCCTTGACCTTCAAGGTCCCGCGCGTGGATGCCGTGCTCGTGACTCATTCGCACGCCGATCACATCTTTGGCTTGGATGACATCCGTCGCTACAACACGATGCAGGGAGCGATGATTCCGGTGTACGCCTCGGCGGAAACGGTCGCCGACCTGCGCCGGATTTTTGACTACGTCCGGGTGGATAACCCCGAGCCGGGAGTGTTCCGGCCCATGCTGGAATTCCGGGAGATCACGGCGCCTTTTGCGATCGGGACCGTTCGGGTCGAGGCCCTGCCGGTGTCGCACGGCAGGTCGGTGACGTTCGGTTACCGCCTGGAGTCGGAGGGGCGGACGGTGGGATACATCCCGGACTGCAAAGAAATGCCGGAAGCCACGCTGTCGCGGTTGCGGGGGGTGGACGTGATGATTCTCGACGGGCTTCGTCACCGCGTTCACGCCACGCACCTTAACGTGGCGGCGGCGGTGGAGATCCTTCGACGCATCGGCGCCAAACATTCCTACTTGACCCACATGTGTCACGACCTGGAGCACGAGCAAACCCAGGAATCGCTCCCGGCGGGCCTCTTCGTTTCCTGCGACGGCATGACCCTTGACTGGTAACGCTGCCGCTGACCGGAGTGTCGAAAGGGGCAGCCCGGCCGCCTCGGGCGCCGGAACCGATCTCCGCTCATCCCGCGGTTAGAAGGCGCACAGGAACGTCAGCCAAGCCTTGTCGCCTTCTGGCCGGTTCTCTGTGGCCATTTCGAACTGGTACTTCAGCATGAGACTCATGTTCTTGTAGTCGTATTTGAGCTCCGGGCCCACGGCGACCGTCCGGCCTTTGCCGCTGAGCGGTGGGGTGGCGTTGTCGCAGGTGTCCTTCGTTGTCTGCTGATAGTAATACCCGCCGACTCCAAGAGACACGGGGCCGACTCTCTGGGCAACCGAATAGTCCACGTGGAATTCCTGTCCGGAGCGATAGTCGGTGTCGGGGTTCTCGGCGTTGAAGTCGTACATCAGCTTCGCGGAGACGTCCATCCCACCGTCGGAAAGGAAGGTGGCGCCCAGGACCGGTTCGAGAGTCCAGTAGCCGCGGCTGGCGTTGGCCAGGTGCGTCGCATCGTAGCTGCCGCTCGGAACGTAGATATCGAGGCCGGCGGTATAGTGGAAGTTCTTGGTGTGCCAACCCAGGATGCAGGGATCGAGAATGATGTCGCCCACGCCCCAGCGGTCTTCGCTCCCGCTCGGAACCGTAACGTCAACGTTGGCGATGGGCAGGAAGGCGTGCATCGCGTAGGAGGCGCCGAGCACCTGCTCCTTGGTCACGTAGACCAGACGGAACACGTTGGCGAACGCCTTCAGATCGAAATCCGGAACCACGCCGTCGCCCTCCGGGCCGGCGAACTTGTCGGACGTGTAGTAGGTCATGTAGTCCAGGAAGTAGACGCCGGGCGGAGGCAAGGCTCCCGCCATGAAACCTTCGGCGCCGTTCGGATAGGCTCCGCCGCCGCCCTCGGTCGCCAGACCGTTTCCCGCCAACGCCGCCGCCAACAGACCCACTACCGACAGTTTCTTCATGCGCATGTGGAATTCTCCTTTCCCGATGCTGATCCCGCGATTCGGTCGTTTCACGGCCGCACCCGCGGCCACTGAAACTGCAGCCTAGCAGCGTGCTCCGGGAACCGCGACACAAAACGACGACCCCGTCGTGGAGTTTTTAAAAGCGGAATTCTTGGAGTGAGCAAAAGCGGAAAGGTGGAGTCTGTGTTCAGTGAGGTCGGTTGGTGAACAGGACGACAGGTAGCTTCTGTGAGTTGAAGGGAGCAGTTGAAGAGAGTTGAAGGGGTCATTCAGTGGTTGAACATCAGTTACAGTGTCTGGTTCAACCCTCGGCATGGGGCAAGCGGGCCTGTATTCCAAGGTCGGTTCAAGTCTATTGTCGTGGACGGGGGAGGCGTGGGGGCTGGAGTTGAGCCAGTATGTGCATGTGAATCCGGTGCGGATCAAGGGGCTGGGGCAGGGGAAGAGCGAGCGGGCGGCGGAACGGGCGGGGGTATCACGGGCCCCGACGGCAGAGGAAGTGAAGCGGAGGCTTGAAAGGCTGAGAGGGTACCGGTGGAGTTCATGCCGTGCGTAGGCGGGGTATTGTGGAAAGCCTGCCTGGTTGGATGCGGAAACCCTGCTGGCGCGGGCAGGCGGGACGTCGAAATACCGGGAGAACGTGGAGGATCGGGTCCGGCAAGGGGTGGAGGAAACGACTTGGGAGCAGGTGAAGCTGGGGATTGCGCTGGCGGAATTAGGGCGGAAGGCTGGAGGGATGGACTATGCTGCCGTGACCATGGCGGTGCGCCGATTCCCCGAGGCCTGCCAGCGCGACAAGTCCCTGGCTTGATTGGCTGATAAAGGCATCAAAACGGTTCAAATGCAATATGTTACGATGAGACCCTGAGACCCTGAGACCCTGAGACCATGAGACACTTTGGAGCACGTACTACTGTTGGGCCGCCCACGGGACTTCCTGCTCTGTTCCCTCCTGTTCAGAACATACACGCAAGACGTGTATCATGATCGAACGGCTCAGGAGGCGTCGGGGTCCGCGTCTTTGACGACGGTCAACTGATCGCCGATCGCGGAGCCGATCGGGTCCACTTTCTTGCCTTGCAGAATCTTCGAGACGATCGCCTTGGTGTCGCTGGCGAAATCGCTTTTCACGATCCACTTGAGAAAGCCCGGATCGGCCTTGGCGAGGTCCGAGAGTTTCTCGCCCTTCTTCTTGCCGAAGTTGATGGCGATTTCGCCGTTCACCCATCGGAGTTTCCCGTCGCGGTCGGCCCACGAGGGATCGCGCAGATCGCAATACTTGCCGAGTTCGGCCATGTCCTGAGGGAGATCCTTGTAGCGCTCGAATTGGCCTTCGAGGACGCGGACCGTGGCCAGGGCGTCAGCCTCGGCGCGGTGGCCTTCGAGGAAGATTTCGTTGCAGTACATCGCGAGGGCGGCCTTCAAGTCGCGGGGCTCGCGTTTGTGGTAGATTCGCTGGGCGTCAATGATGTTCCGGTTGTCGAGCGACAGGTTGATGCTCACCCGGTGGAACTCCTCGATCAGCATGGGCAGATCGAAGCGGATGATGTTGTAGCCGCCGAAGTCGCAGCCATCGAGCGCTTTGTAGATGTCGGCGGCGACGGTCTTGAAGAGCGGGCAATTGGCCACGTCCTGGTCCGTGATGCCGTGGATGGCCGTGACTTCAGGGGGAATGGGCATGCCGGGGTTGATCTTGTAGGTGAGGATCTGCCGGTCGCCCTTGGGCATGATCTTCACGATGGCGAGTTCGATGATGCGGTCCGTGCGGGGATTAATCCCCGTGGACTCGATATCGAGGACGGCGAGCGGGCGTTCGAGCTTCCACTTGTGCATCGCGATTCTCCGGTTCTGTGAGGCACAATACAGCATGGCTCGGCCCGCTGTCACCATAATGTGTGCGGGGCCTGCCCGGACCGCGCGGACCGCGCACCGCGCGCAACTACTGCTTGCTTGCGGGCGTGCGAGCCGGTAGAGTGTGCGCGTTTTTTCGCTCGGGTGGTGGAATGGCAGACACACTAGTTTGAGGGGCTAGTGACCGCAAGGTCGTGGGGGTTCAACTCCCCCCCCGAGCACCAGCCTTCGCTCTCCGCTATCTGATCGAGCACGTGCCCGCCCGGGTCTGTCGCGAGACGGGCGAGCAGTACTTCTCACCGGAGACCGTGGAGCACATTCAGGAGCTGATCAGAGGCAGAAAGAAGCCCGCCAAGACCATCGAGACTCCCGTGTTCGAATACGCCTGAAGAGTGGCCAATCACACCTCGCAACTCTTTTGCCTCCTTGCGGATGGAAATGCTCGCCATCCCAACTCTCACTCCATCGCCGTCGGCAATGCCTCCAACTCCCGCGAGGCCTCTTCCCATGCCGCCACGGTGTCGTCCAGGGCAATGCGAATCTCGTGGAGACGCCTGTTGATGCTGGCGAAGTCCGTGCCTTCCTTGGGCTTCATGAGTTGGTGGGCCAGGTCGTCCTGCTCTTTTTCCAACGCCGCAATGCGCACTTCCGCGGTCTTGACGGCGTGCTCCAAGGGTTTGCGGACCTTGTTTAGCTCCTGCCGCTTGAGCGCCCGCTCGCGCCTTAGCGCCTTGCGGTCCAGCACGTCAGTCCCGCCCTGGTCGCCGGTCGGGGCGGACGCTGATGCACTGCTGTTCGTGCCGGCAACGTTGGCCTCGGCCTCCATCTTCTCGCGGTAGTAGTCGTAGCCGCCGGGATAGCGCTGAACGCCGGGCGGCCGCATGGCAATAATCCCCTTGGCGACGTGCCGGGTGAACTCGATGTCGTGACTGACAATGCAAAGCGTGCCCTCGTAATCCGACAGCGCGTTCTCCAGGGCTTCCCGCGAGGGAATGTCCAGATGCGTGGTCGGCTCGTCGAGCAGCAACAGGTTGGGCGGATTGGCCAGCAGCCGCGCGAACGCCAGGCGCATCTTCTCGCCGCCGCTCAGAACCGACACGGGCTTCTCAACGGCGGAGCCGGAGAAGAAGAAGCCGCCCAACATCGTGCGGGCCTCCCGCTCGCCCAAGCCCGGCGCGGCCGACTTGAGCGTTTCGAGCACCGTGCGGGCCGGGTCCATCAACTCCGCGAAATCCTGGGCCTGATAGCCGATGACCACCTGATTGCCGACAATGCGCTTTCCCTCGTTCAACTGGAGCCGCCCCGCCAGAACGCGGAGCAGCGTGGTCTTGCCCATGCCGTTCAACCCGACAAGGCCCAACTTCTCGCCGCGTTCGATCCGCAGGTCGAGACCGCGCAGCACCCAGTTCGTCCCGTCGTACGTGATTCCCGCCCCTTCCAGCCGGGCCGCTTCGGCCCCGCAATGCGGCGGCTTGGGCACGCGGATGCGCGGGGCGCGGACGTTGATGACGGGGACCGTGATTTCCTCCATCTTTTCGAGCATCTTGATCCGGCTCTGGACTTGCGACGACTTGGTGTTCTTGGCGCGAAACCGCTCCACGAACCGTTCGATCTGATCCCGGCGCCGCTCCTGGTTCTCGTAGGCGGCCTGCATTTGCTCGTGGCGCTGGCGGCGGTCGGTGACATACTTGTCATAGTTGCCGGCGTATCGCGTCACCAGGCCACTGGCGATTTCGATCGTCACCGTGGCCAGGGAGTTGAGGAGATAGCGGTCGTGAGAAATGAGGACGAGCGTGCCCTTGTAATCGCGCAGATAGCGCTGGAGCCATTCGACGGCCGGGATATCGAGGAAATTGGTCGGCTCGTCCAGCAGCAGCAGGTCCGGATCGGCCACGAGGGCGCGGGCCAATTCGGCGCGCATCTGCCACCCGCCGCTGAATGACTTGAACGGGCGATGAAACTCCGCCACGCTGAATCCGAGTCCGCCGAGCGCCGCCTGAGCCCGGGTGCTCAGGCGATAGCCGCCCTGATGCTCGAAATCGGTTTGGAGCACGCCGAGCCGCCGAATCGCGCGGTCCCGCTCCCGCTCGTCGGCAAGGGCGGGCATTTGCGCTTCAATCTGTTCGATCTCTCGTTGAATCTCGATCACGGACGGCAGCGCGTTCTCGGAGTATTCGAGAAGATTCGCATCCGTCTCGTTCGGCTTCAACTGCTGCCGCAGATGGCTGACGCGAAGGTCCTTTGGAACCTCCACGTCGCCGCGATCCGGGCTCGTCTCGCCCATGATCAACGAGAAGAGGGTGCTCTTGCCGGCGCCGTTGGGTCCCACGATCCCGACCCGCTCGCCCCGATTGATGCGGAACGAAACGTCGGCCAGCACTTGCTGCGTACCGAACCCCAACGAAACGTTATGGAATCCAATCATGATGGCGGGGGAGCATACAGGATCGCGACCGGCTCGTCACGGATGGGAATGGGGGATCTGCTCACGCACCAGGTGGCGCGCAACTCCCCCTGCCGACGGAGGCCGGAATGCCTGCGTAGGAAGGCGTGCCGTATTGACACCGCACCGCGAACCTCGGATCATGTACGCAAGAACGGCGATTGGCGAGACGCGAGAGGCCGCTCAAAAGGAAGTCAGTCTTAATGAATCAGAAGGCTCATAACGCCTGCAGTACAGGATTTGGGAAGAATACAACGGGGGCTGCGCGCCCGATGGAGAAAACGAGGCTGTCAATGATCTGCACATGGACGACCCGCGGGACGCTCTTCCTTTGTCTCTTCTGCGCGGCCGCTCCCGTCCATGCCGTTCTGCCGACGCTCTTCGGCGAACTTTCGACCGACAAGGACGGCATCTATCAGAACGAGCCCTTCCACCTTGTCCTTTCCGTCTTTGTCTCCGGGGAGACACTGGACAAGCCATTGTCGCTGGACGGGCTTCCCCCTCAAGACCAGGCCGAGATTCAACCGTACGAAGAACTCGCCGCCGCAAGCGTCGTCCGCGAGGGCCGCTCTTACGACGTGCGCAAATATCGCTGGGCCGTCCGCGTGCGGAAACCGGGTCCGCTCACCCTCCGGCTCGGCCTCCAGGGATCGCTCCTCCGCGTCACACAGAACTACATTTTCACCCAGACCTCGCGCCAGACGGTTCGCATTCCCGTCGAGGAACTGACTCTTGCGATTCGCCCCCTTCCTGCCGACGGGCGCCCGTCCGGCTTTTCCGGAGCCGTCGGAACGTTCACGTTCCAGGCCGTGGCCGCGCCCCTTGACGTGGCGGTGGGCGACCTGATCACGCTCACGTACACCCTCTCCGGCGATCCTTTGCCGGACGCCTTCACGCCTCCTTCCGTCCGCTCCCTGTCGTCGCTCAGAGTCTACGAAACAAAGGCCGTCGAACAGGACGGGGCGAAGACCGCCCGCGTCTTCCGCCAAACGCTGGTTCCGACGGACACGTCCGTGGCTGCCATTCCCGCCGTTTCATTCAGTTACTTCGACGGCCGCCAGAACGCATACCGGACCGTGTCGGTCGGACCTTTCCCTCTGACGTTTTATGCCGAACGCACGCCGGTGCAGCAGATCTACTCTCCGACCGGAGAGACCGCCCGGACGCAGGCGCTTCACCATCCATTTGTCCAGCCGCTGCCCGGAGCCGCCGCCGCCGAGGGTGCCTGGTTTGGGTCATTGTGGAGAAGGCTCGTGTCCCGGCATGAGGTGATCGTCGGGAGCGGGGGAGCCATCGCGCGGCTCACCCCCTCGGAGAACGCCCAGCCTCTTTTCAAGCTCAAGCCCGGACTCCGGATCGAACTCGATTCAGAGTGGCGCGATTGGGTCCGAATCTCCTGCCCCGACGGCATCGGGTGGGTTCCCGCGGCGGCGATCGTCAGCGAATGAACGGGCCTCAAACAGCTTCGCCGACAGACGATTCCCGGTCGTCGGGTCGCGCACCGTTCGCTTGAGCACGAAATCGAACAGCAGCGGGTTGCAGTCGTAGATTTCCCGTAGCGCTTTCCGCTCGCCGGTTGCGATCATTCCCATCCTTTCCAGTTTGCGGAGCGAAATAACGCAGTTGATCGCCGGCATGGGATAGTCGCTCCCATTGACGAGCCGGTCCTGGAGTGCCGGCTGACGCAGGATCTCCAACAGCGGCCGCGGCAACCGGTTCCATTGCGTCAGCGCGGAGATGTCGGCGAACAGCAGGTCGTGATAACGCGGATCGTTCATCATTCGGAGGAAGAGATCGAAGTTGGAGGTCCGGGTCCCGGGGTGATCCAAGTCCTCGCTCTTCCCGCGGCTCGCGCAATGCGCCATGATCACGGTGACTCCCTGGTCCAGGACGCGCCGCAACCGCAGCGGATTACCGAGTTCCTGGCTGGCCGACGCGGCCACCGCGCCTTCCGCGCCAGTGTGGGACAGCAACACCAAGTTCAGTTCTTTCATCTTTCGGTAGAACGCGTCGTAGCGCGGATTCGCCGGATCAATGCCCTGGGCATTCGGCAGCCATTTGACCATAGGCACGCCCTGTTGCGCCCACTTTTCGAGTTCCGCCAGCGCATCGGGCCGATCCGGATGGACCGAGATCACGGGTTCGAACACATCCGGATACTGCCGTGCCACGGCGACAACCCGCTCGTTGGGCACATAGAACTCGGTCTTCTCCCGGTTGATGGCGCCGCCGGAATCGTAGTAATGGTCCAGGGCCAGCAATCGGAGTCTTACGGGATGCCCGAAGCCGCTGGCCAGACGCACGAGACGCTCGACATACGCCCGATCGAATTGCGTTTCATCGCGGACGCCCGTGGCACTCAGAAACACGGAGGCCTTGAGCTGACGCGCCGGATGTAGCCAGGTCGTCATCTGGGAATTGATTCCGGCATGGCTGTCCCCCGTTCCGATCCCGACAAGATGCACGTGATAGTCTGCCACAGGCTCGGCGCCGAGATCGCCCAAAGCCCGTTCGATCAGCGCCCGGGCCGCAGGACTCACCTGCGCAATGTCCTCGGGCTCCCCGCGGAAATCGCCGCCAAGCTTCCGAACGAGTCCGGCCGTAGCCGAGAGGGCGAACAGGATTAGGCAACCGAACACAACACCCTTCATCGCCGAAATCTCCTTTCGCAGGGAATGATCGGGATTGAACTCATCGGCACGGACACGTAGAGGTCAGTCCCTCGAACGCCTGCGCGCATCGAACCGTTGCTTCGTCTGCAGGCGCATTCGCGACCCGCCGGGGTACGACCCAAGCCATTGCCAGAATGGCCGCCGCCGTCACTCCGATGATGAACAGCCCTGGCAACACGTCCCGCTTCCTCGTCTCGTTCCTCGGAATCTTCATGCTCGTCTCCCTTGTTTTGCGATTTGTGACCCAAGATCCTCTACGCGGCCGGCGTGCCAAGAGAGGCGTGATGTCTTAACACGTTCATCCTAAGCGGATTGCGAATGGTGATGGCGCTTTGAACTTTGGCGAAGCGAGGATTTAATGTGCATTCTGTGTATGCCTTGTGTACATTCTATGCATGAAACAGCGCCTATCTCTCTCGGCCGGAGACCGCGAATTCTTTGGCGTGGTGGGGCAAGCGGCCTTCGCAAACCCGTTCGGCGACACCCGCAACTCCCTGGACGTTGCGATTGCCGGTTCGACGCCGGCGGCCAGCCGTGCGGAGCAGGTGGACGCGGCGCTCGTGCGCGTGAGGCAGCGCCTGCGCCGGTTGGAGGAACGGCGAGCGGCAGACATCCGCGACTACAACGCCGAGGACGGTCGAACGCTGGCGACGGTTCACCTGTTCGACCTATTCCATCGGTACACGGATGCCTTCGATGGTTTGGTCCAGACTCAGATTCAGGCAAACGACGAATCGACGCCCGTGCCTTTTTCGGCGGAGGCGCTCGAACGGCTGACTCGGCGGGGTTTCACGGCGGAGGCGGGGGTCCGCTATTTTGCCCTCTTCTATCAACTCCGCCGGGCGTTCCGCTTCATTGACACCGGCCTGGCGGGCGTCAGTCCCTGCGTACGGCAACTGCGCATGAGGCTCTGGCAGAACGTCTTCACCCGCGACATCCGGCTTTACGACCGCTATCTATGGGACCGGATGGAAGACTTCTCCACGTTGCTCTTCGGCGAGACAGGCGCGGGGAAGGGCGCGGCGGCGGCAGCCCTGGGCCGATCCGGCTTCATCCCCTTTGACCCCCGCCGGGCACGGTTTTCGGAAAGTTTTATGCGGGGTTTCGTTGCTCTCAACTTGTCTCAGTTCCCGGCCGCGCTCATCGAATCGGAACTATTCGGCCACCGCAAAGGCGCTTTCACCGGCGCCGTGGAAGCGCATGAAGGGGTCTTCGCCCGCTGCAGCCCGCACGGGGCGATCTTCCTGGACGAAATCGGAGAAATCGGCGCGCCGATCCAGATCAAGTTGCTTCAGGTTCTGCAGGATCGAGTCTTCACGCCGGTCGGCAGTCACGAGCGGCGACGGTTCTCGGGCCGGGTCATCGGCGCGACCAACCGCACACCGGACGCGCTTCGCGAAAACGGCGCGTTGCGCGAGGATTTTTATTACCGGCTTTGCTCGGATATCATTCACGTGCCGCCGCTGCGCCAGCGCCTGCGGGAGGATCCCCAGGAGATGGAGGTGCTTTTGCGCGAACTCACGAGGCGGCTTACCGGTCGTGACGAGCCGGCGCTGGCGTGTGGAATCCGCGACACGCTGAGGCGTGCGCCAGGACCGGACTACACCTGGCCGGGCAACGTGCGCGAACTTGAACAATCCGTGCGCCGAGTGCTGCTGACCGGCGCTTACGAGGGGCGTCCGCCGGCCTCTGAGACGCCTTCGCGAGACCCGTTCCTCTCGGACGTCGAAACGGGCCGACTGGACGCAGAAGAGCTGCTGGCTGGCTACTGCACGCGACTGCATGCCCGCCTCGGCACCTACGAGGACGTCGCGCGCCTGTTGCGCCTGGACCGCCGCACCGTCCGCCGCTACTGCAGGCTGGGCGGTTCGACGCCCAGCCAGGCACGCACAGCGCCGCCTGGATGAAGAGGATCGGCCCTCCGTTTCCGTGCCGACGTGGCGGTAAGGCGTCAGAAGCCGTGAAGAAACAACCCGCGAACCGTTGCCCTCCGTGTGACGGCAGAATGCCTTGCTGGAGCCGTGTCACAAAGCGACGCTGTCTTCCGTTGTCAATTCTTTCCCAGCGTCTCAGGCGTTACAGGCGGCGCGCGAAAACGCGAAAACGATGCCGCGCGAAAACGATTGATCCCGCTTGCCCCAGCGGACAATATAGTGATTCAGGAATCCGTTTAAGATAGGCGGTGAAGAGCACGCTAGGCCAAGGCCCCGCCGGATGCGTCCCCAGGGGGCTCTCTCGATCAGGTAGCCGATATGCGGTTGTCCCTCGCAAAGACGATTTGGCTGAGCGCGGTGGGCGCGCTGTTGCTGGGTGTCGTGAGCAGCACGGCAGTGTTGCTGTGGGCCATACGCGCGCAGAAGGCGGTGGAAACCATTCTCAGCGAGAACCTCGGTCAGGCGGCGGCGATCGCCGACCTGAAGATCGCCCTCCTCGAACTGAACGGGCTGGTCGCCCTCCGGATTCTCGATGATCCGGCGACCGCGACCGCGACCGGGGACATCGAACGCCAGGAGGCGCGCCTCGCGGACGAATTCGCGCGGGTGGACCGCATCCCCTGGGAGCCCGACCAGAGGGCTCTCATCGGTCCGCTTCGCAATGCGTTCGAGGCGTACGAGGTCCGGCGGCGCGCCGTCAGCGCCTTGGTCGGGTGCGGCGACATTTCCGGGGCCCGGCGCGAGCTTCAACATGAACTCAACGCGACCCATGCCCGCCTTTTCGAACTCTGCGAGAGGTTGAATAAGGCGAACAACCGCGACATTGAAATGGCCATCCGGTCGCGGCAGGAGCAAACACAACGGGTGGGCGTCTGGGTCGGAATCAGCCTCGTTCTGGCCGCGGTGCTCGTCAGCGGCCTGCTGTGGTTCTCCTTCAACGCGGTTTTCCGGCCGCTCCGGCGGATGGCCGATGAAGCCAGGCGGCACGTGCCCGAGGCGGATCGCGCGGGCCGGCGCGACGAACTGCACACGCTGGGACGCTATCTCGACGATCTGAAGGCGGACGTGGTGGAAGCGCGGTCGAGCCTCGCGCAGAGCCGCAGCCACCTCATGGACGCCGAGAAACTGGCCGTGGTGGGGAGGTTGGCCGCCGGCGTGGCGCATGAAATCCGCAGCCCGCTAACCGCCCTGAAACTGCGGCTGTTCTCCATGCAGAAAGCAAGCGGCGCCGCCGGCCCGTCTTTGGGCGACTTTCAGGTCATGTCCGAGGAGATCGCCCGACTGGACAACATTGTAAGGAACTTCCTGGAGTTCTCCCGGCCCCCCGAGATCCATCGGAGACAGCACGATATTTCCCTGCTGCTCGACAAGACGGTGGAGATTCTTCGGTACCGGACGGACGCGGGACACATCCGGATCGAGCGCACGCAGCCGCAGGATCTGCCTCCGGCGTTGGTGGACGGACAACAGATGAGGCAGGTATTCATCAACCTCATGAACAACGCGATCGACGCGCAGCCGAACGGCGGAGTGCTTCGCATCGGCATCGCCGTCGCTTCCCGGGCCGGAAGGCCCGGCCTGATCCGTGTTCGCCTCGGCGACAACGGCCCCGGGGTTCCGGCGGCGATCCGCGAGCGGATTTTCGATCCTTTCGCCACGACCAAGACGGACGGCGCCGGACTCGGACTCTGGATTGCCCGGCGGATCATGACCGAGCATGGAGGAGATCTCGAACTGGAAGAATCCACCGAACGGGGAACCACGTTCGCCGTCTGGATTCCCGCACATCAGGAGGACCCTAGTGAGCAAGGTGCTGGTAGTTGACGATGACCCGAGTGTCCTGTCGGCTTTCGAACAACTGCTGACCGGCGAGGGGTACCGTGTGGAGACTTTGGCGCGCGGCGAGGCCGCCTTGGACTCCCTGCAACGGGAGCGGCCGGACGTGGTGGTCATGGACATCCGCATGCCCGGAATGACCGGCCTGGAAACCTTCCGGCGGATCAAGCAACTCGCCCCGAAACTTCCGGTGGTCATCATGACCGGCTACGCCACGGCCACCACGGCCATCGAAGCCACGAAGCTCGGAGCGGTGGACTACTGCCTGAAACCCCTGGACCCGGCCGAAATACTCCAGTGTCTGACCAAGGCGCTGGAGCGCGGCCGGCTGATGACCCAACCGGTCGAGCTGGATTCCAATGAGGAATGGACCGCGAACGATGTCATCATCGGCCAGAGCCGCTGCATGCAGGAGGTGTACAAGGCCATCGGGCGCGTGGCGGCCACCGAAGCCTCCGTGCTGATCCAGGGCGAGACGGGCACGGGCAAGGAACTCGTGGCGCGGGCGCTCTATCAGCACAGTCTTCGGGCGCAACAGCCCCTGATCGTGGTGAACTGCGCGGCCGTGCCTGAGACTCTGCTCGAAAGCGAGTTCTTCGGCTTCGAGAAAGGCTCCTTCACGGGCGCCGAGAGGCAGCGCGTCGGAAAGTTCGAGCAGGCGAACGGCGGCACCGTCTTTCTCGACGAGATCGGGGACATGTCGGTGGCCCTTCAGGCCAAGCTGTTGCGGGTGCTTCAGGAGCGGACGTTCGAACGGATCGGCGGAAGCGCGCCGATCCCGGTGGACGTGCGGGTGCTCGCGGCGACGCATTACGACCTGGCGGCCGACAGGGCCAAGGGCCGGTTCCGGGAGGATCTCTACCACCGGCTCAGCGTTTTTACGATTCGCCTGCCGCCCCTTCGCGAGCGTCTGGAGGACTTGCCCAGGCTGGTTGCCTATTTTGCGCACCGCTTCGCGAAGGAGGCAGGGATCGAGGTTCCCGCGCTGTCCCCGGAGGTCATGGCCGTCCTCGGCGCCCATGCCTGGCCGGGCAACGTGCGGGAACTGCAGCACTGCATCCAGCGCGCCATGATCGTGAGCGGCGGTTACCCGATCCAGCCGGATGACATGCGGCGGGCCATGGATCAGACGCACTCGAAGGCGGCGCTTCCGTCCGCCGCGGGCGAGGCCGCCGCGCTCCGGACTATGGCCGGAGCCTACGTGAAAGCCCATGCCGGGGAGAACGTGTACGACGGGTTTATGGAGATGGCGGAATCGCAGCTTCTCGCCGAGGTTCTGCAACTGGCGGGCGGCAACCAGACCCATGCGGCCAAACTCCTGGGCATTCCGCGGCCCACCTTGCGAGCCCGGATGGACAAGCACGGCCTCGGCTCTGGCAAAGCGACCGGCTGACGCCGGTGGGCCGGAAGTCATCTAACGCGGAGAGCAGTCCCAGCGCTGACCGAATCCTGTCGCTCCGTTCGATTTCCGTCAGTTTCGGCGTCCGGCTCCCCGAACCTGCGGGGCGAATACCGCGGAGTTTCACGAGAACCCTCGCAAGACGGCCGGCTTCTGTCCCGTCGCGGGCGTATGGCACGGCGGCTGCTAAAGGTCCGTCCGGCCTCGCAAGACCCTGTGCAGACCGCACTTGGACGCGCAGCAGGGGATGGGCCGGGGAGCAGAGGATCGCCATGAACGAAGAAGTGAAACAGCCTTTGTCCGAATCCGGCGGAGATCAACATCCGGCTCAGAGCCCGGGGGAACAACCGGGAGCGCCGCCCGGCGCCTGGGCCGAATTTCTGGCCGTCGTGAAATCCTCGCGGCTCTTTCACCCCGACGAATGGCCGGTCAAGACGATCCTGGGAACGGCCCTCGTCGTGGCCGTCTTGATCTTCGCCATCGCGCTGGTTCAACAGGGCGGCGTCCGCATGCGCGAAAACGAAGTGGGCGTGAAGGTGAACAACCTGACCGGCGCCCTCACCCTCGAGGAGCGGGTCGGCTATCACTTCTTTCTCCCCTATCTCGCGAATTTCTACGTGCTCGACAAAACGATCCAGAAACTCAGCCTCACGTGGGACCAGGGGCCGGGCGGGCGTAGCGGGCGGGACGTGAAGCTGAAGACCGCCGACGGCAACAACGTCAGCCTGGACGTCACGATCAATTACAAAGTAATCCCGGAGGAGGCCGTGAAGATTCTGCGGGGGAGCGGCCAGGGGACGCGGTTCTCCGATGTCTGGGCGGAGCCCTTTGCGCGGCACGCCTGTTTCGATGCGTTCGGCCGGCTGAACACGGAGGAGATCTACGACGCGGCCAAGCGTAACGAGATGGCTCAGGGGGTGATGGCCCAGATGAACGAGAAGCTGCGGACGCAGGGGATCGAAGTCATCGCGGTGATGCCCGGTGAATTCCGCTTCTATCAGGAGTACGAACAGGTCATCCAGGCGAAGAAACTGGCGGATCAACAGGTTGAGGAACAGCAGGCGCAAGCGCGGGCGTCGTTGGAGGACCAGGAGCGCCAGCTTCTCGAGGCGCGGAAGCGGGCCGA
>Ga0182021_10004422_pt1 | contig 16533 bp, 11 predicted proteins | sample 612E3MmetaG_FD_120493 | JGI IMG/M metagenome (GOLD analysis project Ga0182021, IMG submission 120493) | Permafrost microbial communities from Stordalen Mire, Sweden - 612E3M metaG (Illumina Assembly) | ecosystem: Environmental > Terrestrial > Soil > Wetlands > Permafrost | place: Sweden...
CCCAACCCGCCACCCGGTTCAGAGTTCTGAGTTCAAGGTTCAGGGTTCCGTGCCACCACCACCGCACTCAACCATGAAAACCAAACTCTGAACGCTGTACCCTGAACGCTGAACTTCCCGCCCATGTCCGATCCGAATCCCTTCACCCAGCCGCCGCTGCCGCTGCTTACCAAGCCGACGAATGCCATCACCCGGCGCATCTTCGTCGCGGCCACGCGCATGAACGACGGCAAGACCACCGCCTGCCTCGGCCTGTTCGCCGCGCTTCAGCACCTCTATCCGCGCGTGGGCTTCATCAAGCCGGTCGGCCAGCGCTACGTCGAGGTCGAGGGACTCAAGGTCGACGAGGATTCCTACCTTCTCGACATGATCTACAATGTGCATGTGCCCATCGAAAGCATGAGCCCGATCACGATCGATCCGACCTTCACGCGCCGCTTCCTCGGCAACCCCGAGGAGATCTACGCACAGCTGGTCGACAAGATCTGCCGCGCGTTCGACCGCGTGTCGTGGGAGAAGGATTTCACGCTGATCGAGGGCACCGGCCACGCCGGCGTGGGCTCGGTGTTCGAGTTGTCCAACGCGCGCGTGGCCCGGCTCCTCGATGCCAAGGTCATCCTCGTCTGCCCCGGCGGCATCGGCCGGCCGGTCGACGAGATCGCGCTGAACAAGGCGCTCTTCGACAAGGTGGGCGTGGAAATCATCGGCGCCATCCTCAACAAAGTGGAGGCCGACAAGATCCCGCAGGTCGCGCATTACGCGGGTCTGGGCCTCGCACGGCTCGGCGTGCCGCTGCTCGGCGTGCTGCCCGTGCAAAAGATGCTCTCCGCCCCCAACCTTTCCCAGGTGGCCGAGGAGATCGGCGGACGCTGGCTCAACGCCCGCGTCACCGGCGTGCATGAGCGCATCCTCCGCGTGGTGGTCGGCGCCATGACGGCCAAGGGCATTATCGACCACCTCCAGCCGGGCAACCTCCTGATCACGCCTGGCGACCGCGACGACGTGATTCTCGCCGCCATCTCCGCCACGAGCATCTCCGGCACCAAGGCGATCGCCGGCATCATCCTGACCAACGACATCCTGCCCCACCCCAAGCTGCTGGAGCTGCTCGCGCAGACCGACCTGCCGGTGATCGCCGCGCGCGAGGACGCCTACACGATCACCTCGAAGATCCACAACATGACGGTAAAGACCCAGCCGCAGGACACGGACAAGATTCCCGTCATCAAGCAGCTCGTCACGGAACACGTGGACCTGAACAAACTGCTGGCGGCGTTTTAAGGGCGGATTCTGTTTTTGTCTTTAACCGCGGATTACCCGGATGGGCGCGGAGGGGATCTGGAGGGCCCGGCGCACCCATCTTCATAATTCACCCTTACTGCGAGCTGGCTATACCGAGCGCACCGCGCGACACACCGCCAATCGTCGCGGGGTGGCCATTACTTCCGCCTGAAGTGCGATCCGCAATCTTGGCACTGATCCGCGCCGCGAGGCCCACACACTCGTAGGCCAGTTGCCTCAGTGTCCCCCGCGCGGGAGAAGGCACTTCCCCACATGCAGCGGTCATCGGGGGACACCCACGGCGTACCACCCAAAAAATCAGTTACCGGCGGTGGAAAGATTCGTCGGAATCACTTCCGGCTCAGTTGGTACTTTTGCGTCAAATAGTCAGTGACGACCTTGCGTTCCGCGTCCGTGAGCACGCGGTCGTAGATGAGCACCTCGGCTATGTCGCCGTCGAAATAGGATCCCTGGCCGTCGCCCAGCGTCGGATTCTTGCGGAATTTCGCCGTGTTGCTGGTCTCACGGGCAAACGAAACTCCGTTGAAATTCTGGAACCACACCTTCGCGTCGCCGCCCACATTGTAGAGATGAAAACTGGTGAGATCGATCGGCGGCTTGCCTTCGTTGCGCATCGTCGTTGCCGCGAAGCTGTCCCAGGGCCAATTGCCATTTTCCGGGTAACGGCTGCCCATGTCACTCCCGAACGCCCATAGCCCGACAATGGGAACGGAAGTTTTCCGCAGGACCGCAAAGGCCTCACCGGCGGTCGCCCCCGCCATCACGTCCGGAAGCTGGAGCAGGGTCCGATGGTCCTGGATGAAATGCACCACTGGCATGCCGTTGACCTGGTTGGCGATGAGTTGCGGTTGATAGTCGGCCTCGGGCTGCACGGCATCGTTGTTGCGACCGCTCTGATCGACCCAGTGCGCAACGGGACCACTGGCCGGCGCGCCGACGGCGGAACACAGCCACAGGCGCAGCCCGGCCGCCGGCACGGCGGACGCGCCGGGCATCGCCAGCATCTTCGGCAAAATTGGCGAAGGGGCGCCGCTTTCGCCGTTGGCGAGAATCGTAGCCAGTAAGAAGAGGGCCAGGAGCTTGGGTAGGCTGCCCCTTAGGGCAACGAGCCATTTGCCGATCAATGCGTGCTCGGTGGCACCGAGGAACGAGCGAGGCGTGGAGAAACGGGTCAACTGGAGGGTTTTCATAGAGTCGATGGGACTTGATTGCGGGTGAGAACGCCACATGCCGTCGGGCACGAGCCGGCGTCGGCGATCAGGTTAAAGGCTACTATAACTCAACTTGTGAGACGCGCAAACATGTACTTTGGTTACTAAACTCTTGGGAACGGAATGCACCCGACGCACACACTGACGGACCTGTTTGGAGTGCCAGTGGTCATCTGCCGCCATTCCCTGGCAACGCCAAAATCAGGCCCATTCAAGAAAACCGCTGGAGCCGAGGAGCTGAGTCTTTGGGGTAGACCCGTTCCGCGGGCAAGGTCCTCCTTCGCCAAGGCTACGGAGGACATTTTTCTTTCCGACCCGGAAAGAAAAATGGTGGACGCTACTGGACTCGAACCAGTGACCCCTAGTGTGTGATACTAGTGCTCTAACCAACTGAGCTAAGCGTCCAAATCAGAGGGGCGAAAGTGGCGGGCTGCCGCCGGCAAATCAATCCTGTTTTGATGTGCAGTAGCGAGTAGTGAGTAGCGAGCAGCGGGTAGAACCACCTTGTTCGGCCGACCGCCCTCTCCCGGCGCCTTTGGCGGACTTTGCGTGAGGAAACTCATCTCCGGATTTGGTGCGACTCCCTCCGCCACCGCGACCTCGGTGGCAAAAGAATCAGAACAGCGTCTGCAGCAGGCCGTAGAGGCCGACGCTCAGCGCCGCCAGCGAGTCGCCGGCGATGAGTCCGCCGCCGACCAGCGAGGTCGTGCTCATGTCGACCGGGATCCCGGCATCGGCCGACCCGCCCCGTCGCGCGTGGATCCGTGCCAAGGCCACTTCGCAGAGCGAGCCGGTCAGCCCGCCGCCTGCCCACCACAAACATGTCGGCAGCTCCACGAATCCGCCGAAGCTTGAGGCGTACGGACTGGGCAGCAGGAAGGCATCAAAGATGAAATCGAAAACCCGGCCGCCGCGGGTGGCGCGGGACCACGGGAGGTAGCGGGCGTTGCGCTTGATCAGCTTGCGGACGATTTCAATGCCGAGGCCGATGAGGACGCCGAGCTTGAGGGCCTTCATCACGTGCGGCTGGGCGGTGGTGATGCCACGCAGGGCGCCGACGAACTTGTAGGTCATGGCGCTCTGCCATTTTTGCGCGCCGGCGACGTGGTGGCCGAACTGGTCGACCAAGAGCACCGGGTAGGCGCTCAGGAAGACCCGGGCCAGCACCACGGCCAGGACCGCGCCCATGAGGATGCCGACGACCTGGTAGCGGAACTGTACAACGCGGTTCGTACCCAGCCGCCAGCCGGTGGAACGGTCCTGCTGCATGTCGCCGCCCACGCTGCAGGCGATCAGCAGGATGGACGCGCACATCAGTCCCGTGCCGACGTCGGTCAGCCCAACCGCCGCAAGGATGAACACCGTCATCACGAACGCGCTCGAAATGGGATTCCAGTCCGAGATGCCGAGCGAAATGCCATTAACGAGGACGAACAGGAAGACGAGTCCGATGCACACCGCCAGATAGCGCAGCGGCTCGCCCAGCACCGTGTGGCCCACCACCGCCACCGCGACGCCCCAGAACACGACCCACAGCACGAGCCGGAATACGTTCACGCGTTTCCAGTCCTCGGCGGGCTGGGCCGGCGGGGCATTCTTCTGACGGAACCGCCGGACGGCCTCCAGCAGGATCGTGCAGATGTCCAGCAGGGCGGCGCCAAGGATCGTGCCGAGCGCGATGATGAAGCCGATCTTGCGGAAGGGCGCGTCAGCCTCGAGCCAGCCGATGCTGATCAGATAAGGTTTCAACCGGTCGCCGATGAGGGCGACAACCAGCGCCGGCAGCGCGATGCGGGCGCCGACGATCATGCCGGCGCCGAGCGTGGAAGTGGAAAGGCCGAGGCCGGCCACGACCGTGGACTTCAGCGACGCCACGCCGCCGAGGTAGCCGCCCGCGATGCCGCCCCCGAGCTTGGCGACCGACTTCTTGAGGAAGTTCTTGTCCGTGAGGGCGCGGAGAATGTTCGCGACCGCCAGTCCAGACGGGTAAGCCAGCTGCATCCGGTCCACGAGAAGAGGCGTGTAGACCATGCCGAGTCCGACGCCGAACATGCCGATGCAGGTGTAGTAGAGGATGAGCTGCCAGGCCGGCACGTCCGGCAGGCCGAGCCAATGGCGCGCCTGGATGAGCACCGCCATGCCGCACATGCCGGCGACCGAAGCCGCCATGGTCTGCATGTAGTTGGCGCCGTGTTTGCCTTCAGGTCCGTAGCCCAGCGTGATGGTGCTGCCGAGGATGCCGGCCAGCACCTGTCCGCCGATGAAAAAACCGATCGAGAAGTTCATGAACGCCGCCGAGATGCCGCCCAGCGGACCGAGGATGAAGATCGCCACGCCTCCGAGCAGGAGGTGGTAGCGGGGCGAATCGATGGGTGGCAGCAGGCGGCGCAAACCGGCCGGGCGGCCGGGAGCGGACAGGGATGGGTCGTCCTCGGGTCCGCTCGTCACGGCATCGTCAGTTTCAGGGTGCTCCCCTCGACGGTGACGTTGGCGAGCTTCTTCCACGCAACCTTGAGGTCCTCCGGAATCTGCATCCGGTTCATAATCACACCGAGCACCTGGCTGCTCAGACCGGGAAGCCGGTGCAGCGGAAAGGAACCGATGTAGAACCGGTCAGGTACGAGGACGAACCCATCGTCGCCTTTTTCGAACTTGCCGGCGGCCTGCAGGATCACCTGGCGTTTGAGTCCAAGCAGTTCAATATTAAGTGCGCCTTTGCTGCCGACCTGCAACATACCATCCCGGATGCGGAAATTGGGCGTGTTCAACTGAAAGAACCCGGTGGAGGGCGGTGCCGCGACCTGGGAGAACTTTGCACCGGCCACGGGTCGTTCGGGCTCGGGCGGCATGGTCACCGCCATCATCCAGGCATTCAGCTCATCCTCGTTGAACGCGACCGAATTGCCTTCGGCAAACAGCTGTCTCTTGCGCTGCCATTGCCGGCTGTAATTGCTGTCCCGGCTGCCCTCGACATAAAAGATTGTGCCGGAGGGGGCTCGGGGCAGATCCTTTCCGCTCCAGGCCGGTTTCAGCAGCAGATAACCCAGGGCGAGCGCGACGCCCAGACTCAGACTGAGTGATGCGCCGAGCACCACTTCGGCCAAGCCGGGGCCATGTTGAGACTTCTCGATCTTGCGGGAACCCATGTCATCCCTTTCGTTTCAGTGAGGTGGAGTTGACGCTACTTCCGGGGAGTGGCGGCGGGTGCGACGGGGGTCACGGGAGCCGCGTCGGACGATGCGGCCGGGCTGTCACTCTTGCCGGCAGTGCTGCCGCCGGATTTGTTGCCACCCGATCTGGCCGGGCTGCGCCTGTAGTCGGTTTCGTAAAAACCACTGCCCTTGAAAATGATGCCGGCGCCACGACCGACCAGGCGTTTGATCCGGCCGTTCTTGCCACAAGTGCAGGTCTTGAGGGGGGCCTCCTTCATGGATTGGAACACCTCAAGCGTTTTGCCGCATTTCTGACAGAGATATTCGTAGGTCGGCATGGCACTGAATCGGCCCCTGCTTATGAAGACCTCGTTCCGGCTTTGCGAGTCTCTTTCTGCCGCCCCGTGGCAGCCCCGCGCGATCTAGACGGCCACCTCGGGGTTTCCACGGGGGCGGCCGCGTTGCAATCCGGGCCGGCTGGAGAATAAGCGTTTGCCAATCCCTTTGGGGGTGGGCATTGCGAAGGGGAAAACGCGCATGCCACCACGAAAATCCGACGATGGATTTCACTACCAGATTCGCTGACCATGTCGCCCGGGTGGAGGGTGGAATCGATCGCTTGCTGCCGGCGGCCAGCCTGCCTCCCGGCCGCCTGCATGAAGCAATGCGCTATTCCATGCAGGCGGGCGGCAAGCGATTGCGGCCGGTGCTGCTGCTCGCCGCGGCGGAACTCTTTGATCCAGACGGCCGGACCGATCCGCTGCCTGCCGCCGTGGCCGTGGAGTGCATTCACACCTATTCGCTCATCCACGACGACCTGCCGTGCATGGACAATGACGACCTGCGCCGCGGCCGACCGACGTGCCACAAGGCCTTTGACGAGGCGACGGCGCTGCTCGCCGGCGACGCGCTGCTCACCCACGCCTTTGCCCTGCTGGCCAGGTCCTACCGCGCGAGCCCCCGGCTGGCCGTTGCCCTCAGTGGACAGCTGGCCGAGGCCGCGGGCACGGGCCATCTCATCGGCGGCCAGATGCTTGATCTGCTTTACGAAAAATCCCCTGACGTGACCGGAGAAATCCTGAACCAGATTCATGTCCGCAAGACCGCCGGCATGATCTGGGCACCCTTGGTGATGGGCGGACTTGTCGGGGGGGCGCGGCCGGCGGCAATTGAAACCCTGCGCACCGCCGGCGGCAGCCTCGGCCTGGCCTTCCAGATCGTGGACGACATCCTCGACGCCACGGGTGACGCCGCCACGCTCGGCAAGACTCCGGGCAAGGACGCCCGGGCGGGCAAGGCGACCTTCGTCACCCTGCATGGCGTGGAAGCTTCACGCCGGATCGCGCAGGAGCAATCCGCCGCCGCCATCCAGGTGCTGCGTTCCCTGCCCGGGGACACCGCGTTCCTGACGGCACTGGCGCAAACTCTCGCCGCACGCCAAAAGTAAGTTGGCGCGCACGATTACTTCGCCACTTCCAAGGCCAGCTGCCGGCAGCCCTTGAAATCAGTTTTGCCCGAACCGAGGAGCGGGATCTTCTCCACCCGGCGGATGATCTTCGGAATCCAGAGATTGGGCAGGCCCGCGGTGTACAGCTTCTCCCGCAGCTCGTCGCCATTGAGGTCGATGGAAGTAAGCAGCACGAGCGCCTCGCCCTTCGACGAATCCGGCACGCCGACGACGATGATCAGAGGACCCTCGGTCTGCTCCATCCCGTAGACCTCGTTGATCTTCTGTTCCACCGTGCCGTGCGGCACCATTTCGCCGCCGATCTTGGAGAATCGCGACAGGCGGCCCTCGATGTAGAGAAAGCCCTCCTCGTCGAACCGGCCGAGGTCACCCGTGATGAACCAGCCGTCCTTGAGCGCCGCCCGGGTCTTTGGCTCGTCCTTGAGGTAGCCGCTGAACACATTGGGCCCGCGAAACCAGACCACGCCGGTCGACGTCAGGGGCAGTTCAGCTCCGGTATCGGGATCGACAATGCGGGCGGTCATGCCGGGCAGCAGCCGGCCCACGGAGCCCAGCCGGTGCCCGCGCTGATATTCGGCGGTGCGGGTCTTCTTCGGCGGATCGGGGAGATTGACGTTGGTCACCGGCGTGGTCTCGGTGAGGCCGTAACCCTGCAGCAGTTCCACGCCAAACCGCTCCTTGAAAGCGTCGTGCAACTCCACCGGCATTTTCTCCGCCCCGGAGACGGCAAAGTGCAGCGAGCGCAGTTCATGGCGATCGGCCTTCTTCAACAGCGGTCGCAGGAACGTGGGGGCGCCGACGAGCACCGACACCTGCTCCGCCTCGATGACTTCCGCAATTTTCCGGGTGTCGAGCGGGCTCGGGATGGTGACAATCCGGCAGCCACGCAGAATGGGATACCAGAGGGTCGCGGTAAAACCCATGCTGTGGAAGATGGGCAGGCAGGCCAGGATGGACTTCTCCTTGGGCAGGATGCCGGTGGCGGAGATCTGCGCACAGTTGCCGAGGATGTTGCGATGACTGAGCGCCACCCCTTTGGGTTCGCCGGTGGCTCCGCTCGTGAACAGCAGGCCCGCCTCCTCCCGATCGCCCACCATGGGCAGGCCGAGCAATGAGGCGATCATTCCTCCCGGCAGCAACCAGGCCGCGGCAAGCCATTTGATGATGCCGGCCTTGCCGCAGGCCAGAATCTCATTCCGGAGATCGAGGGTTTTTTCCGGCCAGGGAAAGTTGACGATCTTCTTCTGCACCGCCTCGGCGGTGAGCACCGTGGTGATATCGCCCAGGCGCAGGCTCGCCTCGATGGCGGCGCGTCCGGACGTGAAATTGATGTTTACCGGGATCTTGCCGGCCAGGATGACGGCAAGATTGGCCACGCAGCAGCCGGCACTCGGCGGGAGCACGATGCCCACGCGCCGGCCGGGGATGACCACCGCGAGGCGGCGCGAAAGCGCGGCGGACACGGCCAGCAGTTTGCCGGCCTTGACCACGCTGCGTTCGCCCGTGCGATCGATGATCTGCACCTCCCACGGCCGGCGGGCGAGCGAACGCACGCATTCCCGGCCGAGATGACGCCGGAGCTCCGGCCGTTCACTAAAAGCCTCCTCGCCCAGGTCGAGCAGCGTCTGCCGGGCCGTGATGGCGTCGATCTTGTCGGGGGCGATGGGCCGGCCGATGTTGACGAACACGGGAAACGGCACGCGCTGGGGATGCTTCCAGAAGTATTTCTGACCCGAAAAGGAAAACATGGAGCCCCAGAGGCGATCGAGGAACACCGGCACGACGGGCACACCGGCCTTGCGCGCCACGATCTCGAAGCCCCTGTGCAGTTCCATGAGCACGCCGGTGCGGCTGATCTGGCCTTCGGGGAAGATGCACACCAGCTCGCCCGCCGTCAGCCGCTCCACCGCCTGCTTGATGGCTCCGGTGGCCTGACGGGGCGCCACAGAGATCACGCCAATCACCTGAAAGGCCAGGTTGATCAACCAGGATCGTCGCAAATCCGCGAAGGCCAGAAAATTCATGCGCCGGGGGCTCGCGAGTTGCAGGATGATGGCGTCGATATAGGAGATGTGGTTGCAGATCACCAGCGCCCCGCCGTTCGCGGGCAGGTTTTCCAGCCCCTTGACCCGCACCCGATAAACCATCCGCGCCACGGCCTTGATGAGCAGTCGCAAAAACGGCTCGGGCAGCAGCCAGGTGGAATAAAAGCCCACGAGCATCGTCGGCACGATCAACACCAGCAGCAGCTGCTGCGCCCGGAGATCGAGCAACTGGGACATGCCGTAATAGCATCCGATGGCCACGATGCCACCGAGGCTATCGAGTACATTAACGGCGGCCAGCATGCGACCGCGGCGATAGTCGCCGGCGTTGTCCTGCAGATAGGCGAAGAGCGGCACGAGAAAGATGCCGCCACCCACGCCCAGCAGCACGAGGGCGCCGTCGAAGAGCCGGCCGGCCAGCGGCGTGAGACCAGCCAGGGCCAGCCCGGCGGCCATCCCGATGCAGCCCAGCGGCACCAGCCCCAGTTCGACCCCCCGGCGGGAGAAATAACCGGCGCCGAGATTGCCGACCACCGTGCCCAGCCCCAGCAACACGAGCATGATGCCCGTGGCCGTGGTCGAGCCCACGTCGCCGCCGTGCAGCTCACGGCCAACCTGCAGGGCCGTGAGATAGAGGACCGCGCCCAGCAGACCGAAATAAACGATGCCAAGACCCGCGCGGAAAAGCGGACGCGCCCGCCAAAGCTCCTGGACGTTACCGGCATGGCGCCACCACAAATTGGTGCGGTATGGCTCGGCGCCGACGGCCGTGGTCTTCTCCACTCCGAGAAAGACCAGGAAAGCGAGCCCCGACAACGCGGTGAGAATCCAGCCCACGTGGATGGCCCCGCCCCAGGGATCCCTGCCTGCCTGCCGGGTCCAGAGATCAAAGAGCCACCCGCCGCCAAAACTGCCCAGCAGAATGGCGGCCACGGTGAGCATCTCCATCCAGCCGACCGCCCGCGGCAGACGCTCCGAGCCGACGAGTTCCTTGAGAATACCGCGCTTGGCCGGCGAGAAAAGCGTCGCCTGCGTCGCAAGCACAAAGATGAACGCCAGCGCCAGCCAGACGTTGTGCAGCTGCAGGGCGAGCGTGAGCGTCAGCAGAATGCCGACCTGCAGCAGCAGCGACACCTGCAGGACCCGCCACTTGGAAAAGTGATCGGAGAACCAGCCGGCGATCGGCGAAAACAGGATGAACGGTGCGATCATCAACAGCGGCAGCAGGCTGATCACGACACCCACATCCTCCGCGTCCAGAATCCCCGGAAACTGCGCCAGCCCGGCAAGCATCAGCTTCGCGGCATTGTCGTTCAACACGACCTGGGTCTGCGCCAGCAGCAGGCAGGCCAGCGAGCGCGAAGGGGTCTGGGGGTTGGCCATGGAAAAAACCGAAACGTAGGTTATGGCGGAGATCGCCCGGTCGTTTCAAGCGCAGAGAAGGAAGTCATTTCCGACCGGCGTCCATCGGCCGCCAGCCGCGCAGATCGCGCACCATGGCGCCGAAACCGTGGGGAAAGTCCGCCTCCAGCCGGCGGGGATCGCGATGGCGGCGCGCGCATTCCATGGCCCGCTGGATTTCATAGCCCAGACCCGGCCGGTCGGTGCCGTAGACCCGCCACTTGAGGTCGCGTCGCGTGTAGGGGGCCTGGGCCCGCGTCTGTCCTTCCATCCAGGTGAGTTCCGTCACCTGGGGATCCTGGCCGCAGAGATACCAGGCCTCGATGGCCGGCACGGCAATGCCCACGGCGCGCAGGATGCGGTCGCGGCCGCGCAGCGGGGGAAATTTCTTCTGGGTCCGGTGAAAGATGCCCCGCAACTGGCACAGCCGGCACTGCGGATGAAAGTAGCCCGGCGCCTCATGCTCCGCCGTGTGCACGACCGAGTCGTCGGAATCCACCACGACCGCCAGTCCGTCGGCGTCGGTGTTGAAATGGAGGTGGCGCAGGATGGCGGGCAGCACCTGGGCGACGTTGGGCCAGCCGCGCGCGCGCAACCCGGGCTGCACCGCGGCCACGGATTCCGCCAGCACCGCCTCCACCAGCAACCGCAAGGCCGCCTCGTCCGCCGGCGACTCGCTCAGCAGGGCGATCTTCATTTTCGGACCCCGCGAAGGATACAGAAAGCCCCCGGGCGACTTGCCGGGTTTTGTGTGTCTGGTTGATTTCGTGACGGCGTGTTCATTCCTCGGGAATGCCGCCCAGGATCCCGCTGAACCAGATGTCGCCGAGCGAGCCTTCCTGGAGGATCTCCTTTATGTCGGCCCGGTCGCTCAGGCGCTCAAAGGTGGCGCTGCGGCCCCGTTTGCTGGCAATGACAATCTCCTCCGGATGTTCGCGGAACAGGTCGAGCAGGAAGGGTGAATGCGTGGTCGCCACAATCTGCACCGCCTCCCGGGTCTCCCCGAAACTGGCGGGATAACTCAGCCGGTAAAGCGCGTCCCGCACTTCGCGCAGCAATCGCGGGTGCACGCCCCGGTCGGCCTCCTCGAGGCACAGGACCGTGGGCGGCCGTGGCGAAAACGACAGGGTAAGGATGGCCAGGGTGTAAAGCGCACCCTGCGAGACGTTTTCCGCGGTGATGAGTGACTCCTCCCCCGCCATGCGCAACGCCAGCTCCACCCTTCCGTCGTCAGCGGCTTGCGGCTCGACGCCGGTGAATTCAGGCAGGGCGCGGCAGAATTCGGCCGCGAGCCGGGCGAAGGTCTCCGGATGCCGGGTGCGCATCGCGGCCAGCACGGCGGCGATGTTGTGCCCGTTGGAGGCGAGCTCGCCGTCCTCAGCCGGCGCCACCGGCCCGGCCATGGCGTAGTGGTCGAAAAGATAGACGCGGATTCCACCCAGCTTTTCTCGCAGCCGTTCCCAGCGGGCGCGGCCTTCCCCGGTCGGCGGGTGCCGCGCATGCAGGAGATCGCAGATGTGCTCCGACCGGCCGCTGAGGCGCACCTCGATGTCGTCGTTGGGCGGGTTGAAACGAAACACAATCTCGGGTGCGCCCTCCGGCAGGCGGCGGGTCTCGGCGGACGGATCGGCCGGCGGATTCGCGGCCGGCGGGCGGGCGAGCGTCCGCAGTCGCAGCAACGCCTGGATGAGGCTCGTCTTGCCGCTGCCGTTGGGACCGATGACCAGATTGAACGATTCCAGTCGGAGGCTGGTGGCGCGCAGGGCCTTGAAATGCTTGAATTGGACCGAGGCGATCACAGCGAGATGCTGTCAAAACCGGGTCGGAAAGCAACAGCCGGCGCGGGCATTGGCCACCGGGCCGGACAGCCGATGCCGTTTTCCTAGAAGCTATCCGAAAACCATCCGGTTCTGGAGGGCGGCGCGCTGTCGCCGCCAAATACCCGAGCGGGCGCTGACGGCGCAGCGCCCTCCACCGGACATGGCGGCAGGGTTTTCGGATAACCTCTAGTGGCCGTGGGCGGCGGCAGCGGCGGCCTTCGCCGCCTTGGCCTCTTCGACGACTTTCCGCTCGAACTCGGCCGGCATTTCCTCGTAGTGGCTGAACTTCTCGCTGTGCAGGCCGCGGCCGCCAGTCAGCGAACGCACGACCGTGCCGTAGTGGTGGAGCTCCGCCGCCGGCACGAGCGCCTTCACGACCTGCAGGCGCCCGGCGTTGTCCATGCCGAGAATCTTGCCGCGGCGTCCCGACAGGTCGCCGACGATCTTGCCGAGGCAGTCATCCGGCACCCGGATCTCCAGCTCGTGGATGGGCTCGAGCAGGCAGGGCCGCGCGTTGAGGAAGGCCTCCTTGAAGGCAAAGTAGCCGGCGATCTGGAAGGCGATGTCCTTCGAGTCCACCGGGTGCATCTTGCCGTCGTAAAAATCGATCTTCACATCCACGACGCGGTAGCCGGCGAGGATGCCCTCGGTGCAGGCGGTGTTCACACCCTTCTCGACCGACGGCACGAAAACGCGGTCGACGTTCTGGCCGGAGAGCGACTCGGTGAACTCGACACCGCTGTCGCGCGGCGCGGGCTCAATGCGCATCCACACCTCGGCGAACTGGCCGGCGCCGCCCGTCTGCTTCTTGTGCCGGTATTTCGACTCGGCCTTGTGGCGGATGGTCTCGCGGAAACGGATGCGCGGCGGGATGAGCTCGATGTCGATCTTGTACCGGCGCTTCAACCGTTCGAACAGCACCTCGAGGTGCAGCTCGCCCTGCGCGGAAATGATGGTCTGGTGCAGTTCGCCGTCGACGCGGGATTCAAACGCCGGGTCCTCCTCGTGCAGCGCGGCGAGGCCGGCGGCGAGCTTGTCCTCGTCGCCGCGCGAGTTGAGCTTGAGCGCGGCCTGCGTGTAGGGCTTGGGATATTTGACCTTCGGCAGCACGACGACGTGCCGGGAGTCGCACAGCGTGTTGCCCGTGTGGGTGTCGCGGAGCTTTACCGCGGCGCCGATGTCGCCGGCGGTGAGCACTTCTACGGCGGTGCGGACCTTGCCGTTGAGGCGGAACAACTGGCCGATGCGCTCGGTGACCCGGCGGTCGCTGTTGTAGAGATCCATGCCGGTGTGCACGTCGCCGGAGTAGACGCGGAAAATCGACAAGTCGCCGCTCAAGGGGTCGGACAGCGTCTTGAAGGCGAACGCCACCGGCTCCTTGCCTGTCAGGCTCACATCGCGGGGCTGGTCCGCCGCGTCGGTGGCCTGGGCCGTGGCGCGGTCGACGGGGGACGAGCCGAAGCGCCCGATGAAATCAAGCAGCCGCGCCACGCCGACGTTGCTTTCCGCGGCGGTGCAGAACAGCGGGATGAACACCTGCTTCTGCACGGCGGGATGGATGCCGGTGCGCATGACCTCCTCGGACAGGCTGCCCTCGGCAAAGAATTTCTCCAGCAGGGTGTCGTCGGACTCCGCGATGTGCTCGATGAGTTCCTTGTGGAGAGCCTCGGCGCGCTCCTTCCATTCGCCCGCCGCCGGCGCCTCCGTGTATTTGCCCGTGCGGTCGGCCGCGTAGACGCAGACCTCGCTGCGCAGCACATCCAGCACCTGATTGAAACCGGGGCCGGGATTGACCGGCACCTGCATCGGGAAGACCTGGGAGCCGAACCGCTCGCGGATTTCCTCGACGAGGAGATCGTAGTCCACGTTCTCCTTGTCGAGCGCATTGATGACGATGATCTTGGGGATGCCGAACTGCGTGGCATAGTCCCACATCATCTCAGTGCCGACCCCGATGCCGTGGCTGGCATGAATGACGACGATCGCGAGATCGACGACGCGGAGGGCATTGAGCGCCTCGCTGCTGAAGTCGAGGTAACCCGGGGTGTCGATGACATTGAGCCGGCGGCCCTGCCACTCGAGGCTGAGCGGTGTGGCATGAATCGAAATCTGCCGCTGCTGCTCGCCCACGTGGTAGTCGGACACGGTTGAACCCTGGACGATGCCGCCCATGCGGCGAATGACATCGCCGCACATGAGCATGGCTTCCGCGAGCATGGTCTTGCCCGAGGTGGCATGACCTACGATGGCGAGGTTACGAATATCAGCAGGCTGATAGGATTTCATAAACGGGTCATTTGAATGCGCCCGGGGGATCAGGCTGGGTTCCGGGGAACAGGTACGGTCGAGGCTGCGGGAAGCGCAGGCAAGGGGAAAGTATGTTTTGGGGGAACGGCGCAGGCATTAGCAACGGTTGCGGGGGCAAGGGGAAGATTAATTTATTGCAGACGCACCACCGTCGCGGAGGGAAGTCCGCTTTCCCCATCGTTGCATATCAGGCCCATGTCCGGCGCAGCCGGCCGGTCCGGAAATTCCGCCCGGGGATGCACTCGGGTCATCCGCCACAGCATCGGCCGCACCCTCCGCGAACGTTCACGGCAGCAGACGCTCCGCCAACGATCGGCCCAGCATCAAATAGAGCTGGTTCGCATCCGGCTTGGCGAGCGTGCCGCCGATGACAAAGGGCTCGCGCAGTTTCATGTAGCCGAGTTCATCGCGATCACCCGAGAGCACGGGCAGTTTGGCCCGGGAAACCTTGGTTTCCACCGCCCCCATCACGCCCATGTTCACCCGCACCTGCAGCGGCTGGTCGAACAGGCTCCGGGCCGGGTCATGGGTGATCTGTCCGTCGCCCTGGAGGCGGATGGTGGGGGAAACCAGCGTGAAGTCAGACAGCTTGACGTTGAGGGACGCGTCGCGTGACAGGCGCACATTGAGCTGGTCGAACGGCAAATCCGCCAGCATGCCGGCCAGCTCCGCCGTCAAGTCGATGCTGGAAACCAGGCCGCCCATCTTTTCCTCCAGACCGAGGAGGCGGGCCGCTCCGCTGACAATGTTCGCGGTGCGCGAAACCGATGCCGCCCGCTGCAAGCCGCGAAAAACACCCTTGCGGCTCTGCAGCACGAAATCACCCCGCGTTTGTCCGGCGAGCTCGGCCAGCGTCCGCCCCGCGCCCTCGGCCTGGCTGTGCATGGTGAAGCGTCCCTCGACCGTCGGCGGCTTGTCGGGCGCAGCAACCTTGAACAGCGGCCCGACTTCGAGGTCCTTGATGTTGAGGTCGACTTTGGAGGTGTACGGCTGCGGTACGCCCGCCGCGAACCGGGCCTCCGCATTGAGCGAGAGCTGCCCGTCCGCATCCAGTTTGCCGGTGAGTTTCTCGACGGCCAGCCGTTGCGGATCAATCGTCATCCGGCCCGTCAGTCCGGTGACCTCGGCATTCCGGCCGTACACGAGCGACCTGAGGTCGATCGCCACCTGGCCGGTGAGGCCGGCCCATGCAGCCTCGGTTTCAACCGGTGCGGAAACGTCCGCGGAGTGGGGCGGCGGTTCCGCCTGGAGGCTGTCATCGGGACCGCGCACCAGCGGTCCGGCAGGTTTGTCCTCCCCTATCGCGACAACCGGCGCGGCAAACGCCCGCACGAGCGTGAGGACGTCATCGATCACAAAATGCAGGCTGGTGATTTTGGCATCAAGCGTCCGGCCTTGGGCGGCGGGGTGCAAACTGGCCGCCAAAGTCAGGTCAGACCGTTCGCCCGAGCGGTCGATGAGCAGCGGCACCTGCACGGCCACATCACCCTTTTCACTGATGCCGGCGCGGAACGACAGGTTGGCCACGGGCAGCGGCTCGTGCGTCGCGGGTGAAACCAGGCCGTTGAGCGTGAGCCGGCCCTCAGCGAGCCAATCATGATCAAGAGAGAATTTCGTCTCGCCACTCACCCTGCCCTGAGCCGGCGGCGTGTAACCGGCCATGAACGGCTGGGCGGCGAGTGCGGGCACCGACAGATCGAAAGACGCCGTGCCCCGTACCTTAAGCTGGGTGAAATCCGGACCAATCGCCGCCTCGGCCTGGGCGGAAAGCAGACTGGCGCCCGCCGCGTTGCGGACGCGCAGCGCGGCGATTCTGGCCGTCACCCC
>Ga0182021_10004424_pt1 | contig 16529 bp, 20 predicted proteins | sample 612E3MmetaG_FD_120493 | JGI IMG/M metagenome (GOLD analysis project Ga0182021, IMG submission 120493) | Permafrost microbial communities from Stordalen Mire, Sweden - 612E3M metaG (Illumina Assembly) | ecosystem: Environmental > Terrestrial > Soil > Wetlands > Permafrost | place: Sweden...
CGGCGAGGTATTGGATGCTTTAAAGAAAGACCATGAATACCTTCTGCAGGGTGATGTATTTACTGAAGACCTCATTGAAACCTGGATTAACTATAAGAAGAAGAACGAGATGGACGCTATTGCCCTTCGTCCTCATCCTTATGAGTTCCACCTCTACTACGATATTTAGTTCGCTAAACGGTTCTAATAATGAAAAGGGGAGTCCTTCAGGCGAGGGACCCCCTTTTTTGTTTAGGCTAACGCTATTAAATAAAATTATTAAATAGCTGTCAACGATGTTGTATTAATAGGGCGATGATGATGGTCAATCCGATAACCACAATAAAACCTAAAGCAATGAGAACACCCACCATCCGGATTTGACGATTGGTGACCACTCCTCTGACACTCTCTTTCCCACGCGGAAATTGAGACACATCCAGGTCACGATAATTTATTAAATCAGCTAAAAACGCCTCAGCAGATTGATAACGTTCTTTCGGATTTTTCCGGATAGATTTCATAATTATTGCTTCAATTTGAGGTGGCATCTCCACACCTGACTTGTGCGGAAGGCCGGGTGTCCTGGTGAGGTGTTGTTGCATTACTGCCAGGGCATTATCGCCGCGAAAAGGGACTATTCCAGCCAGCATCTCGTAAAGCATAATACCAAGTGCGTAAAGGTCGGAACGGCCATCGCCGCGTTTCCCCTGAATTTGTTCCGGCGACATATAGTCGGGAGTTCCCAACACATCGGAAAGATTTCTCCAGGTGACGCGTCGTGCTCCCTGCAGTAGAGCGATACCAAAATCTATAATATGTACCTTCGTTTGCGAGTCTATCAATATATTTTCCGGTTTCAAATCCCGGTGATAGACGCCGTGGTTGTGAAGGTATGACAATGCTTCTGCTAATTGGCCTGAGATATCCAACGACTCTTCCAGGGATAATCTAGAGCGTTCCTGTAAAATAGCGCGCAGAGATTTCCCATTGATGTACTCTATGACCAGGCAAGGACCGGTAGGGCTTTCGCTGATTAACAGGGCACGCGGAATTGCCGGATGTTCCAGATTTTGGCCTATTTTCAATTCGCGCAGGAACCGTTCGTAGGTCGCTGGGTCCCCAACCAAATCGGTCGAAGGAAACTTCAGGGTCACGAATGTATCATTGGCGCCGCGAGCCTTGTAATCCTGGCTAAGGCCTCCGGACCCGATCGGTTCTATTATTTCGTAGCCGCAGACAATTGCGCCCTTTTCAAACATCGGCAAACACTCCTATGTTATGCCTGATTGATAGTAGTTAGGGGAAAAATTATGTCGCTAATTAGATATCGATTTACTATTATGTGCCCAAAGATGGTTTTTAAGCAAATTTTTAAGAATCGAATTGTGTTAAGGAATTTTGTTTGTCTAGTAAATACGAAACATAACGGCTGTAAGGTTATCGGGAGCGCCGGCTTTTAATACCATACCAACTAATTGTTCTAGCGATTTTTCAATGTCATCATTCAACAAAGCATTCCGGATATCCAGCGGTTCAAGTTCCGACCAGAAGCCATCACTGCAAAGAAGACATGAATCTCCGTGATTTGTTTTCTCTTTTATCAAATCAACACGGAGAAATAGAGAAGAACCGACTGACCGTGTTAACTGATGCCTGCCGGGGTGTTGCAAAGCATCTTCCCGTGAAATAAAACGGAGTCTAAGAAGTTCGGCGGCCTGCGAATGGTCTTTGGTTAATAAAGTGATACGTCCATTCCGTAAGCGGTAAAGGCGGCAATCCCCGACATGCCCGATTGCCATGGAGTTCTCGTCCAGGACAATGACTGTGGCAGTGGTTTGCATGTTGAACAGTTCCGGATGGGATTGCGCTGTACTGAAGATCTCCTGATTGGCTCTCTGGATGGCCTTGACTACGAATTTTTCCTTGCTTTTACCGTTCCATTTTTTAAATTCGTTTTTTATGGTATCGACCGCTATTTCACTAGCGATACTGCCGCCGCGATGGCCCCCCCCAGTCCATCCGTTACCGCAAAAAGATGGTAATTTTCTTTTGACAATACGCAGAAAGCATCTTCATTGTGCAGGCGCACCAAGCCCCTGTGCGTAACTGCCCGGTACAAAAGGGAATCCCCGAGCAGGGATTCCATCCCGGTCGGGGGTATCAATATACGAATTCTTTCTGCGGTGCTGGTCATTTATTTTATTCCCGGACTTAATCAAGCATGTCCAATTCCTTTTGAGTAAGGCGCGGTTTACTCTTAACCAGGATTTCGTGCCCTTGTTTGCGGGTATTCATTACAAACCAAACGATACCCACCGCCAACCAAATCAGTACCATTCCCAGTGCTAAGATTGTGTCCTTTGAAGTGCTGCCCCCTGCTTTGAAGCTCAGTACGACAACTCCCGTTAGCATCATCAGATTGGCGAGGAAGCCAAGTAACGGAATCACTTTATGTTTCATGAAATTTGCGCTCGGCCGGCTCCAGAAGGCAACCAGACAAATGAGGTTGGTTAGGCCGTAAATCAGGAAGGTCCTTGTATTAGATGCCAGGGTAATTTGCGTAAGATTATCCACATTAATGACGCCATACGCCCCAAAAGCAGCGGATACTGCGACCAGAATCCAGATACCCCATTGCGGCGTGGCAAAACGTCCGCGCAGCAACCCGAATATTGAAGGTAACTCTTTATCTTTACTCATGGCGTAGGTAATACGGAGGCCGGTATTTAAGCAAGCTATCGTGGTTCCGATAAGTGACAGCACTACCGTAAAAGCCCTTACCAGCACCAGGACGAGGCCCGTCCCGCCAATCATCTTATCTCCGATTAATCTGATCATGTCGCCAATTGGGGCTCCGGAAGCCCCAGCAGCAGCATAACCGGTCAATGCTGTTCCGTTCGCAGCGGTTGCCGCCAGTTGAGTGCTCACCAAATAGTTAGCCGCGAAATATTCGAAAAGATAGGCAAAAACATCCTGTATAACCAACGACAGTAGAATGGCACGCCTGACATCCTTTTTCGGATTAATTGCTTCGGAACCAAAAGCCGTCACCGATTCGAATCCTACCAGCAACAGAATCGCAATTGTGGATTGGAATATGACATTGGTGAAATTATGCGGTAACAGTATGGACGGCACAGTTGCCGCATAAGCCAAACCGGGATGTGCAGCCCGATAGATGATTGCCAGCACCGAAAATGCCAATAACGAAACCAGTTGAATTGCGTTTATCGCTACAGAAGTAATAGTAGAACCGGTCACACCGCGGTAAGCGATATAACCATTGATAACCGCAAAAATGGCAGCTGCAACTATTTTCTCCCACATCACCAGGGAAATACCGAACAATCCGAAGATATAGACAATCAAAGTCGCCGAGAATGCCACCATGATTCCGGGATAAATCCAATAGTACAGGTGAGAAATCCAGCCGATAACGAATTTGGCAATGCGCGCATATTGCCGGTGATTGGCTTTTTCTTTTTCCAGCAGAGCCGCTTCTGCGAAATAATAAGATGAACCGCTGCCGGCTTTCGGATAAATGTCCGAGAGTTCGGCATACGAAATTGCAGTCAGGAATGCTAGGACGAGCGCAGCGACCAGTCCCGTCCACATTTCACCCGCCGTAGATATCGCACCCTTCATCTGGGCAGCCTGTAGTTGAAAGGTCGTCCAGAGAAAAGCTCCATCGCATTTACGGTGAGGGAAGTAAGATTAAGAGTTCTTTTAATTCCTCCTGTTGACGGTGTGCTGATTTTTACGGTCTCTTGTCTCCCTTGCATTTTCTCCTCCCTCCAACATTCCAAGCTGGTGACTTCGATGCCTACAGCTAGGTGATTGTGCACCTGCTTATAGTTTTAGTTTAAGGAGAAGATGTTTCCAACAAGTTATCAACGGATTACGGTAGTGTTAATTCTGTATTAGATATGTTTCGGTAAAAGGCACTTTATTTAGCATAGATATCACGCAAAACTTAGCCGCTGTTGTGTCAGAATATGAAAAGGTTGAAAAATTTTTATCAATTTTGTTGTGGTAATATTGAAGTACAAAAATAAGGAGGTATTACGATGAAACTAAGCGCTCGCAACATATTAAAAGGGAAAGTCGTTCAAATTAAGGTAGGTGCAGTCAATACTGAAGTCATATTGGAGCTTCCTGGTGGCGCACAAATAGTGTCCATTATTACCAAAGAGTCTGCCGATAATCTGGGTCTAGCAGTCGGTAAGTCAGCCTACGCTGTAATCAAGGCTTCCAGTGTGATGATTGCCATTGACTAAACATAAATTTCCGACAATGGAAAAAGACGAAGCGACTTGAAAGAAACGGGGTCGCTTCGTCTGCAAGTTTGAAGTTGGACAATGTTTAGTTCGTTGATTCTGTGGGTGTGGTTTGAGTAGGCTTATCCGGGAACATTCTGTCGCCCCGGTTCATTCCACGGGAACCGGGAATCATACCACCCCTGCCCATCACGGGAAGACAGAACCCACCATAAGGCGCTAGTTTGTCTACGGCCGCCGGTCGCTGATTCCACCATGATTGAATCTGATCGGCTTCTGCCTGGGTAATTTTGCCATTACTGACCGCATTTGCCAGGGATTTTGCCAGAGCATCCGATTTCATCTGTGCCGCCGCCTGGGTTAAAGCATCTTGAAGTTGTGATATCGTTATCGATTTTCCGGTGGCGCTGTTTAGATTCGCCACTACCTGGGTGAGCAAATCGGCGTTATTACTGTACGAACCTCCCCATGCTCCCATCATTTTCTCGGGGAATCCTAATAAGCCCCTAAGTGCATCCGGATTGGATAATTTCGGTTGGGCGTCTTGCCACGCTTTCAGGGTATCTTTGGTCGGAGCAGTCGGTTTTTGCGATAGCCAGGTTTTAATAGCATTCGATTCTGCCTGGGTGATTGTCCCTTTAGTCACGGCCTGAGCCAGTTGCTGGTCAATCATCTGACTCTGTGCTTGCGTACCAGCTTGCTTGAAGGCATCGGTCAGTTGCTGCTCGGTTACATTCAGTAGAGCTGCCACTTTAGCGAATAACGTATTACTTTGGGTTGCAGGGGTTGTGGTCGGCGTTGTATTATCCGCAGCCATGACAATGGCACTCCCGGCTAACGCTAAAATTACCACACCTCCCACGATTGCCACGATAATCTTTAACTTTTTTGACACCAGTTTTCAGTCCCTCCTTTTGTAAGTCTTCGGCAAGCAAAGAATCGCTTGCCTAGTATCAGTTTAGCATCCGAATATGAAACCACTATTAACAAACGATGAATTTCAGGAGCTTTTAAGCTACAACTAACGGCTGGTCTTTTTTTGTTTTCTCCATATCATCAGGAAAACTGCCGCTATTAATAGTAAAATCCCAACTCCAATCGCCGAGGCACCAAATAGGGAGATATCTAGTTCAACATAGGCGAATAGACCGCCGACAATTCCGAGAATTACAGCGAACACGAAAGCGGTAAATATACCTACGACATGATAAACATGAGCAGCGATTTTCTTTTTTAAGCCGCTAACATCGTAAGTTTTGAATTCATTCAGGGTAATGGCGGCTTCCAGTAGGCTAAATTCAGCGGTTATTAATTCTTCCGCAAATCTCTTTTCAGTGGGGTCGGTAGATATTTCCGCTTCTATATTGATTTCGGACAAATTCCCCTCAGATTTTATGCGGACAAATACATTACATGCCCATCGGCAGGGATTGAAATTAGAAAGTGCGCCGATATTGGAACCCCGCTTGAAATGGAGATAGCCACCGGAATCGGATTGTTGTCTGTAACCGGATTGACATAAAAAGAGTACGGCACGCTCACGAACATTAGTCTCAGAGACCGGGGCGGAAAAAGAACGGACTATTTTCATTATTGAGTATTATACATCTTTTGACTGTTCAACATACGGGATGATTTGACCGCTACCGATGATGTGCTACTGGAGCGTTTCTTTGAACCTAAAAACGATGGTGTAGCCTCACAGGTACATCTTGACCGTGTTAAAATTGACAAAGTCCGCAGGTATTTTTATACGTAAATGGGCTGTGATGCGAACGGGGTATTCTTGCCGGAAAAAGTTGAGGAGCTTTATATCGAATAGCTTTGATATGTTTTATCAGGGAATCTTTAGAGGAACACATTTGCCTGTGCTCCTCTACTTATTTTCTGACAATAATGGGAACACGAAAAATAAATGTACCAACAATCTTTAAGTGCAGGGAATCCCCATCGGCGTTATATCATATCCCCCTAGCGACTCAATCTGGCGGCGGAAATCCCTCAACTTTAATAATTCCAGCAGCGACTGAATTGCCGGCAGTTCTAGGAAGTGGTTGGGAATTACGAGGTCGTATGGTTCTTCGTTAAGGGACAAAAAGTCCAGCTCATTAGCCCGGGCAGAAGCTTCGATGCCGATGCCGCAGTCCGCTAATCCGGCGGCCACCATCTCGGCCGTCGCCAGGTCGCCGTGGACAATGTGCTCATACCCGTGGATATTTTTCGTCGGAATTCCGGCTTCTCTAATCAGGCGTGTTAACAAACCGCGGCTGCCCGCGCCTGGTTGACGGTTAATAAAGGTAACATTAGGCATTGCCAGGTCATCGATGTGCTTAATGGACTTGGGATTTCCCGCAGTCACCATCATCCCTTGCCGCCAGATAGCAAACCTGATGATGGTGCAGGGGAACGGCACGATTTCTTTCACCAGCGGTATATTGTATTGACCGGATACGCTATCTTTAAAATTACATCCGGCGATATGAATTTCTCCACTCGCCAGGGCGTGTAAAGCGGGGATGCTTTCCTCTTCAATCCAGATTAACCGCACACCGAGGTCTCGAATCATCGCACCGATAATCGAAGCAGCCGGGTCACAACCAGCCAGAATGAGTGTCGGGGTTTTAGTTGCCGTCTGGTTTATTAGCCTCAAGTCAACTTGTCTGTTGCTGTGCACCGCGACGGCGATGGCATCTGCCGGGTTCAAGATATGACTGACAGATAGTCCCTCTTTCATGGGACGGGCTAACAACCGTGAACCGAATTGGACGAGTTGCATTCGTGTTCCCCGGGTAGTGGTCGCGGCATCACCGATTAGATCTGCCCGGACAAGCTTTTCCGAACCATCATCCAGCCAGAACAATTCATCCACCTTGGTATGTAAAATACGCGCCAGGCGGAGCGCTATCTCGGTAGACGGCACAGATTTACCGGACTCTATTGCCGTATATGCCTGCCGGCTGATGCCGGCCGCTTCTGCCAGGTCGGTTTGTGTCAACCCCACTTCTTTTCTAAATTGGTGGATTTTGCTTTTAATAGACATATACCCTTATTGTAAAGATTAATTTAATTATCTGTCAATTAAACATGACAAATTTTGTGATATTATTTTTGGGGCATCCTGCCAAATCTTTAAAACGATGTTATAATGTCTTTATTATTGGCGGAGTAAGCTAATAATAAATTAGTCGTTTGATGTAACAAAATGTATCTAGGGAGAGTCGAATTTTGGAAGAGAAAATCATTTATTTTGAAAAACCGGGACCAGCCAACACGGAAGAGACTTTACGTTTAGCAATCGAAAGGGCCAAAGCCCGCGGAATTAAGAAAATTATTCTCGCCTCGACATGGGGTGATACAGCACGATTGGCGGCGGAGCGCTTGACCGGCACTGGTATCACCATGATTGTGATTCCCCACCAATATGGTGGCGGAAACGAGCAGCAATTTCCATTAAAATTAGTCAGTAGTCTGGAAAAAAAGGGGCACCACGTCCATTTTGCCACGACTCTGTTTGGCACAGAAAATCTGTATGGTATGACCATACCCAGAGTTATGTCTTTCCTTTTACGAACTTTTTCCCAGGGAATGAAAGTTTGTTTTGAGATGATTTTCATGGCTACTGACGGTGGTTTTGTTGCCTCCGGAGAGAAAATTATTGCGATTGCAGGCACCGGACGGGGGGCCGATACTGCGATGGTAGCGTTAGCCGCTTCTTCACGAGAACTGCCTGAACTGCATATCATGGAGATAATCTGTAAGCCATTCCAAACAAATCAAAGGGTTCCGAATTATATTCCTGAAGAGGGCCCATACCCGCCTTCTAGATAATTGAACTGCAATGCTTTTCTGTGATTTTTCCGAAGGGCTTTGTAATAGTCAAACGTTTGGGAATGATTAGTACAATAGAGCAGAAAAAGGAGACAATAATGGAAAAGTTAAAAATCAATATTAAAAAAGCAGCTATGTTTAAGGTAAAGGTCACAAAGAACGGCCAGTATGTGGTTTCAGGGGGAGTGCCTCTCGGCGAGCAGATTATGTGTATTGATGAAGAAGGGCAATGCCATGGTTGGAAAGAAGGCCAAAGGTACCCGCAACAGGAAACATATGCACTCTGCCGCTGCGATCACTCTAGTAGCAAACCTTATTGCGACGGCACGCATAATAAAATAAACTTTAGTGGCGCAGAGACGGCTTCCCATCGTCCTTATCTGGAAGAAGCCGAGGAAATCATTGGTCCCGGCCTCAAACTGACCGATGTTCAGAATCTTTGTGCCAGTGCCCGTTTCTGCCACCGTGGCGGGGGAACGTGGACGCTAGCCGAACAATCTGATAACCCGGATGCCAAACAAAAAGTCATTGAGGAAACGGCCGATTGCCCTTCAGGAAGGCTGGTCGCTTGGGATAAGGGCGGAAAAGTAATTGAACCTGATTTCGAACCGTCTATCGGCCTGGTGGAAGATGTTCAGGCCGGGAAAATTGGCCCGATTTGGGTACGTGGCGGTATGCCCATCGAAGCGGCGGACGGCACTACCTATGAAATTCGGAATCGGGTTACTCTATGTCGTTGCAGTAAAAGCTTGAATAAACCATTCTGCGATGGCAGACACTTAAGGTAATTTTCAGGTGTGGAAACCGACATATTTTGTAACTGGAGTGGGGCAATGGAGAAGAGAAAACTGCGCGGGGGCATGGTGGGTGGCGGCATCGGGTCATTTTTCGGGTCGGTGCATCGCATGGCAGCCACTTTAGACGGGCAGGCAGAATATGTTTGCGGAGCCTTTTCTGCCGACCCGCAGAAATCTAAAAAATCGGGGAAGGCGCTTTATCTTGATCCCTCTCGTGTGTATCCGAGTTACAAAGAAATGGCGGAAAAAGAAGCCGCTTTACCTGCGGATAAACGGATTGATTTTCTGACAATCGTCACGCCTAATGTATATCATTTTGATGCTGCTACGACTTTTCTGGAAGCGGGTTTCCACATTGTATGTGATAAGCCGATGACCTGTAACCTGGCCGAAGCAAAAGAGCTGAAGTCCATCGTTGATAAAACCGGGAAGGTCTTTGCACTGACTCATACTTATACCGGTTATCCGATGGTAAAACAAGCTCGTGATATAGTGCGGCGGGGTTTGTTAGGGACAATTAATAAAGTTATCGTCGAATATCCTCAGGGTTGGTTGGCAAATTTCCTAGAAGATGGAGTGACTACTGAGACGATGTGGCGGACAGACCCGCAGAAAGCCGGCGTCTCCTTATGCATGGGCGATATCGGCATTCATGCAGAAAACCTGGGGCGTTATATTACCGGCCTGGAAATCGGAAAGCTCTGTGCTGATTTATCCCATTACATCCCCGGAAATCTGCTGGATGATGACGGCAACATTTTAGTGCGTTACAACGGCGGTGCGAAAGGAATTATTTATGCTTCTCAGATTTCTACCGGGGAAGAAAACGGGCTGAATATCAAAGTTTACGGTACAAAACTCAGCCTTTATTGGAATCAGGAGAATCCGAACTACCTCACTGTCAAGAGTAAAGAAGGAATCACTACTACCTATTCCAAGGGTAATCAGATATTCTGTCAGGATGCTCGAAATGCTGCCAGATTGCCCTCCGGACATCCTGAAGGTATTATCGAAGCTTTAGCCAATATTTACCTGGAAGCCTATAAAGCAATTAAAGCAGGGGCAAATACGGGATTTGATTACCCCAGTGTAAATGACGGCGTCATTGGTATGGCTTTTGTTGAAACTGTCCTGGCCAGCGCTGTTTCTGACCGTAAATGGGTAGAGATGTTACCAACAGGAATTTAAAAATATTCTGTTTTAATATTTAAAGGGGTATATCGCGGAAACTGCAAGGGAGTGTTTGTATGGAACTTAAAGGGAAACGTATCGCCATTTTCATTGAAGAAATGTATCAAGAACATGAATTCTGGTACCCCTTTTATCGGATGCAAGAAGCTGGGGCTAAAGTTACAGTAGTGGGAACTGGAGCCAAAGAATATCACAGCAAGTATGGATTGCCTGCTCCCGGTGGAGTTCCGGCGGAAACGGTGAGCGCATCGGATTTTGATGCAGTGATAATCCCCGGTGGATATGCCCCTGATCGGATGCGCCGTAATACGGCCATGCTCAAGATGGTGCGTGATTGCTTCAATCAGGGAAAAATCGTCGCGGCCATTTGCCATGCAGGATGGATGCTTGTTTCAGTAGGGATTTTGAAAGGTAAGAAAGCTACCTGCGCTTCTGCAATTAAGGATGATGTCGTGAATGCTGGCGCGGTCTATTTGGACAAGGAAGTTGTCAGAGATAATAATCTCATCACCTCAAGGAGTCCTGATGACCTTCCCCAATTCTGTCGAGAGATTATTGCCGCCTTGAAATGATATCGTTTTAATAAAACACCGGAAAACATCGCGGTTCCTTGTTAGCTTGATGAATCTAAAAAATCGAATCCAATTTCAATTAATAAGGAGGAAGAAATGGAAAAGAGAATGCGCGGTGCGCCGGCTGCCGGGGCAGGAGTCATCTGGTTCATCGGTTGGCTGTTTACGATTGGTTTTGCGCAACTTGTCTGGTGGAAGATTGTTCTTGGTATTGTTGTCTGGCCGCTCTTTTTAGGCCAAACGATAAGGTGAACTGAAAGGTCTCTTTATAAGAAGCGTGCACATATCTGATATAATCAATTTAAAAACAGCATCGTTGAGTAACACCATAAAGACTTTTGGCAATATCGAGCTCATTATTGCTACTTTACCACTACCTTACCCGTCATAGATGTATGAATCGCGCAATGATAAGCAAAAGTGCCAGCGGTATTAAACGTATAGCTGAAAGTGGCATTTGGAGGGAAATTGCCGCTACCGAAGATACCGTTATCACTCGTCACCGTGTGAGTCGTTGAATCATTACTAGTCCAGGTAACTTTCGTACCTACCTGAATGTTCAATGTCGCTGGTGAGAAAGCAAAATTAGCCAAAGTTACGGTATTACCTGAGGAAGTCGACGTAGCAGTCGTCTTTGAAGTGGTTCTACTCCCAGATGAGCACGCTGTTAAAACAATAGCGGTAAGTAAAACCAGGATGACCGGTAAAAAGTGTAAGATTCTATGCAAGGTGTTTTTCATTTTTATGCTCCTTTTATAAACTTCTAAACACCCTGTGGTCTTGCCACAGTGTCTACGCGTTCCCAGCCCACAGGGTCAACGCCCTGTGTTGCGGAAAGGTCTTTACTAACTTAGAAATACATAAAATAGTAATTTCTTGTTGGTGCAATAAGCCGTAACAATAACGTGATTTTAGCTTACTATCTCTTATGACACACTGAAGAAATAACGCTGGTTTGATTCAATGGCTCTATCTGATTCTTTAAAACGCATAAGCCAAACCTCACCAACTAAAGCTGAATACTACTGCTGAAAGCTGGGTTATCCCCCAGCAGGGATAGTAAGCAATGCGATATGGTCTCCATTTTTAAGTTGGATATCCTGGTCATCATCGTAACCATCAACGTAAAAATGGCCGTGGATATTGAAGGTGTACCCCTCAACCATACGGTCCGCTCCGGAAACGATAATTTTCCCCTCCAGAGCAGGGAGCTTACGCCGCAGGGCGGCAATAATATCTTTCAGTTTCGCCCCCTCTTTCAATTCAATCTCTATCTTCGGCTCTGTTATTTTTAGGGGCACACCGAAGAACTCAACAATACATTTGATCATGTCCATTCAGCTGGTATTTTCCTTTTTGAACTATATATCCGCAGATGTGATTCTATTATATCTGTATTATACAATAAATTCCATGCGGAACCGGGTACAGTTCATTTATGGTTATTGTTGCTACCTTAGAAACATATGGGGATATCAGTTACCTGCAACCAAATCAGAACTAGCTCGGGTACCAATCCTTTTTGACAAGCCAGTAATCCCTTAGTAAGATTAAAGAGTTATGCTTACCAGCACTGTTATTGACGTCGCTAATCTACGGAAGACTTACCGTTCCACTATTGCGATCGATGATGTTTCTTTTCACGTCAATGATGGGGAAATTTTCGGTTTGCTTGGTCCTAACGGCGCCGGCAAAACCACCACGGTGGAATGTTTGCAGGGCCTGCGGCACCAGGATTCCGGTACAATCAGGGTACTCGGGCTTGATCCTCAGGCTGACGCATCAAATTTGAAAATGCAAATCGGTTCCCAGCTTCAGGAGTCGGCCTTACCCGACCGCATTAAAGTATGGGAAGCGCTCGACCTGTTTTCCTCTACCAGCGCCGGTTCTGTGAACGGGTCCGCTCTGATTGAGCAATGGGGATTGAAAGAAAAGCGTAACGCTGCGTTTGGCACCTTATCCGGCGGGCAGCGGCAGCGATTATTAATCGCTCTGGCACTGGTGAACAATCCTAAGGTCGTATTCCTCGATGAAATGACCACCGGTCTTGACCCCGCCGCCCGTCGTGTGACGTGGGACCTGATCAAGGCGATTCGCGACCGCGGCACAACTGTCATCCTGGTGACGCACTTTATGGATGAAGCGGAAAATCTGTGCGACCGCATTGCTATCATGAATAACGGGAAAATCGTAGCCTTGGATACCCCACAGAAATTGATTAATGCTTATGGCAATCTCATTAAGGTTATCTTCAGCACTGAACGGATGGATATCGATTGGTTGAAAGCTGTCCCGCATGTGCACAATTTCTCCCGTCATGGTCAGAAAATTGAAGTCGAAGGTGACGGCCCCGTTTTAGCTTTAGTGGCTTCTGAATTGGTGAAACATGGGGTTGTGCCGCTTGACCTGCGTAAAGAACAACCTACGCTGGAAGATGTTTTCCTGAAAATTACAGGCAAAAGTGTCGTTGAGTAATAAAATGAAATCTTTATTGAAATTAACCTGGGTAGAATTAAAGCTCTTTTTCCGTGAGCCGCTGACAATGGTTTTCACGTTCGCCTTACCCGTTGTTTTCCTACTGGTGATGGGGGGTGTTTTTGGTAATAAACCAGACACTAGTTCACTTCATATTTATCGCGGCGTGGGAGCGGTTAATTACTATAATCCGGCCTATATTGCGCTGGTGCTTGCTTCTATCGGAATTGTTGCGATGCCAGTGCATCTCACCGCTTACCGTGATCGCCGGGTATTGAAGCGTTTTCATGCTTCATCGTTATCGGTGTGGGATGTAATCGGGTCGCAAATTTTAGTCAGCTTTGTAATTGCAATTCTGGGGAGTATTTTAATAACTTTTATCTCGCTCATATTTTTCAAAGCCAATCCGCCCAAGATGTGGGAACTATTGATTCCGGCATTCATTTTGGGAACGCTTTGTTTTACATCTTTAGGAGTTTTGCTGGGAGCGATTCTACCGAATACCCGTGCTGCGCAAGGAATCGGGCTACTGTTATTTTTTGTGATGATGATATTGGGAGGGGCCGGGCCGCCACGTGAAGTATTAAGCAGTGTAATGAAATCTGTGTGTGACGTTACTCCGATTTGGTATGTGATTCAATTGCTGCAGGAACCATGGCTCGGTTTTGGCTGGCAGGTCAATGCCTCGCTTGTTGTCGCGGGAATTACCATCGTGGCAACGGCACTTTCTGTCAAATTCTTTAAGTGGGACTAAGATGGCGGATAATTTGTTTTAACTCAGTACTTTTCAACGCCTTTGGTCTATTGATAGAAACATCATAGCATCAGCAATTACGAATTGATAAAAGGGTTCGGCGGCCATGCGCTTTTAATAAAAAATTACGGATTCGCTAGTTTCTAAATTAAAACCCTTACATCCGGGTGTTTTTCCTAATTTTTACAGCCGGATCACTAACCCCGTGGCCTATCTCAACCATTTGCAATCGGCTCGGAGGTTTAAATATCTTTTTGACAATATCTGTGAACCGTTATCGAAATGTGATAATTATGTTACAAATTCGGCGCTTATTTTATGATTTCTTCACTTTATATCCGTAATAATAATGTGTAGGGGTTACTTTCAAAAAAGACCTCGAACTGAAATAGTCCATTTACGCGTAATATACATTTTCTGAAGGGAGGCCAAATTATGAAAAATATTTTGAATAAATTGCGTCACTTCGTGCCTGTTATTCTTGTTTTACTCGTTGTTTTAGTTCTGCAAGCCTGTTCCTCGGCATCAACCGTCACTTCTTCACCGGTAGTTTCGGGTAACACCATTTCGCTGGCGAATTTCACGTTCTCGCCGGCAACTCTGCCAGTTAAAGCGGGCACGACGATTACCTGGATAAATAATGATTCTACGACCCATACTGTAACCAGCGATAGCGGTGTTTTCAATAGTGGTAATCTAGCTCCAGGTGCGACTTTTAGTTATACTTTTAATAGCACCGGGACGTTTACTTATCACTGTTCAATCCATACCTATATGAAGGGCACAATTATTGTGCAATAATTACGATAACCTCACCTCTCTCCATCAACTATAAAATTGTAGAGCAATATCAAAATAATACTTAGCAAGAAAAGTTGTGTAATTACTAATTCAAACTAATTTAGATAGTTAACATAACCGAAGCACTGAAATTAGTCTCAAAGCGGGTATAATAATGATGATTTCAGTAGATAAAAGAAGAAATGAGATACTGGCTATTGCTAGTATCATCATGTTAATTGCGGCAGCTTTTAATATCATCTGGCTCGTTGTAGCCTTGACTCAAATTATTGATATTAAGGTGCTGTTACGTAATAACTGGGTTATAACCCCATTTCCTTATTTAATTTTGAATGTAGGATTCGGCGGTAACATGCTTCTGTCAAGTATTTTGGCCATCGTTTTCATTTTAGGAATGATTTTCAGCATTATAGGTGGTATTTTCGCTTTAAGAAGATATGGATGGGGTCTGGCATTAATCGGTTCGCTGGGTTCGATTGTTTGTCTTCCGCTTTTAGGCGTTGTTGCTATCATATTCATCGCTTCGTCAAAACGTCAATTCGTTAAGGTAGGAAATTAAAAATATTGGAATCACCATGTAGACGTAATTTACATATCTTCATAGTTGTCTGAGTAAAATTTATTTCAGTAATATTCAGAAGACCAATACCGCTGTATAATTAGATACATGCCAGTACATTCATACACAACGGAGGAAAAATAATGACCGGACAAGAAAAGACGATGCAGGCTCTCCAATATGCCATTCAAATGGAAATCGACGGTAAGGAACTTTACCTGAAGGCCAGCCATGAGAGCGGGAATGAGCTCGGTAAAAAATTGATGACATCATTGGCCCAGCAGGAAGATTATCACCGCAGAAAGTTTGAGCAAATCTACGAAGCCATCCGTAAATTCAGTAAATGGCCGGTGGTGGATTTTAAACAGGACAGCGGAAAGATCTTAAGAACGATTTTTGCTGATGAAACCACTAATCCCACTACTGCTATCAAAGTGGCACAAAGTGAAATAGACGCCGTGCAAAAAGCAATGCAGATCGAAGATAAGTCCTATGATTTGTATCACCAACGATTCGGACAAGTAGCTAAAGGCGCCGAACGCGATTTTTATGAAACGATTTCTAATGAGGAAAGACAGCATAAACTGGTTCTTCTCGATTATTATGAATATCTACAAGACCCGGCCGCTTGGTTCGTAAAAAGTGAACACACTTCTCTAGATGGCGGAAACTAGACATAAAATTGTGAGGTAAATTATGCTCGAGATAAAAGATTTAGTGGTGGCGGTGGAAGATAAGGAAATACTGCACGGTGTTAATCTAACCATTCGCACCGGTGAAACTCACGTCCTCTTCGGTCCAAACGGCAGCGGCAAAACCACGCTTTTGATGACGATTATGGGTTTTCCCAAATATAAGGTTACCGGCGGGAGTATCTCATTCAGGGGTATGGATATTACCAGGATGCCGGTTGACGAAAGAGCCAGACTGGGCATCGGGGTGTCATTCCAGCGCCCGCCGGTAGTCAGAGGCGTTAAAACTAGAGATATGGTTCTAGCCTCGATGAAAGACAAGAGTAATCCGGAACTCGTCACGACGTTGGCAAACCGCACCGACCTAGCTGATTTTCTTGACCGCGATATTAACTACGGTTTTTCCGGTGGGGAAATTAAACGCAGCGAGTTAATGCAATTGCTGGCGCAGCGGCCTGATCTGATATTGCTCGATGAGCCGGAATCCGGTGTTGATCTGGAGAATATTGCCCTCATCGGGCGGTTAATCAACGAGTTGCTGGAAAAAGAAAGCACTATGCGTGCCCGCAATTCCATGGGGCTTATCATTACGCATACCGGC
>Ga0182021_10004426_pt1 | contig 16527 bp, 12 predicted proteins | sample 612E3MmetaG_FD_120493 | JGI IMG/M metagenome (GOLD analysis project Ga0182021, IMG submission 120493) | Permafrost microbial communities from Stordalen Mire, Sweden - 612E3M metaG (Illumina Assembly) | ecosystem: Environmental > Terrestrial > Soil > Wetlands > Permafrost | place: Sweden...
CTCATACCGATACCAGTTGAAGTTGTTCCAGTGAATCCGGGTTGATTAAAAAAGATAGCCCCGGTTGCGCCGCCCGCATAACCTTCGCCATTACCATTGTTCCCAAAATTATCATTTGCGGCTAACGCGGGAACAGCAAAAGGTATTGAAAAAATAATTATTGATAATATTGCTACTATAAATGAAATAACTAACTTTGTCCTGAGTAATATTTTTCTCACTTGCAACCACCCTTTTATTTATTTACTACGTTATTATGTTAAAAAATGATAAAGGCTATTTGATAAATGCTTTTAGTTGTTTTTATTGATAGATGTTATAAAAATGTTATAGATATTAGGAAAATGACACATCAACCATTTGACTGATTTAGCGATGAAAAAAGGATTAATCTGTAATCAGACGGGATAGTAACGTGGCTGATAAGCAGGAAAATTACAATCATTAAAAAATAACAAAGGATGCTTAAACGAAAATAATGTAATGTCGCAAGGTCTATAAGGAATGAGGTCGGACGTCAAAGGTTATACTGCTCCTTTGTAAGACAAACCCAAAACAAAGTGAGAAAAATGGCTGCAAGAATGGGACAGCCCATTTGAGTTGGTGGATGTACTAAAAATATGGATAACGTATTACAACGGCAGTTACTTGCATTCGACACCAGGTTATAAAGTACCAAATAAATTTGGGGAGGAGTACCGGAACAACCAGCTTACTCTCTTAAATACCGCTTGACTTAAATAGGGAGTACTAAAAAGTGGACACCGGACCTTTGATGTTGAAAGTAATCCATCCAAATAAAGCTATAATAATCCAGCTGTTAGAAAATTATTTAAACTTATTTTGTTTATTTGATGTGAATCCAAAGACGTAAAGAGTTAATAAATACAGTTTCATTACCTTTGAAAAGTAATAATTCTACCTTTTGATCACCTGTTGTGGGGTGAGGAATAATATTTATCTTACTCTCCCATTTATTCCCTTGCCTAAGCTCTAAAGGTCCTAATTGGTCAGTAATCGTGCCGTTGAATTTAAAATCAGCCGGCACATCATCTATTATCATTTTCACTGTATAATCTATTGTTTGCTGTTCGTGATTTATTATTATCAGCGTAATTTCCCCAGAATCACCGTTGACCCCGGTTGTCCCGTCGGTATTAACAAATTGGGGGACCGGTTGGTTACTAATAACGTATTCGATAGGATAATCGGCTAATTTGCCTTCAGCTCCCAGAATATAAAACTCGGTGAATTTTGTACTCATTTTGGGTGCTGCCATCGTGTAACCAAGTATTCCGAGCGTTCCCAAAATTATGAGAATAAAAATAGCATTAAGCAACCTGTTGAATGTAACATCATTCAACTTTAAACTAAAATGAATATTTGAATTGACTTTATTCATTTATTAACCTTCGAATGTTTAATAATTACCTCAATGCGCGTCAATAGGAAAACATTTAATGCACTAAATAATTATAAAATTCAGGATTATTATTGAATTAACTTGTTTATATTATATATGGAATCACGGCCAAGTTAAAGATTCGATTTTTTACTCATTTTTACTCGTTTTAAGTTATTAATTTAAAAAACTCAGGTTATACCAAAAACAAAAATGTATACGACCCGTTAATGTTGTTATAGCAGATCTGGTTTCGCCAGATATAATAATGTAGACCTATTGCCCGGGATGGTCCAAAGAATCCTCGTAAAAAACCACTGATCCCCCATTTGAATATACTACATTTTCATTGTTGAATTGATTGTTATATTCACTCAGGTTATGCCACTGTAAATTCGCGTCTAAAAGCTTGAAATCAACGAAGCCGGTATATCGAAGAAAAAAATAACCGGCTGTTAGAGGTTCGTGCTCTGTAATTAGTGGTCCCGCATAAATCGCAGAAAGAATCCCGCCCTGGCTGATAAGTTTGGATGATCCATAATAATCTGAATAAACAGGGGTGCCTTTATCAGCATAATTACTGATCATTTTTGCTGCAAAAGTTTCTTGTTCGTGGATAAACATAAGATCGTATTCCTGTCCCCTCGAGTTTAGTGTGATAGTCACAGGATAACCAAGCGCCTGGTTAACTAAACCTACGTTACATATAAAATAGGAAATTAATACTAGAAGTATTATTGAATAAGTCAGTTGCTTATGTATAAATAATTTCAGCACATTTGATAGCACGATTCCGCCAATAACAAAGAAAGGCACCAAAATTATCATTGCCAAGATGTAAACCCTGTCAATATCATAACCTACTAAAATAAAAGGTATAGCGATTACTATTACCAAAAGTAAACAGCATATCAATGCCATCACGAAAAATTCGGCATCAAATTTTTGAAGGATAAATTCCGGTGGACTTTCGCTATTGTCAGGATAGATTGTGATTGACTTGCGGAATCTCACCACTGTAGCAATGACTCCTATTGCAATGAAAATAATAGTTAACCAGGAGAAAATGAAAGTAGTACGTTGAGCAATGTTTTGTGAATTTAATCCTGAACCCAAGATTAAGGCTCCGGGACCTCTGCTCTGAACATCAAAGAAGTTAAAGAGGCTACTATATGTTGTTTTGGTGAAGGTAACAAACATTTCATAAACTTGTACTGAAACAATTCGATCCCAAAAATAGATCATAATAAAATAAAAGGCAATCATTCCGAACATTATGTTACTTTTTGGTCGATCGGTTTTAATCCGCGCAATTTTGTCTTTGTCAATAATTTTCATAGCGGTTTTGCGATGAGTGAATACCAATCGCGCGAATTGAGTGATAGCCCAAGTAAAAACCACGACTAAAAGAAAAATAAATGCAGTAGTATAGTGCGATAAAATAACTGCAGTAGAAAATATAATAAACAACAAATAGCTCTCAAATGTTCTTAGGCCTTTATAAAATAGCGCCATGATGGTCAAGGCGACAAATAGGAGCGCTATTGTCGTCCGGGGGCTCATTTCTGCACCTAAAAAGCTAACCTGGGACATAAAGAATAAAATCGCTAAAAAAGAATAAAGCGAATTTATATATTTTCTTGTGATAAGATAAACAACCACAGGTGAAATGGAAAAAATTACAGGATAAAGAATTTTAAAAAGATATTCCGAATTCACCATTAAAAAAGATTGATAAATCGACGGTAATATCGAGATACTCAAACAGCTGTCTAATATGTTATGCATAACAGGTTGCCATCGCGCGTTTTGCAGAGTTTGTTGAAATATATAATATTCCGAATTAATATCAGCTCCAATTATATGATTAGATCTTAAGGCTAGCGGTAAAACCAGTGAGATACTCATTAAAAAGATAATCGGAACATAGATCCGGTCAGATATTTGATTACGTTTAGCAACTAAGAAAATAACATACCCGGCGATTGCCAATAGCAGTGCCACCAGTATCAGATTATTGGAAGTATCGTTCATGATGCGCATTCCAATGATCGCTAAAAGCGGAAATATAATCGGTAAAAGCAAATATAATTTTTCCCTGGTATTTAACTTATATCCATCTAAGCTGAATACAAAAGAGCTGCGATCTCTTAAATAAGCAATTGTTCCTAAGATAAAAATAATTATGCTAAAAGTAATTAGTAAAGACTTACTGGATAATGGTGTATCGTAACCAAACAGTGGATAGATCGAGTTCATAAGAAGTCCAATAATCATTAACAACGCGATACTCAAGCCAATGGCAAAAACAACCTTTTCCGGTGATTTCAATTTATATAATTTTAAAAGATGTATTAAGAGCATACCAGGGAGGAAAGTGAGAAAAATAAACCCCGTTATCTGCCTGAGTACGGGGATGTTAAACAAAAAGGAAATATCGGTTATAGCGATAAATAATATGAGAAGAAAGAAATATTTCAGTGAATTTGACCGTTTTGTTGATTCACTCATGTTTAACCTCGCTCATTCTTTCTTATTGCACTCCACAGGTTTCTCGAAGGCTTATATTTCCTTCTTAGGTATTTCATTTTTCCCTGTGCTAGAAAAAGCTTTGAATTCCTGAAGATAAAGAGGGAAAATATTATCCCAATTAAAATCTTCTTTCACAAGGTGACATATATTTTGCCCTATATATTTTCTAAGGCTCTCGTTTTGAACAAGTTCGCATACTTTTGTGGCAATGGCAGTCACATCACCGATTTTCACAATTAGGGCGGTCTTGCCATCTTCAACAATTTCTCTCGCGCCCCCTGCATCTGTAATAACGCTCGGAACTCCTATTGCACCAGCTTCGATGACCGGATATGATATATCTCCTTCGGAGTATGAAGGGTTTACAAAAACATCTGTGATATTCAAAACTTCGGCCACCCCGACGGCATTTATTTCACCCAAAAAAAGAATATTTCCCTGCCCGATCTCTTTTGCTTGCTCGGTGAGTACGCTTTTGTAAGGTCCATCACCCACAATAATTAGCGTTGAGTGGGGTATCTTTTTATTTATTAATGAAAAAGCTGCAATTAAATCATGAATTCCTTTAGCAAATATAAGCCGACTTACTGAAGTGATAATAATACTATCATTTATCCCCAATCTCATTTTTAAAGAATTGGGAGCCTTTTTGAATATTCCCATATTTATGCCGGCTGCTGGTTTTATGATAATAATATCCTTGCCGCCCAAATGTTCTAGAAATTTTGCACTAGCATCTGAAATACCTATTAGTTTTGTTGCAGACTTTACCACAATTGCGCCTATGGTATGATCATACAATTCGCTGACAAACTTAACCGTCTTTTTTTCTGTGACACTATGGCTTGAACCTAACTCTATATGGATCAAAGGAATTCTTTTCAGTTTACTTATAAGTGTTCCCAGGAAAGTGGACTGATAAAACCTGCAATATGTAAAGACAATATCTTGTTTTTTACGAAGTATATGCCAAATTATTCGAAACGTATCGGGTACCGGTAAAGGTACGGGATAAGTTCCTTGAAGCAAATTACCACATGGAATGCGCCATATCTCAATCCCATCTACTATCTCATGACGGCTGACTCTTTCTGTGTTACATGTGACCAAATCAACTTCATAGCCCTCTAATACCATGCGCGACAACACGTCGTGTATTAGAATCTCCGCTCCTCCGATATGTGGAGAATAAAAACCTGCAAATGTCAATATTCTTGCCATATTGTATATCCTATTGAATGAACTAAATAAATTAAAAAGTTGATTTTAGCTATTCCAAAAGGTAATAAATATTCCTTTTCTAATTTACAAGCCACCCTTAGAAAGATTAATTCACTTCTTAAAAGGCCCGCCATTTAATTTAAGCTTACTATTTATTGTATAATACATGGGTGAAAATAAAAAGAGCGATTCCTATTGAGTGATTTTAAGATAATAAACTTAAGTAAAAAGGATACGTCAGTAATGAAGTGGTCAAGTAATGAACGGACAGTCCGATAAAAGATAACAGTATTTGTTCGAAGTCGTTTGGGCTGAGATAGCCGTTGAAAGAATGTAACTGTTGGCTGTTGTAAAACATCTCGATGTAGACCATGATATCGTGCTTAACCTCCCCGGCGGATATATTCCGCCAATTCATCGGACATTCCTTCTTTAACGCATGGAAAAAACTTTCTGTTACCGCATTATCCAGGCAAGTTCCAGACCGCGACATCCTGCTAACCATTTCATGTAATTACAGTAATCGGCGATATTCATCGCAGGCAAGCTGGACGCCCCGGTTTGAATGATAAATTAAACCCGGTTCGGGTTGGTTGGTCTGTTATTTGAATACCCGCTTTCTTTTATTTTACTTATCTCTTCTTCTGGTATCCGTTTATTAAACCACAACAATTTGATGTTACTAAAGTAGGCATGGTAGAATCCTTAACACCGGATACGATGAAAATCGCAAGGCACTATCTTCATTTACAATCGCTGCAGTCCTGATAATTGGGGCTCCTCAAATGGCCAATATTAGAAATTAACGCTAATATTATAAGAAACAGAATCGGTAATATTTAGGAGTAAAATGATAAAATCGAAAGTGGATTATAAATTCTACCTGAAGTAGATTATGCTTCACTTTATAAGAATACGCATCCTACCTTTATAAATAGGATGCTTAATAGGTTATTTGAGGATGAGAACTGGGAAGTTTGGAGTTATCAAAAGGCCCTTCGTAAGGCGGAATATCTTAATAGTTGTAACCATAGTATTATGGGTAAAATAAGATATGCTTTTGCGCTGAAAAATCTGCATAAAATAGGAAATAAGCTGGGGTTTTATATTTGTTTATATACTTTTGGTACTGGCTTATCCATCGGTCATCCAGGAATGATTATAGTTAATGCTGATTCGAGAATAGGGGCTAATTGCCGCATTCATCCAGGAACTGTAATTGGTACTCAAGCTGGCCCGGCGAGTAGAACCCCTGTTTTAGGAGACAATATTCATATTGGCCCTGGAGTTATTATTTTCGACAAGATTGAAATAAGTGATAATATCGCGATTGGAGCTAATTCTGTGGTAAACAAATCATTCACTGAATCAGGAATAACAATTGCCGGCGTTCCTGCCAAAAATATATCAGATAGAGGCTCAAAAGGGTTACTGGTATTGGGGACCGAAATTGCAAAGGAACAAATGGAACGTAAAATAACCAATATGGTTCAAGAATAATTTGATATATGAGCGCGTATCTCAATTAACGTGGTAAAATATATATGTAGGCTAAACGTGACAGATTGATTGACCTTATGTCCGACAAGATTGTAAGTTCTTGGGTTAAAGGGGTTAGCTTGGTTATAAAATTTGTTTGCGCGGGCATTTTTAATTATCGGTTTAGCCATTCTGGCTCCAAATGTCCATACTTAATCCCAGAAAGCCGGTTTTCGATTCACAAAGTGTGAGAATATTCTATTACAGGAAGTAAATGCAATAGGCATTAGTTAACCATTGGCCCGAACCAAACAATTAATTATTCGACCTTATAAAATATTAACCAAGAAAGAATAGTTAAAACGGTATCAGTGGTATTAAGTAAGGAAGAATAAAGAGACTAAAATAGTGAAGCAAAAACTTGATTCTTGGGTGATTATGGCAGCTGTGGTACTATTAATAGTTGTGACCATGTACAGGGATCCCACTTCATCACGTAATACTACAACGTCCATTACAACAACTCCTCTTATAACAACCTCAACAACTTCTGTTCTCACAACAATCTCAACAACTACTCTTCCCACAACAACCTCAACAACTTCTGTTCTCGCAACAACCCCAACAACAACTCCTTTCACAACAACCCCAACAATAACCTCTCCGATGTACACTTCTACGAATACGCCTATTACGCCAAATACAACGGTTATCGCGGCATCAAATTCCGACAGTAGCTGGAAATCACGAGCAACAGTAATCTGTACCGGGACAAATGATCAAAATACGATAAACACTTATTTAAAGACGGGAACGAAGGTAGAATTAGCTTCGGGCACTTTTAATATCAGCGGAAATATCATGCCTCCGAATAATTCCCATTTTTATGGTCAAGGCCCCTCAACCTTGTTGAATTTTAACAATGGATCTATATATGTAAATAATGTTAGTAATGTAGAATTGAACGCTTTCAATATATCGGGAACCATAAATCCTACTTATGATGCTGCCATCTTTATTATCGCTGTTTATACAAACCAAAGCGGATTTTTTATCCATGATATATCATGTTCTGCTAAAGGCTCCAATGCTTTTTACGCCTTTGTCGCTGGAAATTACGCGATATCAAATCTTACTTATTATAACGTGGACGCAAATGCTCCGGATGGCATGGGTTTTATGCTTAGTGGGATGGGTGCAAATCCTACCATGCGGAACGTAACCTACTACCGCTGCACAGTAGAAAATGCCGGCATTAAAAATACTCGAATCAACGATTGGGTAACCGGATTTGATTTTTGCGAATATTCAGGTTTAACTGTAAACGGATTGTTTGTTATCAATTGTTTTGTCAATGGAGCATGGGAATCCGATTTTCACTTCGAGTTTGCTCCCATAAAAGAAAACGCTATACTCACGGGTTGTGATGCCAAAAATGCTGGCAAGAAAATACCATCACCCCTCTATGGTTATGGGTTTGTATCTGAAAGCGGGGATGTTATTTTTTATAATAATACTGCATCTGATAACATAGGTGGCGATATAAACATCGATACGGTTGTCTCGACTCCGATAGTAAATGGGATATCTCCTGCTAACTCCACCAAAACCGCCGTAGCCATAAATCAAAGTAATTGTAGTGGCGTAATAGTCGACATCGACGCAAACCATAAAGAATTGGTTTTATATTCAAACGATCAGAGTATGGTTGACCAACAAATAGAATTGGGGAATTATTATACTGGTGACGATGCCAATCCCTATGTTTTTAACGGTACTAAAATAAACGTTCATTTTAAAGATTATGCGATTATCCGATTGGTTAAAGCACGTTAGATTCAGTTATGTACGTAAATTTACCTATTCGTCGTATCCGTAATAAACTTTCAATTACTCGATAAACAGCTTATACCGTAATGTTCCTTTAACATCTTTTTTGACCTCTATTTTATCCCGCTATTTTTACGATGAAGCCAGGTTAAGCAGCATCAGAGTCTCCTATTTGAACCAACCAGTTCTTAGGATTGAACAAGAAATCGTTTGAAGAAGATGTGACCTGGGAATACAGGCAAAAATGTCCGCTTTTAATAAATAATAATGGGATGAACCCATTTCTTCTAAAGATTTTATGATAGCTATTATTGGAAATTGAAGAAAAAAGTAACAGATCTGATTCTCCCTTTGTAATATCAATGGCCTTAAATATAAGCCAATGCAATATTTCTTCTGACTGGGCTACTACGTCAAAGATGTTACTTATCTTCATCCCATTTTGTGACTTATGTTGTACCACTATATACCCGCAAATCTTTCGGTCTTTTTCAGCAGTAAATATGGAAAATTCTACTTGGGGTGAACAATATCTCCAATTAAGATAACCTCTATTTCTGACCAACATAATATTTGATTGATTACTAATTGTCGGCCAGAATTCATCAAATCGTTCATCAAAAGTTCTAATTCTTGTTACGACTAACCCGTCTATTTGAGGAGGCTTTTGTGGCCTGAATAATAATTTATTAAAAAAAAGGCCGGCTGCTGATCCAAGAGTTGTTTGCAGGAACGTATTGTTTATCTTTCGCTTGATAGTGTTTCTCCAATTGAAAGGCTTAAATAAGACTTGTAAGCGAGGCATGCTATTCCAACCCAATTTACTTATAAAACCCGGATAAGAAAATTCATTAGGAAATCCATAAATCACATTGATACCTTTAGTTTTTGCTTCGTTGAAGGCTCCCTTTGCTAAATTCTCAAAAATACCTTGCCGTCTAAATTTCGGGTCAGTCATCGTATCGAGAGATTGTGCTCCATGAACTATATCAGCACCGATTTTTAAAAGCGTTGGAACTACCGCATATTGGCCGACTATTATGCCATCAGCCTCAGCGACCCATATAATACTCTTACCAGCGGGACTCTCATTATATTTCCATTGCCACCATTTTAACCATTTCTCAATGTCATCCTGGCTTTCTGGATATACCCTTTTATAAAGTTCAAAAAGTCCCTTCTCATCTCCTTCACGATAAGTCCTTGATTTCCATTTTTGTTCCATTTTTAGCTTCCTTTCCGTATTAGGGGCTTCATATCACCCCATAAACCACAAAGTTCCACTTTAAATATTTTAAAATCCTGGAGTGCTCCAATCCTTCCCAAAGTATAAATATTTGCGTCCGAGTTAAGCAATTTCTCAGGTGACACAGAGACTGCACAAGCAAATTTACTTTCCGCGACAAAATCAACTATTTTCGGAGTGTAATCGCGAAAACGACCGTTAGGATAAGAAAATATATTGACTTCTTTTCCTATTTCTTTCTCAATGTCTTTTTTTGACTGGGTAATTTCCCATTGCGCCTGTTGCAACGGCATATTTGCTAAAATTGGGTGATTCACAGTATGAGCTCCAAAAACAATACCGTTACTATTCATCTCTCTTACGTTATCCCAAGAAAGAATAAGTTCTTTACCTAAACCAGATGGAATATCTACATCCGCAATTACTTTTAACTTGTCAATTAAAAAGTTTTTTCTATTTTCGTCAATTTGTTTAAATCCTTCAGTTATTTTCGCTGATATAATATTTTCTGTACCAGGTTGCAAAGAAAATTCACCCAATTCATCCAAATTCAGATGGTTTTTATTGGTATGATGAATAATATAACTGACCTTGTCAAACCAAAATAGTTTATCGGATGATATATGACCGCTGGTAAGGAAAATAACCGCCGGAACATGGTATTTATTTAGTATAGGATAAGCATATTGGTAATTATCCAAATAGCCATCGTCAAAAGTAAACGCGGCTGCTTTTTCAGGGAAACGCCTTCCTTGTTGAATATATCCTGTTAATTCATCGAGCGATAATATTTCATAGTTCCGACAAAAATATTGTATTTGTTCTTCAAATACCTCAGGGTTAATTGAACCAAGTGACCAATTATCTTTTTTAGGGCAAACCCTGTGATACATCATAATAACCACTTGGGATTTTGTTAACCGCCTCCTGCAAAACCCATAAAGGTCTAAAATTCCGATATTATTGATTGTGTGAGCAATTTTAATCTTTATGTCCATATATTTACCTGCTACTATACTAATTAAAATTTTATTTGGCACAAGCCCCAGACCGTACTATGGGAATTAATAAAAAACTGAATCAGTCTCTACCCACTAAACATCATTTTGAAGCAGTTTAGTTTTATTTTTTTACAAGAACATTTTTATAAATATCGAAAGTCTGTTTTCCAATATTTTCCCACGAAAAATCCTCTTTTAACTTTATGAACGCATTTTCCCCCATTTCTTTGCGCAGTTTGTCATCATTCAAGATAATAACGATTGCCTCTGCTAAAGCTTGTGAATCACGTGGCGGCACGATAAACCCTGTTTTTCCATCATCTACGACCTCAGGGATACTACCTACGTTTGTTACGACAACCGGTTTTTTGAAACTATAAGCAGTTGGTATCACGCCGCTCTGGGAAGCTTCGACGTAGGGTAAAACAACTACACTGCTTCGCTGAAATAATTCTGCCCCGTCCTTATATGAAATGAGATGGTTGTAAATTATAAAGTGTTCTTTCCTGGTGCCTATCATATTATCATATTTTTCGAAATTTTCACCTTGTCCGGCAATAATAATCTTACATCCAGGCACTTTTTCTGTAATCATTGGTTCGGCTTTGATCAGGTATTCCAATCCTTTGTATTCGTAAATTCTTCCAAAAAAGAGAATTGAATTCTTGTCTTCAGTAATTTCCGGTCTTTCAAAAGCTTTAAATGGAGCAACTTCATGTTCTCCTATATGTACTGAATATATTTTTTCAGCGGGTAATCGATACTTAATTATCATCTGTTCCCGTAATTTTTTTCCATGAACGATTATTGCGTTGGAACACTTACGCATTACAAACCTGGCAACTGTAACTATATATGGGTGTTTTTCACCGAGATGAGGGCTAACGTCATGATACGTTATTACTGTCGGAATTCGTAAAAATCTGCAATATAAGAACAGCATAAAATCCACGACATCACCGCCTATCTGCAAATGGACAATATCGGGTTTATACTGATGCAATTTTCTCAGTGTTTTAAAAATATTCCGAATCTTATCTAAATAATTTTTGGGTTTAGTATCTTCAAAAGTATAATATTTGACATCCGGCTCAATCGATTGTAGAATTTCTTGCGACAGGTTATATACTGGGAGTAATATGAAAACGTCCGCTAGTTTAGCGAGCTCTTTGCCTAACTGTAATTCATAATCAATGAAACCGCCAAATATAACTACTCTCAACTAAACCTCCTTATTGTATGTTTAAGAAAACATTAATTGCGGTAAAAGAAATTCGGATAATTAACTCAAAAGATATTTTTTCCTACTCTGATACTCAAATACCGGAAGCTTCTTTATCAACACCTTTGCTAAGATAATTTCTTCCAACAATTAACTTCATAACTATAGCTATGACATATGAGATAATCAGACTAATTATTGCACCCGGAATTCCGAATTTAGGTATTAAAGTCAAATTAAGCCCCGCGTTTATTACGGCGATCGCTACCGCAGAAAAAGCGGTAATCCTAGCACCATGCAAACCAATAGCTTGTAGAAGCCAGGCGTACAAACCGTCAATAACAATACAAATGCTAGCTACAGCAAAATATAACATCCAAAACAAATTTAAGGAATATTTAGCTCCATAAAACTTCAAGATCACAAATTCACAAAAAAATACAAAAGGTATCCCTAACCCGATTAAATAGGGGATAAATTTATTAATTTTTTTAAATATTGGCGCTTTATTTTGATAACCCGATATCGTAGGGAAAAAAACCAAATTAAACATTCCCCAAAACAACCCCGCAACATTTACTGACGCCATATAATAAGCAGCGTAAATCCCCACATCTGTTACCGTCATATACTTACTTATCATAATCCTATCGATATTAGTATAGAAAGTATAAGATAGTCCGCCGAGAGCCGACATTAATGAATATTTACTTAACATCTTAGATATCGCCAGATCAAACTTCCATTTAGCCAGTTTGCGTATAAAGAAAATATAAATAAGTATTATGACTAACGCATATGATAAAAGCATCGGAAAAATCATCGTTTTAAATGAAAGCTGCTTAATTAAAATTAAAGCCAGGAAAGAAAATAATATAACGGCGCCATAAACTATCTGGAAAATACTATAAGCCCGCATTCGGTTTAAGCCTCTTAATGCGCTGGTAGTTAACGCATAAAAAACAAAAAGAGCAGCAAAAACTACAGATAAATAAAAAAGGGTTAATGGAATTGCAAATAAGCGGGCTAATAGTGACCCGACGATAAAATAAATAATTATTGTTAAAACTGTCATCAACGATGCGAGTAAAAGCGTACTAATAATTATATTTGATTGCCGCTGGTAATCGGATTTCTCGCTGGTATATTTAAGCATAGCCGTATTAAACCCGAGTTCCATAGGTATGTAAAGAAACATAGCAATTGATTGTATCAAAATATATTTGCCATATTCTTCTGGTCCAAGCCATCTCCCCCCCATGATGTTAAAAATTGACGTACATAAGGTTGAAATAACAGTAGCGACACCAACATATAAAAGATTTTTTAAAAAAATCTGGACATCTGAACTTATTTCCTCGTGAAATATCCGGCGGTATATGACATTTACGAACTTCTGCATGGCATTTCCGATTCCGGAAATGCTAAGGCCGCGTAACTTTTTATTCCCTATGCTCATGCAGGCATGTCCCCCTTATCATGGTCATTATTAGTATGATAGACGGTCTTCACATAGTCAAGAGAGTAGATATATCTATTGTTATTCAATAAATTGCGGCTATTGCACCAGTCGGTACTTATACACTTACTCTTATAAACCTTTGAATATGATAACCACTTGAGGTTTGAAGAAAATTGAAAAAACAAAGTTATTGAATAATTTATGTACTCTATATAAATGAAGCAAAATATGCTAACGTTATTCAATACCTACATGATTACTATTAAGTGCCAGCTAGCTCATTATATTCACTGTAATCTTATTAGGTTTGACAACCGATACCGAATGGCCAAAGATAAGTAAATTTAATTTAAAACTTGACGATGGTGATTTAACCCATCGCTTTGATCATTTGATAGTAAACAATCCCACAGCAAGCTGACGGGTATTCAGCGGAGATTTTCATAAATCTGCGAGAAATTTTTATTTTTCATTTTCTTGCCTGCCATACCACTTATTGTAATTCCGGGTTAGCGGCTTGTTTTAAAAACAAAGCTTATGATACTGAAATAGATAAGTAATTTTAATTGATTCGTCTAGTTACTGGCGTTTTTCTCCTCTATTCCCTTCATCCGAGTTGCGTTTTTCGCCCAATCGTTTCAATTGAACAACAAAAACAAATATCCCAAAGGCTGTAATTAATACCGTTAAAATTATTTCTACAGCTAAAATCAGTGGATTATTTTCTACAAACTGGACCAGTCCGTTTGTGGCAATTAAAACCATTTCGACCAACATGACGAAAGCCAACCCAATAAGCAATAGTTGACTTGCAAGTACAATCAAAGCGAACCTGATCCGTCGATCAGAAAACATTAAACTTTCCTTCGTTTATACCCGATGTAACCACGACTTAAAAGAACATCAAAAAAAATGAACATGTAGATTTAATTCCCATTTTCTAGCATATCCGTTATTGAGTGACTATATCTTTTAGCAATTGTTTTCTTAGCCATTCTTCAGTAATTTACGGCGAATAAATACTATCGCGGTGACCACGCCGATAATCAGAATAGCGTCAACTGCGATCGTTACTGCTAAAAGAGACATTCTGACCACTCGCGGGGCTGCGGTCGTTGTGGTGCCGGCAGGTGTTGAAACCGGCATTACCGCCATTGTTGTTGTCGTTGTAGTACTGGCTGACGAGGTAGTAGTTAATGCAGATGTAGTCGTCATTACAGTTGATGTAGTCTGAGTAGGGGGCGTAGAAGGGGTGGTTGTGGTTGATGTTATTAAAACTTGTTCAGTATTTTTTACCCCGTAGGTGACAGCGTAGAAAGCAAAAGATGATATTGGGGTTGTAATGAAGTGATTATTAACATCGACTTCAGATGGCAGCGAAACCCATTTATTTTTTGCAGTATCAAAGTACGCAACTTGAAGGCTTGTTTCCAAAACATCCGGGGGTATTAGCTTTGGATCATATTGTAACCTGACAATGGACGAAGGGGTAATTTTTGCGTCAGACGGCAGAAAATTATAACCCAAAGAGACAATCCCTGCACCGGCAGGGAAAGCCGGCGCAACGTTCAGATGTTGTATGCTGATCTGAGTTAAGGGTGTTCCAGCTGAGGTCAATGCCGTAGTTCCATTGTCGATAACCATGACAGTTTTTTTATCATCGCTCCATGGACTGACTGCCAAACCGAAAACACCATGCGAATTGATGATATTGCTGACATCCATAACCCCGGCAACCGACGTTGGCCCTCCAAGTCCTGCTCCTGCACCGCCACCGCCTCCTCCGCCGCCCCCACCACTGCCTCCCGAAGGAGGTGCCGGAGATATCGTGGGAGCTGCAGTAGTAACAGTTGTTGTTGTCGTATGCGTAGTAGTGGTGGTTGTGGTGTTGGTGGTTGTGGTTGTAGGAGAGGTCGTGGTTCCATTGATCACAACTTGTCCATTTACTGTATTTACCGGCACTGATTGTCCATTCGCATCGGCAAGGATAACATTGCTAAGATTTAAAGCGCTGGTTCCGCCGGTTGTCCGTGCTGTCATGTTAATCACAGCGAGTGACCCGGAAGCTGATACATTTTTCCCTGCGCCGATAATAGCGGCGGCTACCCCGCTAACGGTGCCGGCAGTGTTATTGATTGTTCCCCCCAAAAAATAGGTGCTGGCACCATTTTGATTAAAAAGGTTACCCTCGGTAATACTATTGATAGTTGCGAGAGCCGGGTTAAATGACAGGTTAAACTGCGCACCTGAGATCGGGCTATTGGGTTGCACCAGGATACTAACGGAGAATTGTTGATTTAAATTCACCGGTTGTGCAGGAGCGGAAACGCTGGTGACAGAGTTGCCCACAGCTAAAGCATGAAACTCAGGTTGAAATAAAGTTATTACTAAACTCAAACCGATAATTGCAAATATAAATATGTCAAGCCTATTTATAATCTTCATTTTTCACCTTAGAATTAAGCAGACCAATGCTGACCGATCAGGATACAATCCAGAACATTTATTACACCATCGCCATTAACATCTTGCCTTATCCAACTGACTGTACCTGTTTCAGCAAAGTGCTGGGTCACAAGAGTCAAGTCCAGGACATTCACTGCGCCGTCCATATTGATGTCCCACGCTGTATAAAAAGCTGCCACTGTTATTGTTATATTTTCTGAAGCACTCATTGTTCCATCCGATACCTGGAAATGGACATTTGGAAAACTTCCTATTTGGCTGTGGGTTGGTGTCCAGGTGAAAAGTTGAGTAGAAGGATTGAAAGCGGCGCCCGATGGCAGACTCGATGCGGTGTATGTCAGGGCATTTCCATCGGGATCTGAGGCCGTGATATTAAAGCTAAGAACCGTTGACTCGTTGACAGTTTTGTTACCGATAGCGGCAAGTACCGGAGCACGATCTACATTGTTTACAGTAATTGTGATATTTTCCGATGCAGTCAGGCTCCCATCGGAAACCTGGAAATGAACATTCGGATAGGAACCAGCTTGACTATACGTCGGCGTCCAGGAGAAATTCTGTGTAGATGCGTTGAAAACTGCCCCTGTCGGCAAGTTTGAGGCTGAGTAGGTGAGAGAGTCTCCGTCCGCATCGGTCGCGGAAGTCGTAAAATTAAGTACCGCATTC
>Ga0182021_10004427_pt1 | contig 16527 bp, 15 predicted proteins | sample 612E3MmetaG_FD_120493 | JGI IMG/M metagenome (GOLD analysis project Ga0182021, IMG submission 120493) | Permafrost microbial communities from Stordalen Mire, Sweden - 612E3M metaG (Illumina Assembly) | ecosystem: Environmental > Terrestrial > Soil > Wetlands > Permafrost | place: Sweden...
AATCAAATCGGGAATCTGAAAGGCTTCTGCGCGCGGCAGGATCTTCACCTGCGTCGGACGCGCCGCCGCGACTTCGATGTTGATCTTCTCTTCGATCTGCTTCACGAATTCCTGCCGCATCGTCTCGAACTCGAAGTCCATGCGGCCCTTCAACGGTTCCATGTTGCCGCCCGTTACGCTGGCTCCGTAATCGCGGAAGATCACGCCGCACAGGATGTGCATGGCCGTGTGAGTGCGCATCAATTTGTAGCGGCGATCCCAATCGAGTTGGCCGCGCACCGGCGTCCCGATCGGCGGCGCTGCCCGATCGAGTTCGTGCCACACCTCCGCGCCCTGCTTGCTCACCTTCACGACCTGCCACGTCTGATCGCCTGCGGTGAGCATGCCCACATCGTTGGGCTGGCCGCCGCCGCCGGGATAGAATGCGGTGCGATCGAGCGCGACTTTGTAGCCATCGACCGCCGTGACCACGGCGGCAAATTCCTTTAAGTAAGCATCGGTGTGATACAGTGCTTCAGTCATGATTCACCTCGAAATGATGAGTGACAAGTGATGAGTGACATCGCGTTTCGCGCAATCATCAATCAACACTCAGCAATCCACAATCAAAAAATCCGCCTCGCCCACACAGGGACGAGAGCGGATTGCTCTCGCGGTACCACCCCGCTTCCCAATCGGATCGATCGGGCTCTTCACCAGTGACCATCATCACTGCGTCGTGGTTAACGGTCGACGACACCGGGCAAGCCTACTGATCAGATGTTTTCGGTTGCCAACTCCGGAAGGATTTTCCGCCCAGCGATCACATGCGGCTCACACCATCCCGCACTCGCTGTGGTGCCACGTTGGGCGTACTCGTTTCCATCAACGTTGGTGGGCGCGATTATGCCATAGGGGGATAGGGGTGTCAAGCACGTAAGACATCCGACAAAAAGGTGGATTCAAGCGGGGGAACCATAACCCACGCAGAAAAAATTCGCCCGCGTCGAGGCTGGCCTATTCCCCAGCAGCTTTGCTCAAAGACTTCTTCGGCTTCGCCGGCTTGTTCGCCGACTTCACCGGTTTCTTTTCGGCCTTGGCGGATTTCGATTTGCCAACTGACTGCGCGGGGGCCGCCGCAGCCGATCGGGGCTTGAGGGCTGCCAGTTTCGATTTATCGGTGCTCAGCCGATCGTACGTCGCGATCAAGTTCGCGGCATGCAGCTGCTGCACGAGGCCGTTCAGGGCGATGCGCGTCTTGCCGCACGATTCAATGTCGTACTCGCGCAGCATATCGTCGCGCGATTGATTGGCCGTGATGGAATTGACCACTGCCGTCTGCATCTTATTGAGATAATTGATGCTGCTGTTGATGGTCTCGTTGATCTCGCCGCGCAGGATGATCTCGCCATGCCCCTGCACCACGTTTTCCAACGCCATGCTTTTCAACACCTGTAATGAACGCAGCATCGTGGGTGCGTCCCCATCGACGATGTAGGGTACCGGCATGACGGTATCCGCGGCAAATAGAATTTTGTCTTCGCGGATGTAGACGATGATACCGTCCGGCGTGTGACCGGGTGAATGCGTCAGCACAAATGTCTTGCCGCCCAACCGCAGCGACATCTCGCCGGTGAAAATGAGATCGGGCAGACGCAGCTGCACCTCCGCCAAGCTGGGGTTTTGCGCTCGGGCCAGCTTCAGCCCTGCTTCGCCACGGTTGATCAACAAGTCACGACACAACGCATGCGCGATGAACTGCGCATTACGGAAGAGATAACCGCCATAGGTGTGATCAGCATGATAGTGGGTGTAGATGACATACTTAACCGGCGCGCGGCGCTCGATGAATTCGATCACCTGGCGCGTTTCGCCGGGAAATGGCAATGTGTCAATGACCACTGCGCCAGCCGAAGTGACAATGGCACTGGCCGTCACCTGGGCGTACATACCACTGGTAAAAACGTAAACGTCGTCAGAAATGCGCTCGCGATGCATAACTCCTCACTGGGGGTAAGGGTAGCACATCCCAGGGCGGCATGTCAAATTTTTGGGCCTTTTTCGGTCAGATTGGGCATCCAAAGCAATCCTATGTCAAGCGATCGGGGAATTCGATCAATCCTGAGGAGTGCTGGGTCCATGATCTCCGGTAGGCAGATGATAGTTGAAGTTTGCGCCAACTCGTTCGATCCGTTTTTGGAAAATTCGCAACGCGAATCGTATTAACTGTGACATTTGCAATCAAAAAGAGCATAGCTATTGTAATTGACTTCTCAAATCAGTCAGTGCTACAATCATACTGTTAAGCATGGCGGGGAAAATTGCATGCTTCTAACTGAGGCTTGTGCCATGCAGGCAACACGACAACATATTCTGGAAATCCTAAAAGAACGCACCACGGCAACGGTAGAAGAGTTAGCCAAAGATTTAGGACTGACGCCCGTCACGATTCGCCATCATCTCGACATTCTGCGCAGCGAAGGGTTGGTTCAAGCGCCCCAGGTCAAGCGGCGCGATACGCCCGGTCGGCCGCAGCATGTGTATGGTTTGACAGAGGCGGCTGACGCTTATTTCCCCAAGAATTACGCCGGATTTACCGACATGATGCTGCACGAAATGCGCGATCAGGTGGAGCCGGAACGGATGCGCTCGATTCTGGATGGCGTCGCAACGCGCATGGCCACCAGGGCACCTGCTCCCATTTTCAATGAAACGTCTCCTCAGCAGATGGAACGAGTGGTCAAGTTTTTGAATAGTCAAGGCTATGATGCCAGTTGGGAACCGACTGAAGGTGGCAGTTTGCTGCATGCTCATAACTGTCCTTATCATGATGTGGCCCGCGAGAATGTTGAGCCATGTGTGATGGATGCGTCCATGATTACCCAGCTCACGGGAGTTACTCCGCAACGTATGCAGTGGGCGTTCAGCGGCGGCAGCATGTGCACTTACTTCATCCGTAACGGCAAATAACGGCCATCTCACACCCGATCGACCATCGCCCCCCAGAGGCGATGGTTCTTTTTTGCGGTTGCGGCAATTTTCCCTATTTGCATCTAGTAAATTGACGACGCTGTTTTTCAGTGCTACAATTTCACCAGCGCAAATTTTAGTGGGAGGATAACAGGATGACCACAACGATGATTGAACCAATTGAAGTGATTGAAGTAGCGCCCGCAGTGACGCTAACGGCCAATGCGGCCGATAAGCTGCAAAAGATTTTACTTGAAAAGAACTTGCCCGATCACGGCTTGCGCGTATTCGTCGCAGGCGGTGGTTGTTCGGGCCTGCAATATGGCATGGCCTTTGAGGCTCAGGCGCGCGAGATGGATACCATTGTGGACGCGCACGGCTTGAAGGTCTACGTTGATCCGGTGAGCCTGGAATATCTGTCGGGCGCGAGCATCGACTATGTGGATGGCCTGATGGGCGCCGGATTCCGCATTGAGAACCCCAATGCGGTGGCGGCCTGCGGCTGCGGTTCCTCGTTCCGCACCAAGGGCAGTGGTGAAGCACCGGCCGGCGGCAGTTGCGGCTGCGGCAACTAAGTTCAACTTTCGCCCCACCCCAGTGCGAAGGCCGAAAAGCCTTCGCACTACTGTTATAATTGCGGCATGACTAAATACTTCACGCCCGAAGAAGCCAATCACGCTCTCCCGCAAGTCCGCGCCCTCGTCATCGAAGTCATGCAGGCCCGCGAAGCCATCATCAAGGCCCAACCAGAATTGTGGCCCGTGCTGGAAAAATCGATCGGCAATGGGGGTAGCAAAAAAGCGGGCGAATTACTCCACGAGTTCCGGCGGGTGGAGAACGGCATGCAAGGCTTGCACGACATCGGTTGTATGTTGAAAGACATGTCGATTGGTCTGGTGGATTTCCCCACACTGCGTGACGGACGTGAAGCTTTACTGTGTTGGAAATATGATGAGCCAGCCGTACTATTCTGGCATGATCTACAAAGCGGTTACTCAGGCAGAAAGAGACTGTAAGGTGTTTAACAAGTTATTCGGCAAAAGCACGTCAACCACTCACACGCCCACGAGCAAAATTGTCTGGCTTGATCTGGGCGATCTGGGTGATTTGGTCAACCCCGCCGGCCCGCACGAACAATGGCAAGATCACGGCCTGGGCCTGCTGCGCACCATTCTGCATCAAAATGGTGTGATGACCGATTTGCTCTCTACTCGCGCCTGCACTTCATGGGAAGAGGTGGAAGAGAAACTCAAGGGCTATGAAGTGCTGATCATGAACGTGCGCAGTTATACGTTCCCGGTGGCCTATCGTTCTGCGCAGATTTTCAAGAAGGCCAACCCCACCGGTATAGTATTGGCGGGCGGGATGCATGCTACGGTGGCGCTGGACGAGATGGAGGCCATTCCCGAATTCGATCGAATCTGCCAGGGTCCCGGCGAAAATATTATTGTCGATCTGGTCAAAGATCCGCACGCTTTCCCGCGCGTCATTCTAGGTGTGGGCGCCAAGTCGATGGCGGAGTGGCCGGTGATCGATCGGACGTTGTGGCCCAAGCCCGCCAGCAAGAAACTCGCCAAGAAATTCAATTGGCCGCTGGAACCGGAGTGTGGCTGGGGGCCGCCGCCGGTGGTCACGCTGTTGACCAGCCGCGTGTGCCCGTGGCAGTGCGTGTTCTGCAATGAAAATTCGTACATTCCCAACATGGGCCGCCGTCCGGTCGAAGCCGTCATTGATGAACTCAACCATCTCGACAAGCAGTATGGCGTCGGTTCGCTGGTCATTCACGACTCGATGTTTTTTCAGAATCCCAGTTGGCTGGAAGAATGGCTGGAGCAGTATCCGCGCAAGGCGAACCGAGTATGGCCATACTGGGCCGCGGCTCGCGCGGACACCGTGCGCCAGTGGCCGGATTTGTTTACTGCGCTGGTCAAAGAAACCAATTGGGATACCGTGTCGATCGGGTTTGAGTCGGGGAGCGATCGGGTGTTGAAGATCCTCAACAAGGAATGCAACGAAGAGGACAACTATTTCACGATCGATCTACTCACCCGCATCGGCGATGAAATGGAACGGCAGGGCAAGAGGCCGCCCGTGTTCTGGTCGAATATCATGCTGGGCATTCCGGGCGAGACCCGCGAGGATGCCTTCAGGACGATGCGCATGGTGAAGTACACCAAGCGCATCCTGCCCTCGATTTCCTTCTACGCCCCCTACCCGGGCTCGGCGCTGGGCAATCAGCTGATTGCCGAAGGCAAGAGCCTGATGACTAAGGAGAACTATCATCGCTTCCCGGATGATGAAAAGGTGAAGGGCATCGATTACGCTTTTTACCGTGAACTGCTGGCCGGCAAGTATGACGATGAAGTCAATCAGGGGCTGGTACAAATCCGGCAAGAGCGCAAAGATTATCTGGCCGCGCTGGCGAAGGCTTAGTCCACCGATTCGCACAGATTAAGCAGAGGGATTGCTTTCATCGGTGCGAATCGGCGAATCTGAGGACACGATGAGCAGCTTTAGCAGTCCGCATTATATGTATCTCTTTGAAATGAAGAACGGCAAGAAAAAATTGGCGTATGGCCAATCCCCGGAAGACGCGCTGAACATTCTGTCCATGCGTTTGACCGAGACCGAAATGGCGCAGGTCAATCGCGAGCAATACGTCAAAATCAAGCAGCGTGATCTGCAGCAGTACGTCCCTGAGTTGGGGTAACGGGCCATAGTGAGAGCGCCTAGTCTCTCGAACGCGCCATGCGCTTAGCCACCGAACAGCGCAGTTTATTACGAGCCATGTCCCGCGGCAGCACACTCAAAGCCCAGCGTTATCTGGATGGCACGAAAGAATATCGGCTGCACCCGCTCGATCGGCCGGCCGAGATCGTCGAGCGCAGAATCGTGGAAGCGCTGCACGAGCAGAGCTTGATCGATAGCAACAAGAAGTTCCCCGCCGCAACTTTTTGGCTAACCGCAGCTGGCCGGGCACAGCTCGACTAATCTGACCTCATCAAGTTGCCAGCGGTCTGGGGCGAATGGGCGGGGTTTTGTCATCCACGAGTCAGGTTTTGAGAAGTCAATCCCTATAGTATAATAACGTTAACGATGGGCTGCGTTAGACCATTCGCTGAACAGCCCTGCGACCCTTATCACATCTGTATTACTCAAAGGAGCTAATTAACATGAAGACTCGCCTGACTCTCGTTGTTCTAGTGTTGTTGACGTTTGCGCTGACGGCCTGCCAGCCGCAAGGCTCGCCCGTGCCACAGGACCCATTGGAAGCCGTCAAGACCATTGCCGACAAGCAACAAGACGTTAAGACGCAACACATTGATCTGACCCTGGCGCTGTCGCTTAAATTGGATGGCCTGACTGGCGACGCCGCGCAAAGCGCTGCGATGTTCAAGAACTTCAAGGGCAGCGTCAACCTGAGCGGCGACGTTGACAATGCCAAGGAAGATTTTGCGCTGAAGGGCGATGTCGATCTCGGCCCGCTCACTACGATGCTTACGCAAGGCGCAGATAAGCTAACGTTTGAAGCCGTGAAAGTCGGCGAGAAGATGTATACCAAGGCCAACGTCGGCAGCAGTGCCGATCAGTGGAATACAACTGATGCACCGAAGGCAACCACGGATGTAACCAAGACGAATCCGCTCAACCCAGAGATGGTGATGAGCCTGTTGAAGCAGTCGAGCAAGGCTGAGAAGCTGGCGGACGAGAAAATCGGTGACGCCGACACGTATCACTACAAGGTCACGTTGGATCCCGTGACGCTGCTCAATTCGGCTGCCGATCTCGCCAAGTCATCTGGCTCTGGTGGATCGATCGATCAAGCGCAGATGGATCAAGCCAAGGCGCTGCTCAAAGACGCCGTCGTGGAAATCGAGATGTGGGCGGGCAAGTCAGATTTATTGATGCGCCAGGTGAAGGTCCACTTCAATCTGAATATGAAAGACATTCCTAATCAACCCGGCGCTACGGCGTTGATTGACCTGACGGTGCAAGATACCATCAGCAAGATCAATCAGCCGGTGACGATCACCGCGCCCCAGTAGACCGATCGGTCGTTCTCTGTTCGATCAATTCTGCGACCCCCTCGCCGTTATGGCAGGGGGTCGTTGCTTATCCGACCGGCGATCAGGCAATTTAGCCCAAGGTGCGTATGCAGGTATAATGTGGTTTGCTGCGCCAGAGTCTACTATTCAACACAGTATCCTACTCGAAAGCGAGGACTAACATGAAACACCGCTGGCTATTATTCCCCTTACTGGCCGCACTGTTGATCATGGTTGGCTGCCAGCCCGGCCCGGTTTCGCCAAGCGAACTGGCCATCAGCGGTCCAAAGTCCGGCGTCACGGGTGAGGCCAACAGTTTTGCCGTGGCAGTCCAGCCCGTCACGGCAACGCAACCCATCAAATTCACATGGCAAGCTGCGGAGCAATCACCTATTGTCAGCACAGGCAACTTGACCAGCACGGCCAGCTTCACCTGGCCGACCGCCGGACTGCGGACTATCACCGTGACAGCCGAAAATGGCGCGGGCAAAATCACTAAGGTTTTTGATTTTGTGGTAGAGAGGCCGGTAGCGCCAGACAACATCACGCTCTCTGGTCCTGGCTCAGGGGTGTCAGGAAAAACCTATCACTTTGTCGTGTCTGCTGAACCGATGACGGCTACTCAGCCGCTCAAGTTTACCTGGGAAGCTCAGGGCCAGTCTCCAATCGTCACCACTGGCAATTTGACAAGCACCGCCAGCTTGACATGGCCGACAGGCGGTTTGCAAACAATCACTGTAACGGCCGAAAATGGCGCGGGCAAAATCACTAAGGCTTTTGATTTTGCGATAGAGATACCTGTGCCGCAGGTTCCACTCGAAGCCGTCAAGACCATCACCGATAAGCAGAAGGAAGTCAAGACGCAGCACATCGAGTTGACCCTGGCGCTGTCGCTTAAGTTGGCTGGCCTGACCGGCGACGCCGCGCAGAGCGCCGCGCTGTTTAAGAATTTCAAGGCCAACCTCAATATCAGCGGCGACGTCGACAATGCCAAGGAAGATTTCGCGCTGAAGGGCGACATCGATCTCGGCCCGCTCACTGCGCTGATTACGCAAGGCGCAGATAAGCTAACGTTTGAAGTCGTGAAAGTCGGCGAGAAGATGTACACCAAGTCCAATGTTGGCGATAGCGCCGATAAGTGGGTCGAGCAAGCCGCGCCGAAGGCGGCGACTGACAAGGCGAACCAGAACCCGCTCAATCCAGAGATGATGATGAGCCTGTTGAAGCAGTCGAGCAAGGCTGAGAAGCTGGCGGACGATAAAATCGGCGACGCCGACACGTATCGCTACAAAGTGACGATGGATCCGGCTGCGCTGATCGACTTGATGGCCGATCTGGCGAAGTCCACCGATTCCAGTGCGACGATCGATCAGGCGCAATTGGACCAGGCCAAGACGCTGCTCAAAGACGCCCTTGTGGAAATCGAACTGTGGGTTGGCAAGTCAGATTTATTGATGCGCCAGGTGAAGGTCCACTTCAATCTGAACATGAAGAACATTCCTGATCAACCCGGCGCTACGGCGTTGATTGACCTGACGATACAGGACACGATCAGCAAGATTAGCCAGCCGGTCACGATCACCGCGCCCAAGTAGACCAGCGAAGCGCTTCAAACCGATCGGATGACAACCTCCCGGAGAATTTCTCCTCCGGGAGGTTACTTTTTGCCGGTGGAAAGGTGCGGCCTATCACGTTGACAACACGTACAGCAGATTGGCTGCGGGATGGTGGCGCCGATCCTGGACAGGCAGGTCGCAGGATGTGAGAGGCAGGTCGCAAGATGTGAGATATACTGCGAACGGTCACAGATTGCGGAAAAAATCTGATCCGCGAATTGCGCGAATGTCCGCGAATGATTCGTGAAGATTCGCGGATCAAAAAGCGCAGTTTATGCCCGTGCACAGTATAACGGGATAATCTTACGCGAGATGAAGCAAGTCGGCAAACGGACTGAAAGACCTGGCAGGTCTATCGCGCCGCCTGATCGATCGCGTTCAGCAATGATGTGTCATCCATCGTATCGGAGGCGATGGTCCAGATCATGATGCCGGAGCCAAGCCGTTTAGCCAGTTGGGTTTTCTTCTGAATCGTCGGCACGCCGTTGTAGTAAGTTAGGCTGCCGTTGTATTCGATTTGATCGGCCTGCGCCGCCTGAGGATTCGCCGCTACCAATTGGCGATACTGCACCTCGCCAGGGCGACTGTAGAACGGCACGCCCAGCACCGTCTTGTTTTGCGGCAGGCCGCGCAGCTGCCAGTAAGCCAGCGCCTTTTCGGCATACGCATACGACGAGTGATTTTGATCAGGGCCGTCGTAGGCCATGACGTTAAAGAAGTCCACCACCTCGAACACATCCGCTTTCACGCTATCGGCGTTTTCACCCAGCGCGACGGCGGCCGTCAACAACTTCTCCGAACCTAACCGCGCGCGCAGTTCGGTCATCAACGCGGTGAAGTTATCCGCTGAAGGGCCGTTCGCATCAGGATATTCCCAATCGACATCCACGCCATCGAGCTGGTATTTCTCGACAAAATCGATCACGGCGTCTACGAAACGCTTTCGCGTTTCGGGTGAAGCTGCCAACGCTTCGAACTCTTTAGCGAGACCCCACCCGCCGATCGAGATCAATACCTTCACGTTTTTTTCGTGCGCCTGCCGCACGATGTCTTCCAGGATCCACGGATTCGCAATACCGTTCACCGAACCATCGGCGTTGGGCAAGAGGAACGCGTAATTGACGTGAGTCAGATGCGGCAGCTGTGCCGGATTGAGCTGACCTTCCCAATCGGCCGCATAACCGATGATGCGAAATGATTTGGTGGGCAGTGGCGTTTTCGTCGGAAGTGGAGTTGAAGTAGATGTAGGTTGCGCAGTGGCCGTTGCAGTTGGTGGAACCACGTTTGTCGGTACTGGCCTGATCGTCGCAGTGGCTGGGATCGTAGTGGGTATTGGTGTCGTCGTCGCGCAGGCGCTGAGAATAAGCAACCAGACACAAGTCACGCTGAGTTTATTCAATGTCATCATGCTGCCTCACGCGTTACGCACCACGCACTACGTATTACGCTTCACCGCCGTCCGTTGCAGCTCTGCTCGAATCTCCGGCGTGATGGGCCAGTGGGTCTGTTCCATGCCCAGCAGCACCGCGCCGACGACGGGCAGTGTCTGCAAGCGCACCAGACGCGCACGGGGTGCCAGCTCGGCGATCGATTCGCGCATCGGAGTGATCAGCCGCGATCCACCGTTGAACACGCTGCCCAACAACACAACGTCGAATTCCAGCGCTTCAAAATTCAATTGACGAATCACCGCCTTCGCCAGCTCACCTAATTCGCGCCCCGCCCAATGGATGATCGCTTGCGCCACGGCATCACCCTGCGCGGCCACTTCAAAGATTAACGGCGCAGCTGAAGCATTGACGCACAGGCGATCTTCAGACAGGCCATGCAGCAAATCGATCACATCTTTGGTGCCGGTATGACGAATTAACGCAGGCGTTAGCTGCGTCGCCGGGCCGCGCTGCGTCCATTCATAAGCGATCATCTGGACGGCGCGCTGCACCAATTCCGACGCGCCGGCCGCCTCACCCATCTGCAGGCCGCCGCCGGTGACTTGCCCCTGCCGTTGTCGATCGCGATCCCAACCCCAACAGTTGCAACCCGTGCCCGAGACCACCGCGACGCCCCAGCCGTCTGGCGCGCCCGCCACCAGACCGATCAGCGTATCGTTCACCGCTTCGATCGGCGCGCGCAGACCCAACGCGCCGATCGCGTCCAACGTCGCCGCTTTTTCGGAGGGATAGTCGAAGCCGGACACGCCGAAGCCCGCGCCTGCGATCTGATCGATCGTGAGATCGGCCATCTGCACAGCCGATCGGGTGGCGGCCTCCAACGCGGCACTCAGCCCTTCATAGCCAACCGTTTCGTGATTGCCCGGGCCGCTTTCGCCTAGCCCCACGGCCCGACCGGCTTCATCGGCAATGAGGACGTGTGTTTTAGTCGAGCCGACATCGGCGCCAAGAAAGTAGTGTGTCATGATGAGTGAAAAGTGAAGAGTGATGAGTGAAGCGCGAATAGTCACTATTTGCTATCCACTCTTCACTCATCACTCTTCAGCTGAAGAATTGCGGCAAATAAACCCTGTTCGTTTCCAACAGATCATCCAGCACGGCCTGCACCTGATCGCCCTTCGGGCCGAGCGGATGCGCGAGCAATGCTTGAAAGGCTGCGTTGCGATCGCCATGCACCGCCGCTTCAACGGTAAGCAATTCAAAAGATTTGATCTGTGCGAGCAGGCCAAAACTAACCGGCGGAAGTGGCTCGGTCGGCAGCGGATGAATGCCCGCCCGATCGACTTTGCACGGCAATTCTAACACCCAATCGATCGGCCAACCAGGCACTGCGCCGTTGTGCCGCACGTTGGTTACGTGCGTCTCGCCCAGATCGTTGTAGTGCGCGTTGAGCAGCTGCGTCGCCACGGTGGAGTAATACGCGCCGCCGCGTTTCATCAGATCGGCGGGCGGCTCCGTCCGATCGGGTTCCGCATACTGCCGCAGTAGATCATCTTCGATCTTGATTACCTGTTCGGCCCGTGAGGGCGGCCACTGCTTCTGCTCGGCCAACTTGCGATCGGTGTGATAGTAGTATTCCAGATAGTAATTCGGAATGGCCCGCAGGGATTCGACAATGCGCGGATCGAACTCCGGTTCTTCTTCGGCCTTGAGTTCGTTGAGGTAATCTTCGAGCACGCGTGGCCACACATCCTCACCATCCAGCGTGAAGCCGCGATGCCACGTCAGGTGATTGAGCCCTAGTGTGTTCAACTCACCGCGTGACGGATCGATCGGTTGGCCGATCATTCGCTCCAGACGTTCGATCGTCGTCATCTTCATGTTGAAGGGCACATTGCACACGCCCACCGACTGCACATCGGGCGCGTACTGCGACAGGGCTTGCGTCACCAGCCCCGACGGATTCGTGAAGTTCACCAGCAGCGCGCCGGGCGCACTCACTTCGCGCATATCCCGCGCGATGCTGAGCAGCACCGGAAACGTGCGCAGCGCCTTCGCCATACCGCCCACGCCGGTGGTTTCTTGTCCGACGAGTCCGTGCCGGAAGCCGAGGTATTCGTCGTTGCGACGTGCTGCCATCATGCCCACGCGCAGCTGCGTGCATACATACGACGCGCCTTTCACCGCTTCACGCTGATTATCCGTCAGCACCACTTTGAACGGTGCGCCTTGCGGAGCAGCCTCAACCATGCGCTGTGCAAAACCGCCGACGATCTTCAGGCGCTGGGGATCGATGTCCATCAGCCACAACTCCGTCACCGGCAGCTGCGCCGTGCGCGCCAAAAATCCATTGATCAGTTCGGGCGTGTAAGTGGAACCACCGCCCATGACCGTGATCTTCATCACTGCGACCATTCAGTCCGTTTGCGATCCCACCGATGGGGCCGCAGCTGCTCGATCAACTTGGCGTCCAACCCGCCCGCATCGCTGCACGCGATGTTCGACTCGACGTGTTTGCTCTTCCGCATGCCAGGAATGATCGTGCTCACATCCGAGTTGGATAGGATGAAACGCAGCGCCAGCTCGGTCATCGTCAGGCCCGCCGGGATTAAGGGACGCAGCGCTTCGGCGCGCTCGACGCTGGCCTTCAAATTCTCTGGCACGAAGTAGGTGTTGCGCCAATCGCCTTCCGGCCACTTGCTGTCGAGCGTGAGATTGCCGATGAGTGTGCCTTCATCAAACGGCACGCGCGCGATCACGCCGACGTTCAGTTCGCGGCAGACGGGGAACAGATTGTCCTCTGGCGCTTGATCGAAGATGTTGTAGATCACCTGCACTGCATCGATGAGTCCAGTGCGCAAGGCACGGATGACGTTATCCGGCTCCCAACGGTTGACGCTGATCCCGAACGCTTTGATCAACCCTTCGCGCTTGAGATCGGCCACGGCCTTCTGCCAGCGTTCGTCATTCGCCCAGCCATCATCCCACACGTGCAGCTGGATCAGATCGATGCTGTCCAGCCCCAGATTCTTCAGGCTCTTCTCGGTATACTGGCGGATGTGATCGGCCGGGAAAGTTTCGTCGAGCGTGTATTCCGGGCGTGAGGGCCACTTGGAATTCTTCGGCGGGATCTTCGTCGCCACGTACAGCTTGCGATCGGGATAGGCGCGCACCAGCTGACCCAGCAATTGCTCGCTGTGCCCGGCCCCGTAAGCCCAGGCCGTATCGAAGAAGTTACAGCCCAACTCCACCGAGCGCCGCAGTGATTGCAGCGACTCTTCGTCATCCGAGCCGGTCCAGCCGCCCATGCCCCACATGCCGTAACCGACATCGCTCACCGACCAACCCATTCTTCCAAACGTTCGATATTGCATGTCTGCCTCCTTAAATGTAGACTGAGTTCTTTAAGAAAGAGCGATTTCTACGTCGCCCTACGATCTCGTGTTGCGCCGTCATGCCCGAGTGCTTCTATCGGGCATCCAGGCCGACCATTGGCAATTCACGCTGATAAGGATTCTGGATTCCCGCCTTCGCGGGAATGACTACGCGACGCAATACCGTGAATCAACGGGGAACCTGCTCTATACCCCACCCGCCTTTTCTGTCACCACGGCGATTTCCACCTGCGCGCGATCGCCACGTCGCTGGATGACGCTGTGCTCCACCGGCCGATGAGCGGCATCGTACATCGTGTTGTGAATGAGTAATAACGGCGCGCCCGCTTTCACGCGCAGCAATTTGGCCGCGTCGGACGGACACGGTACAGCCTCCACCACGCGCACGCCGTGATCGATCTGCACGCCGTAGCGGGTGCGAATCACAGTATAGATCGATCCGCGCGCCAGGTCTTCTTTCTCCAGACCGGGGAACACCACCCACGGCGTGTAGTTCGTGGCGATGTCGAACGGCTTCTCTTCGACAAAACGCAGCCGCACGATCTTCACCACTGGATCGCCCAATGTCACACTCAGCTCATCGGCCACACGTTGATCGGCCGGGACGATCTTCTGCTCCAGCACGCGCACTTTGACGGCGAGGCCGCGCCGCGCCATGTCGGCGTGAAAACCCGCCATCTCCTGCGCCCACTCGATGCGGAATTTGCGCGGTGCGACGAAGGTGCCCTTGCCCTGCTGGGAATACAACAGTCCTTCGTGGATCAGATCGTTCAGCGCCTTGCGCACCGTGATGCGACTCACGTCATACTTGTCGCACAATTCGTACTCGGACGGAATCGGCTGATCGGCGCTCATCGTCTCGATCTGCTTACGCAGCACCTCGCGCAGCTGCGAATATTTGGGCAGCGTGGAACCTTTGGGAGTTGAGACTCGGCGAGATGAAGCAGGGCGTGTGGTCATGACCGAATGCTCCATTGAGAATGGCGAGAACTGCCTAACGCTGGGGAATACACAGCAAAACTGTTGGGCGGGCATGATGCCCGGCCACGCTCACGCTGGATGGTCACACACCGCACTGCACGCAGTGGGTGCAAGTGTCCGGCGTCTGGTAGCGCTGGATGTGACCATCCAGCGTGAGCGTACCCCAAAGGTCACCAACACTCTTGCGTTACACTCAATGCTAGGCCGCGTGTTGACATGACAAGTTGAGACAATTATACTGCATGCGAATATCAACGATTTTGGCACAGTGCAACGGTTTGATTTTCAATAACTACTGAGCCGTCGCGCTACGCGCCGTGTAGTGTCATTCCCGCACGCTTTAAGCGGGAATCCAGCGGCCATCAGCGCAACTTGCCAACGATCAAGCTGGATGCCCGACAGAAGCATTCGGGCATGACGGCTGAGCAGTCATGATTTTCACACTGATCGACGCCAAATTTCATTTCACCTTTTGCGCCTCTTCGGTGTACACTTTAGCAACCTCTGCTGTTGGAGAAAAGGTATGCCCGTCTCCGCCGACATTCGACGCTTTTTGACCGAAGCCTTCAGCGACGAAGAGATCACCACCCTCTGCTTTGATCAGTTCCGCCCGGTGTATGACACTTTTGCAGGTGGCATGACCAAAGGCCAGAAGATTCAACTTCTGATTGAACACTGCGAACGACACGACGAGTGGCCGGCCTTGCTGTCCGCGCTCCAACGCGAACGACCCCGGCAGTTTGCGACGCTACTGGAAACGAGTGCTCCCGAAAGCAAGCAACCGATTCCGAAAGAGGGGAAGCCGCGGAGTCGAAGCGGTGGCATCGACCTGAACGCCAAGGATGTCTCCATCGGCGGCGATGCGGTGGGCCGCGATAAGGTCATCACCATTAATGGCAACGTCTACATCATTCACGTGGGCGATGCAACTGATCCGTCTTCGATCAGGCGCGCTATTGGTGAACAGCCGCCCATCTCACCTGCGCGTCCGCGCGTGGAAAATCCCTTCTACACCAATGGCCGCATCAACGATCCAAACTTGTTCTTTGGCCGCGAGCAGTTGGTGCGCGAACTGCGCCAGGAGTTGAGCAAGCGCACCAATGTCTCGCTCGTCGGCGAATCGCAGATGGGCAAGTCGTCGCTGTTGTACTACCTCTACGCCACACGCGCCGAATGGCTGCCCGGCGAAACAATCGAATACCTCGACTTGCAACGCGTGCTGGACGAAGCCGATTTCTGCGAGATGATTTTGCGGCAATTGAATGCCACAGGCAACACCTTGCGCGACTTGCGCTACGCGCTGGCCACCCGCCGCGTGATCCTGTTGCTGGACGAAGTGGAACGCCTGGCCGAACCAGACTTCAGCCCGCGCCTGCACGATCTGCTGCGCAGCCTCGCGCAAGAACCGAATTTCAAGATGTGCGTGGCGACGCAACGTCCATTGGAAGAAGTGTTTCCGCCTCGCACAGCAGGCGGTGTTTCACCGTTTCACAACATTTTCACCCGCAAGACTGTTGGATCATTTACTGAGGCCGAAGCGCGTCGCTTTCTGGCAGCGCGCTTGCTCGGCACGGGCATCACCTTCACCGAACGCGACGTGGCCCGTTTGATCGCCGAGAGCCACTGCCATCCCGCGAAATTGCAGCAAGCGGCGAAGGTGTTGTTTGATGACTACGTGAACGACTTATCCTGATCAATCAGCACTCAGCATTCAACATTCAGCAATCCACACTCATCAATTCCTATGCCTAACTTTCCCACCTACTACGGCCCGCCCTTACCCAAAGTGCTGAACCCGCTGAATCCAGCCCATTACTGGCTGGTATTCAAGTGGGTCTTCTTTCAGCAGAGCCGGCTGAAGCATTACTTGTATCAAATCGACCCGGAGCTGTACCGCGCTACCGGCCTGCGCTCGCTGCTTAAGACGCTGCGCCTGCCCGGGTACCGCAATGTGTACGTCATTGCGGTTATCGTTTCGTTACTTGTCGCTATTGGTATGGTCTGTGCAGTGGCGGCGGTGCAGGCCACGACGATCGGTTTGCTAGGGTTGCTGTTAATCACGACGTTGGGAGTGGCAGGTGGCATGATGTTGGGCGTGGCGGGTGGCGTGGTAGTGGGCGCGGGAAGTAGTGTGGCGAGCGGTGTGGCG
>Ga0182021_10004428_pt1 | contig 16527 bp, 15 predicted proteins | sample 612E3MmetaG_FD_120493 | JGI IMG/M metagenome (GOLD analysis project Ga0182021, IMG submission 120493) | Permafrost microbial communities from Stordalen Mire, Sweden - 612E3M metaG (Illumina Assembly) | ecosystem: Environmental > Terrestrial > Soil > Wetlands > Permafrost | place: Sweden...
ACCCTGCGTACTTCTCTCCTGGTCTTTCTCTTGACGGCATCCGCCGTGTCGACCGCCCTGGCCGACGCGCCGGCTTCCCCGGCCGCGAGTGGCGGCCGCAAGCGGCGCGAGCCGCCCCCGGCCGTCATCCCGGCCGAGGAAGTGGCGGCGGCCGAGCGGCTGTATCGGTCGCAGAATTATCCGGGCGCGGTGGCCCAGGCCAAGGCCGCGCTCAATCGCAACGAGCGCTACACGCCCGCCATGCTGGTGATGGCCAAGGCCTACTTCAAGCTGGGCAAGAACGAGTGGGTCAAGACCCTGGGCGACATGATGAAGAACGCCGGCGCCTCGGAAGCCGAGCGCGCCGACATCTACCAGATGCTCGCCTTCATGGAGATCGACAAGCAGAACACGCCCGGCGCCATCGAGATGCTGAAGAAGGCCACCGGGGCGCGGCCTGACAACGCGCTTCTGTGGAACAACCTGGGCGCCGAGTATCTGGTGGCCAAGAACTATCGGGAGGCTGTGCCTGTGCTGGAGAAGGCGACACAACTTCAACCCAGCTTCGCCAAGGCGCATCTCAATCTGGGCAGCGCCTATCGCGGGGTGAAGGAGTACGAGAAGGCCCTGGCCGAGTACCAGCGCGCCCTGCAGCTCTTTCCCCGCTACGCGGACGCCGTCTTCAACCTGGGCATCCTCTATCTCGACGCCGAGAAGATGCCCAACCTGGATCTGGTCGCCAAGTTCAACGCCGCGATCGCCTACCTGCAGCAGTACAAGCAGATGGTGGCCGGCGTGGGGCAGACGGTGGCACCCGAAGCCGACGCCTACATTCAAGAGGCGCAGGACGGCATCAAGAAGGAACAGAAACGCATCGAGCGGCAGAAGAAACAGGAAGAGCGGGACAAGCAGCGCGCGGCCAAGAAGGTGGCAGACGATGCCAAGAAAGCGGCCCCTCCTGCGCCTGGGGCGGCCCCGTCGGCGGGCGCAACTCCGCCGACAGGCACGCCCGCGCTTCCGCCCAAGCCGGCGCCCGGCGCCGGAGCGGCGCCTGCGTTCGGCACGAAACCTGTCGCCCCTGCGCCGCCCAGTCCAGCCCCGAGGAAAACGCCATGAAGCGAAGACTGCGCTGTCTCGCAATCGTGCTCTCGCTGGCGTTGGGCCCGCTTGCAGGCTTGGCGCCTGCGGCTTTCGCCCAGGGCAAGAAGAAGGCGGCGAGCAAGAGCGCACCCGCCAAAACGGTCAGCGCGGAACCCGCAGAAGAGGGCGGCGAAGCGACGAAGGTGAAGGTTGAACGCGGGGCGGGCGGCAGGAAAGTCTACAAGATCCAGGGCGAGATCGTCATCGAGGGCAAGATCCAGAAGCCGGAGGCCTTTTACGTACTGCAGAAATCGAGCATAAACTACGATTGGCACGAGCTGAAACAGGAGTTCGTACCCAGAATTCTGGACAGCGTGACGAAACCGCCGTTCTGATCGAACTAACTAGCGAGGGAACCAGTCCATGGCGATCCAGGCAGCCGCGAAAACACCCCAGGCGGGCCATGCACCCAACACGGCCGCGAAGGTGCGAGTCCTGCGCATCGGCATCGTGCAAGGCGGGCGGATCGTCGAGGAACGCCTGATCCGATCTCGCGAGAACATCTCGATCGGTTGGTCGAGCAAGTCCACCTTTGCGGTTCCCTCCGAGGCATTGCCCAAGCAATGGATGCTCTTCGAGCTCACGCCCAAGGGCTATGTCGCGCGTTTCGCCGATGCCATGGATGCCCGCATCGCGGTGGGCAACGAAGTCATCTCGCTGGCGCAGCTCAAGCAGGCGGGCCGGATTCGCCGCCAGGCGAACGCCTGGCTCTTGCTGCTCGACGAGCGGTCGCGTGGAAAGATCTCCGTCGGCGATCTGACCATTCTCTTCCAGTTCGTGACGCCGCCGCCGCCGCAGCCGCGACCGCGCCTCCCGGCCTCCGTGCGTGGGTCGTGGACCACCGGGCTGGACTGGGCCTTCACGCTCATCGGGGGCGTTTCTTTCCTGGGCCACCTGGTGTTCGTCCTCTATCTGCGCAACGTGGATTGGCCGCGCAAGCCGGATATCGAGGAGATCCCGGATCGCTTCGTCCAGATGGTGGTGAAGGCCAAGCCGCCCGAGGCGCCCAAGCAACAGACCCAGGACAAGACCGAGGACAAGACGCCTGACAAGGCCGTGGCCACCAACAATTCGGCGAGGAAAGCGGCCCCCAAGAAGGAAATTTCGGCAGAGGAGAAGGCGCGCATTGATGCGGAACGTCGTGCGCGACTGGCCGAGCAGGTTCGCAACACCGGCATCCTGAAGTTGCTCGGGGCCAAGGCGGACGGGTCGGGGTCGATTGCGGACGTTCTGGGCAAGGGCGACGTGGACCGCGACCAGGAAAAGGCATTCCAGGGGGTGGGCGGCCTGACCGTGGCGACCAGCGACGCATCGCTGCGCGGAGTGAAATCCGGCACAGGCGGCTCTGGCAAAGTGGCTGATATCGGCAGCTTGCGCGGCGCCGGCACCATCGCAGGCGGCAACACCGGCGCGGGCGTGACAGAAAAGAAGGTTTCAGGCGTGGTCAGGAGCGAGGCGCCGGCGGTGGACGGCGAACTGGATCCGGCCCTGGTTTCCAAGGAGGTCAGGGCGCGCATCGGCGCGGTCAAGGCCTGCTACGAGCGGGCGCTCAAGCGCAACCCGAACCTGAGCGGCAAGATCAAGGTGCGGTGGACCATCACCGCGGCCGGGACTGTGTCAGGTGTGGACATCGCGGACGACAGCATGGGTGATTCCGAGGTCTCGAGCTGCATCAAACAGCTCGTAGCGCGTTGGCGCTTCCCAGCACCAGCGGGCGGGTCGGTTGAAGTTGAATTCCCGTTCGTGTTCACGGCATCTCAGTAGGGAGGTTTGGTTTGACTCAGCGCTGGAAGCATATATATTTCCACGGCCTAGCGGTTCGTGGTTTGCCGCGGCAAACGGGTGTCGAACAATATCAACTTGTGAGGTCTTGAATGTCTAGGCGGGCGAGATTCATCTGGTTGTCCTTGCTGATCGCACCGGTCGCTCTGGCGCAATCGGGATCGCCGCGCGCGCCGGCGCCGGCCATTCTTCCACCAGCCGCAGGGGATATCTCGGCTCAGCAGCGCTCGACGCTGAGTGGCCCGGAAATGGTCAAGCAGGGACGGGAATACCGGGCCAACATGGACAAGATCGTCGCCGAGCAGCAGGCCATGCTCGAGCAGGCGCGAAAGCAGAAAGACATCATCCGCCTCAACTGCGTGGTGGACAAGGTGATGCAGGTTAAGGCCAACATGAACATCGCTGACCAGGCCCTGCAGAAGCTGCAAGAGGCGGTCACCCGCAGGGACGACGGGGCTGCCCTGCACGAATACACCCGGATCACCATCGTCAACCAGAAGGTCCAGGTCTTGCAAAACGAGGGTCAGACTTGCATCGGTGCGGAGCTCAACTACATCGGGGCAACCCGGGTGGAAGTCGAGGCTCCTGACTTGCCCGAGGGGGTCACGGATCCAACCCTAGAACCACCGCCACTGGAGCGTCCACCCTTCGCCAGCCCCTATCTTTAGGCCGGCCGCTCCCCGCAACCCAGGAAGATCGTCTCGGACGAACATACCCCTAACCGTACCCAACTGACCAAACCACCCATGAGGCTCCGGCTATCAGCTTTGATCGTTTGTCTCATCTGCGGGGCGACGTCTGTCGCCTGGGGGCAGGCGGGCATGACCAGCGCCAGCGCGCCGAGCCTTGAGTCGATGTCTTATGGGGTTCAGGGGGTGAACCCGCACAATGGGCCTGTCGGGGCCAAGCTGGGTGAAGGGACTCTCCTGCATGCGGCGCTGGGCGCTGACGTCGGCTACGACAGCAACGTCTTCTATTCCCAGAATCCAACCTCGGCCACCGTCGCGCATGTCACGCCTGCTCTCGACCTTAGCAATGGCGAGCGGGACGGAAGCGTGCCCGACGGCGTGTACTACGACCTCGCCGCAAGCCTAGTCTACCGCGAGTACCTCTCGGGCGGCGACGCGGTTCGATCGCAGCGCGCCTTCAATCCAAGTGTGGGCGGCCTCTTGAGGCTGTCGTCCAGGCAGACGCTCAGCCTGTCGCTCGCTGACAACTTCGCCCGAGCCGAGGATCCGCCCTATTCACAGGGCGCGCCAATGATCATCCACGATTACAACATCGCCTCGCTCGAGCTCAAGCTTGCGCCGGGCGGGGGCCGAATCCAGCTTGTGGCGCGGTACAACAACGTCCTCAACTTGTACGAGGGCAACGCGCGCGACCAGTCCAACATGGGCAACGAGGGTGTGCTCGATCTTTCGTGGCGCTGGCTGCCCAAGACCGCGTTCTTCATGCAGGTTGCCCAGGGGGTTGTGACCTATCTGAACTCGGACAGCACCGGTGTCACTTCCTACCCGTTCAGAGCTATGGCCGGTCTGCGCGGGCTTCTGACCGAGAAGCTGGCCCTCAATCTCGGGGCCGGCTACACCAACGCTTTCTACGCTTCAGGCGGAAGCAACCCGTCTGGCTTCGGCAACGTGATCCTGGTCGGCGAGATCCTCTACAACATGTCGCTGACCTCGAAGGCAGGGCTGGGCTATCGGCACGACTTCCAGAACTCTCCGTTCGTCGGCAATTTCTACGATCTGGACGCGGTGTACGGGGCGCTGCGGGAGCTCATCGGCGGCCGGGTGGCGACGGCCGCCTACGCTCGCTTCGAGAACCGCGTGTACCATGGTGGCGCACAGCTTGCGACCCGGGGTCGAACCGATCAGGTCGTGATGGCGGGCCTCACCGCTGACTACATGATCCAACGGATCTTCTACATCGGCGTCGGGTATACCCTGACCCTGGCCCGCACCAACAACACCGATGTAGCCACCAACGGCGGCACCGACTACACCAAGCATGTAGTGGTTGCCCGCGTGGGTGTCGTTTACTAAAGCGCTGCCTCAAACCGCCGAATAGCGGGTGGGCGAGGCAAGGCATGACCTACTGGGCACACCCAACCGCAATTGTCGACCAGCCGGCGCAGATCGGCGAGGGCACCAAGATCTGGCATTTCTGCCATGTGATGGCCGGGGCGCGCATCGGTGCTCGGTGCGTGCTGGGACAGAACGTGTTCGTGGCGTCGCGGGCGGTGCTGGGCAACGGTTGCAAGATCCAGAACAACGTCTCGCTCTATGACGATGTGATTCTGGAAGACGACGTCTTTGTCGCGTCGTCTGCCGTGTTCACCAACGTGGTCAACCCGCGCTCGTTCATCGAGCGCAAGCACGAGTACCGGGCCACGCGGGTCGGCCGCGGCGCCTCGGTGGGCGCCAATGCCACCGTGGTGTGCGGCCACGACATCGGCGAGTACGCCTTTGTGGGTGCAGGCGCCGTGGTCACCAAGCAGGTTGCGGCCTATGCGCTGGTCACCGGGGTGCCCGCACGCCAGATGGGCTGGATGTGCCGCTGCGGGGTGCGCCTGCCTGACGGAAACGACCAGGTCCGGCAGTGCAAGGCCTGTGGCCAGCGCTATCGCGAGACGGCCACGGCCGGGCGAAAATCTCTGCAGCCCGAGACCCCTGGCGAAGCACGATGAAAGTCCCCCTGCTGGACGTGAAGGCGCAGAATGCGCCCCTGCGCGGCGCCTTGCTGGAGGCGGTGACCCGTGTGCTGGACAGCGGGGGCTTCATTCTCGGGCCTGAAGTGGAGGCCTTCGAGAAGGAGCTAGCCGCGGCCCTCGGCGTGGGGCGCGCTATCGGCGTGTCGTCCGGGACCGATGCCCTGCTGGTGGCGCTGATGGCGCTCGGGGTGGGGCAGGGCGACGAGGTGGTGACCACGCCGCTGTCGTTTTTCGCCACGGTGGGCTGCATCGCGCGCCTGGGCGCGCGTCCGGTGTTCGCGGACATAGAGCCGGAGAGCTTCAACCTGGATCCGGCGGCCGCTGCAGCAGCCTGCGGGGCCAGAACCCGCGCTGTGATCCCGGTCCATCTGTTTGGCCGGCCCGCGGTCCTTCCCAAGGTCGACCTGCCCGTGGTGGAGGACGCGGCCCAATCCATCGGTGCCTGCAAGCTCTACGGCATCATGAGCTGCCTGTCCTTCTTCCCCTCGAAGAACCTGGGCGCATTCGGCGACGGCGGCGCGGTCCTGTGCGACGACGCCGAGGTGGCGGACAAGGTCGTATTGCTGCGTGCACACGGCAGCCGGCCCAAGTACGTGCACCATGTGGTGGGCGGCAACTTCCGCCTGGATGCCCTGCAGGCCGCCATCCTGCGGGTCAAGCTGCCGCAGCTTCCGCGCTGGACCGCGGGGCGGCGGGCGAATGCCGAGCGATACCGCCGTTTGTTCGCGGGCAGCCCCGGGATCCCCCCTGAGCTGCGACTGCCGCAGGACGTGCCTGGCCATATCTACAATCAGTTCGTGATTCGCGCGCCCCGGCGGGACGGCCTGCGCCAGCACCTTTCCAAACAGGGGATCGGGACCGAGGTGTACTACCCGCTGGCCTTGCACCTGCAGCCCTGCTTTGCCGGACTGGGCTTTCGCGAAGGCGCCTTTCCGCATGCCGAGGCGGCCACCCGGCAAGCGCTGGCCCTGCCCATCTTCGCGGAGCTGACCGAGGAGCAACAAACTCACGTCGTCACGCAGATCGCGGCCTATTATCGCTGAGAGGAAACATGGTTCGCGTTGCCGTCATCGGAGCTGGAGCCTGGGGCATCAACCACGTGCGCGCCTTTGCGCGCAGCAAGGGGGCGCAACTGAATCTGGTCTGCGATCCCTCGGACGCATGCCGCGAACGGGCCCGCGCCCTGGCGCCGCACGCACGCCTGGGCAAGGATCTGCACGAGGCTTTGGCGGCCGACGACGTGGACGCGATGGTGCTGGCCACGCCGGCCAAGCAGCACGCCGAGCATGCACGCCTGGCTTTGCAGGCGGGCAAGCACGTGTTCGTCGAGAAGCCGCTGGCCCTGAACACGGCCGATGCGCAGGCGGTGGTGGCCCTGGCTGATGCCCGGCACCTGACCCTGATGGTCGGCCACCTGATGCTGTATCACCCGGCGGTCGATCGGCTGAAGACCCTGATCAGCATCGGCGAGCTGGGGCGGATCTTCTACGTCTACTCCCTGCGCGTGAACCTGGGCCGGGTGCGCCAGGACGAGAACGCGCTGTGGAGCCTGGCCCCGCACGACGTGTCCATGATCATCCACCTGCTGGACGACGAGCCCGAGTCGGTGAGCGCGCGCGGTGGCGTCTATCTGCAACACAACATCGAGGATGTGGTGTTCGTGAACTTGAGATTTCGCAGCGGGGTCAACGCCCAGATCCAGGTTTCCTGGCTGGATCCGCGCAAGGAGCGCCGCCTGACCATCGTGGGGTCGAAGAAGATGGTCGAGTTCGACGACGTCCATCAGGTGGAGAAGCTGCGCATCTATGACAAGGGCGTCGACCGGCCGCCGTCATTCACCGAATACTCGCAGTTTCTCTCCATCCGCAACGGCGACATCCACATCCCGCTGGTGCCCATGGTCGAGCCCCTGGAAGTGGAGTGCCGACACTTCGTCGAGTGCGTGGAGCACGGCAAACGCCCGCTCACCGACGGCGCGTCAGCCCTGCGTGTGGTGCGCGTGCTGGAAGCAGCCCAGCGCTCGCTGGAGAGTCGCGGCGCGCCCGTCGACGTTTAGGGCCGAGCTGCGGACGCCCGTGCTCGCTTGGTCAGTTGCCACGTGCTCATCGCGGCACCGACGGATTTCGCGAAATCGACCTTCAAGGTCCCGGGGAAGGTTTTGGCAGCCCGCCTATCCTGATATATTGCCGCCTCATACCAATGGTGAGTCGTGAACAGATCGATCAGGTGCGCCGAGAGCTCGAAGAGAGTATTGCGGTGAAAAGGAGCTGGAGTGACGAGTTGATTGGAGGGGTTTTCGAACTCGCCCGACGCGTCGGCGATGCACTTCGCGGCCGCGGCAAGCTGGTGCTGTTTGGGAACGGCGGATCCGCCGCAGACGCCCAGCACATAGCTGCCGAACTGGTCGGGCGCTACCAACGCGAGCGCGGGCCGCTTCGCGCGATGGTCCTGCATGGGAACACATCGGCCCTGACCGCGATTGCGAACGACTACGAGTGGGACGCCGTGTTCGAGCGGCAGATCCATGCGTGGGTCGAGCCTCAGGACGTGGCCATCGGTATTTCCACCAGCGGAAACTCGGGGAACGTCATCCGAGGACTGCGAGCAGCGCGCGAACGCGGAGCCTTCACTGCAGCTCTGACGGGCGAAGGTGGCGGGCAATGCCTCACCGCATGCGACCTGCTCCTAGCGATCCCCTCTAGAGTCACGCCACGAATCCAGGAAAGTCACATCACGCTCGGGCACATCCTCTGTGGTCTCGTCGAGGAATCGCTTGGCGTTTGCTGAGGAGAACGGAAAGAATATGGCACAACAGGTGAAGATTGGAACCAGGCTGGTCGGCGACGGGTCCCCCAGCTATCTTATCGGTGAGATTGGCATCAACCATAACGGCGATGTGGACATCGCCCGTAAGCTGATAGATCTCGCTGTGAAGAACGGGCTCGACGCTGTCAAGTTCCAGAAGCGGACGGTCGACGTCGTGTACTCTCGGGAGGAGCTTGCGCGCCCCCGCGAGAGCCCCTTCGGCACGACCAACGGAGATTTGAAACGAGGACTCGAGTTCGGTGAGAAAGAGTATGCGGCCATCGACGAGTACTGTCGGAAAGTCGGCATCGCCTGGTTTGCGTCCTGCTGGGACGAGGGCTCGGTGGACTTCATCGAGCGCTTCAACCCGCCCGTCTACAAGGTGGCTTCGGCGTCACTAACCGACGACCATTTGCTCAAGCACACGCGCGCCACGGGCAAACCCATCATGCTTTCCACTGGCATGAGCACACTCGCGCAGGTCGATCATGCCGTCGAGGTTCTCGGCAGGGGCAACCTCATCGTCGTGCATACCACCAGCACATACCCTGCAGAGTATCCGGAACTGAATCTTAGAGTCATCCCGATGTTCCGCGAGCGGTACGGCGTTCCTGTCGGCTACTCCGGACATGAGTCTGGCATCGCGTCGTCGGTCGCCGCAGTGGCACTGGGCGCTTGCGTGGTCGAACGCCACATCACGCTTGATCGCGCGATGTGGGGCAGCGACCACGCTGCGTCGCTCGGTCCAAGTGGCGCGGAGCACCTGGCACGCGATATCCGACTTGTCGAGATAGCGCTTGGCGCCAATACCAAGACCATCCTCGATCGTGAGATCCCTATTATGAAGAAGCTTCGCCGTGTCGGAGCCTGATCTTGGGCGCATACGAGCCGTCATGCTCGACGTGGATGGTGTGCTCACCGACGACGGTTTCTGGTGGGACGGTGCCGGCCAGGAGCTGAAGCGCTTCTGTTTCTTGGACGTGATGGGTATTTCACGTGCCGGGCGCGCTGGACTCCGCTTTGCTCTCTGCTCGGGAGAGGACTCGGCAATTGTCACTCGCTACGCGGCCAAGCTGGCGATCAACGACGTGTACCTTGGGTGCAAGGACAAGGCTGCGGCGCTACGGGACTTCGCCGCCCGCCACGACCTGGCGCTCGAGGCAGTCGCTTTCATGGGCAACGATGTCAACGATGTCGAGGCCATGGAGATTGCGGGGCTCGCCGCTGTTCCCGCCGACGCTCACCCATCAGTGGCGCGACGAGCGGCGCTGGTGACCAAGCGGGCCGCCGGACACGGCGCCGTTCGCGAATTGCTGGACATGCTGGTCCCATCCATCAACCCGAGCTGACTGTCTCGCGAGGGATGGCGCTCGTACCAGAGATGTTGTAAGAGCTGGCCGCGACTTGCAAGGCGACACTGGACGGACGATCCTTCGAGACGCCACGCGGAACCCGAGGACCAATGAGATGATCATCAGCAGAGATTGCGCGGTCTGCGGAAGCTCGAAGAAGAAGACGATCTATTCCCAACGTCTCGAGGTCCCAACGACTGGCAGCATTCCGGGCGGCAATGACGTCGTTGTCTGCAGCGAGTGCGGCTTTGCCTATGCCGACAATCTGCCCGACCAGACGGCACTCGATCAGCACTATCGACATTCTTGCGACAGTTCCGAAGAGGCAAAGCGATATGACGCCTCGGAGCAAGCCATCATCCGATTCTTGCGCCGAGGTGACAGGATTCTGGACATAGGATGCGGTTCCGGTCAACTGCTCTGCCGGATCAAGGATCAGGGCTATGGCGACGTAGTGGGACTTGAGCCGTCCGAAGCGGCTTGCGTTGCGGCCCGGGAGCAGCATGGGCTGAACGTTGTCCAGGGCAGCCTCTTCGACCGGCGTGACATTGGTCGCTTCGACTTCGTCATTCTCAGCCACGTGCTGGAGCACGTCGCTGACCTTGTCGGCTTCTTGTGCGAGATTCGCCGCCTGCTGTCCGATGGTGGGCGGGTGTTCATCGAGGTCCCCGACGCCTACAGTTTTGTCCGTTCGGTAGAGCCCAACCCGCCGCTGGGTTGGACGTACGAGCGCGACCTGTTCGCGCATTTCACTCCCGAGCACATCAATTTCTTCTCCACCGTGTCGCTGCAAAACCTGATGCTGCGTCTGGGTTTTGACCAACTGCTCTTGGGATCCGTGGTCTCCATCATGGGCGTCATTACCTCGGTATGGCAAAGAAGCCGCATCGTCAACGACTGCGAAATCGAGGCCCGCCTGGTCGAGTACATAGCCGCAGCAAGATCCGTCCTCAAGGACCCCACTCGTGTAATCGATGAATTGGTCCAAACCCAGAAAGAAGTGCTGGTGTGGGGCGCCGGGCTCCACACGCAGCGCCTGCTCGGCTGCACCCAGCTAGCCAAAGCCCATATCCGCGCGTTCATAGACACGAACCCGCAGTACCACGGTCAACAACTGCTGGGAGTTCCGATCGTTGGCCCACGAGCCGTTTTCGGCCTTCCGGTGCTGCCTATCGTGATTTCGTCGCGACGTGTTCAGGAGGAGATCCGAAGGCAAATCATCGACAGCGGCGTACCAAATCCGATCGTGCTCCTGTATCCCGATCAAGGATCACCCGCATCCGGCTCTCCCCGTGGCTGACCATCTTCAGCTCTTGACGGGACAGTTGATTCATCTAGGCTTCCCAGCCGTCGTGCATTCTCGACCATCGACCCAACGTGCTGGAGAACCCTGCGTGGCCGTCATGGATCCCCATTGCGGCAGAAAGTCAGTGCGCCGTGCTAACCATAGACTGCTCGAGACCGTGGCCATGCGCGGCTGGTTTCCCCAGAGGCGGCATCCCTGGCATGCCTAGATACCCGAACGAGGTGATTGCTTGAAGCTCTCTGACTACCTGATGCGGTTTCTTGGCGACCGCGGCGTCAAGCACGTCTTCTTCGTCCCGGGCGGTGCAGCAATGCACCTCAACGATTCGCTCGGGCGCGAGAAAAGGATCGAAGTCGTATCCAACTTGCACGAGCAGGCAAGTGCCATCGCTGCCGACGCATACGGAAAGGTCGCGAACCAACTCGGGGTGGCCTCCGTGACGGCGGGGCCCGGCGGGACGAACGCCGTGACGGGTGTCGCCGCCGCATACCTTGACTCTACGGCATGTCTGTTCTTCTCGGGACAGGTGAAGCGGGCAGACCTAAAAGGAAACACGGGCCTGCGCCAGCTCGGCGTCCAGGAAATCGACATCGTCTCGATTGTCTCGCCGATCACCAAGTACGCCGTTCAGGTGACGGAACCGAACTCGATCCGGTATCATCTGGAACGGGCATGTCACCTCGCCACGACGGGCAGACGCGGCCCGGTGTGGTTGGACCTGCCGCTCGACGTGCAGGCCGCATCTATAGACCCGGAGTCGTTGCCTGGGTTCGTGCCGGGAGAACTTGCCCACATTGAAGCGCCGGACCTGGAGCTCCAGGTGGCGAACGCGCTGGCTCTCCTCGATCGTGCGGAGCGCCCGGTTCTGCTCGCCGGCAACGGCATTCGCCTCGCTGGCGCACAGGCTGAGTTCTTGCGCTTCGCCGAGCGGATGCAGATACCGATTCTCACGACCTGGCTGGGCCTCGATCTGCTTCCCGAAACCCATCCGCTTTTCGTCGGCAGACCTGGATCGATCGCTCCCCGCGGTGCTAACTTTGCCCTGCAGAACAGTGATTGGCTGCTCGGTGTCGGGGCTCGGTTCGATATGGCGCTGACTGGGTACGCTCACGACCGCTTGGCGCGTGCCGCGAAGAAAGTCATCGTCGATATCGATGCGGCTGAAATCGGCAAGCTGAAAACGCACATCGACTTACCGATCTGCACCGATGCCAGGGCGTTCTTCGCGCAAGCCCTTCGGCAGGCGGACCGCGTACCTCTGCGAGATCGCTCGCCGTGGCTCTTGCGCTGTGCCGAGTGGAAACGCAAGTACCCGGTGGTTACTCCCGAGCACCGCGCTATGAAGGACAAGGTCAGCACCTACATCTTCTCCGAGGCGCTCAGTCAGGAACTCGATGAGGGGGAGATATTGGCGTCTTGTAGCGCCGGGGCTGCAATCGAGATCTTCCTGCTCGCATATAAGGCGAAGGCTGGCCAGCGAGTGTTTCATGCCAGGGGCCTGGGCGCGATGGGGTTCGGCCTGCCTTCAGCGATCGGAGCATGTCTCGCAGCGGGGCGACGCCGGACCATCTGCGTCGAAGGAGATGGCGGCTTCTCCTTCAATATCCAGGAGCTTGAAACCGTGGCCCGGATGAAGTTGCCGATCAAGGTTTTCGTCCTAAACAACCGTGGGTACTCCTCGATCCGAACCTCGCAGAATCGGTATTTCGCGAAATTGGTCGGCGCCGACGACACGAGTGGACTGTCCCTCCCCGATTCGGTGAAACTCGCCGCCGCATATGGCCTTGCGACAGCGCGCATCGACACGCCAGCGAGGCTCGCCGAGCAGATCCGCGAGGTCCTCGCCACGCCCGGGCCGGTGGTATGTGAGGTCATGGGACCCGACGACGAGCCGCGCGCCCCGAGCCTCACTTCAGTGCAGCGCCCCGACGGTTCGATGATGTCCAAGCCGCTCGAGGACTTGTGGCCGTTCCTCGATCGCGCGGAGTTCCGCGCCAATATGCTGATTGAACCCATCGAGGAATCATGAGACAGCTCTCGTTGCACAATCTTGGGGTTCCGCATTGTTGGAGCTGCGCGACCGGACATAGGCGGCTAGATATTTGACGAAGATGCACCTTGGACTAGAAGACAAGGTAGTTTTTGTGGCCGGGGCCTCCCGTGGGATCGGCAAAGGCATTGCCGCCACATTTCTGGAGGAAGGCGCACGGGTCATGATCACAGGCCGCGACGCCAGCACCCTGTCGGCCGCCTCCGCGGAACTCGGCGAAGGCCGTGCTGACCGGGTCATTTCGTTCGCCGGTGATCTGTCGCAGCCGGAAATTGGGGAGGCCGCACTGCGCCGGGTGGTGAATCACTTTGGCCGAGTGGATGCTCTGGTCTGCAACATTGGAAGCGGGACGGCGAAGAATGGCTGGCAGATCACCCCCGCGGATTGGGAACCAGTTTTCCATATCAATTTGTGGATCACGGTTCGACTCGTGGAAATCTTCTTGCCAGAGATGGTGAAGGCAAATCACGGCAGTATCACATTCATCAGTTCGATCGCCGGACTGGAAAGCCTGGGGGCACCGATCCCCTATGGCGCTGCCAAGGCGGCTTTGGAACATTACAGTAAGGATCTGGCGAGGCGTGTGGGCCAGCATGGTGTCCGCGTAAACACAGTGGCTCCTGGAAACATCCTCTTCCCGAATGGAACCTGGCAACGCAAGCTGGATCGAGATAGGAGCAGTGTCACGGCGATGATTGCTGCCGAGGTGCCACTCGGCCGTTTTGGCACGCCCGAAGATGTCGGTTCGGCCGTGGCATTTCTGGCGTCAGAACGCGCGACCTTCATCACAGGCGCCTGCCTCGTTGTCGACGGAGGCCAGACAAGAGTGTGATGGACCGCTTCTACAAGGAACGACGTTTGGCCTTCGCGCCGAGGCCAATAAGTGGAAGTCCAATCGCGTGCGTGACTTGCCAGAAACTGGCTGCTGAAAGGGAACGTGTCGCATGGTAGTGAAGAAAGGCGACTACGGGGCCGGCTCGCTCTTCTCGCTCACAGGCAAGACGGTGTTGCTCACCGGCGCGAGTGGGTTTCTGGGGCGTACCATGGTGCGCGCGCTGCTCGACAATGGCGCCACGGTCCTCGCGTTTGGAGGCTCGTCGCGTGTCGAACGGCAGGCTGCCCCGTTGAACGACGAATATGGTAGCGGCCGCGTCCAGGCCTATTGCGTAGACCTCTACGACGTCCCCGCCGCAAAGGAGGCGCTGACGCAAGTGGAGCGCGAACATCCGGTGGTGGATGTACTTGTAAACAACGCGCATGAACTGGGTCCACGCACTGGGTTCAATGTTCCCGAAGGCCACCTGGAAGACGCCACGTTCGACGGTTGGATGCGCAACTTGACCGCGGGTGTCTACTGGTCCGCGCTTACGACTCAGCGCATCGGAGCAGGTATGCGGAGCCGCGGCCATGGCAGCATCGTGAACATCTGCACGATGTATGCGGTGGTGGCGCCCAGCCCGCAGCTGTATGCCGGCACAGCGTTCGTCAATCCACCCGCATATAGCGCATCCAAAGCGGCGCTACTCGCATTCACTCGGTACACGGCTTCTTTCTGGGGGCCCTTCGGTGTGCGAGCGAACGCGATCCTGCCAGGTCCATTCTCCAATCTTGAAGAGGCCGGCGACAACAGCGTTGCGCCGGGCGATCCTTTCCTGGAGCGTCTGAAGGCGCGCACGGTTCTTGGCAGGGTGGGAAACCCTCGCGAATTGGTGGGCGCACTATTGTATCTTGCGTCGGACGCGTCTGCCTTCACAACAGGCCAATCCCTGATCGTGGACGGAGGTTGGACGATTGTCTAGGGGACGTCTGCCGAACGGGACGATCTTCTTTGCTCCAATCCTCAGCTTGTCATGTCCGCCGGACGAATCAGGAGGCTGAATGCCATTGGACACGCCACTCTTATCGCATAGAGCGTGCCCAGTCTGCGGCTGCGAAACGTGCAGTCCGATCTTTCGCCAGTCATTTGATCACCTCTCGGGTGTACACCTACTTGACGGGTATGACGTGGTCGTCTGCTCGGAATGTGGAGCCGGTTACGCGGACATGATCCCACCCCAGTCCGTATTTGATGAATACTATCGCGACCTGTCGAAATACGACTATGAATTCCGAGGAGGCAGGGACTCTAGTGCTTCCGAAGACCGCTTCTTGCGTGCAGCCCTGACGATCGAGGCGTACATCCAGAACAAGGATTCGCGAATTCTGGAAGTCGGCTGTGGCTCAGGGCACTTGCTCAAGATCCTTCAGGAACGAGGCTTTCCCAACGTTCAAGGCTCAGATCCTTCCCCTGCGTGCGCTCGTGCAGCGCAAGGCATTGGCGTGCGAGCGGTATCCGAGACGGTGTTCACCGCAACCCTGCCCGATGATCCATACGACTTTTTGATCCTGGTGGGTGTGATGGAACACATTCGCGATCTGGATCGGACGGTTGCGCAGTTCCACCGACTCGTGCGGGACGGCGGAAGAGTCTACCTGGAAGTGCCTGATGCGAGCCGACTTGATCCGAATCTGGATGCGCCTTTCCAGGAGTTCAGTGTCGAGCACATCAATTTCTTTTCGCCTGGATCGCTGAACAATCTGATGCAGTCTCGGCGTTTCCGCACTCTGAACTCAGGACGTGCTAGAAGGGCGCAAAATGAAGCTGTGTGTCTGACGACCTACGGTGTCTACGAAAAATGCGCGAGGTCTGCTCCCGCCGAACGGGACACCGAAACAGGTGAGGGCCTTCGCGCGTACGTCCAGGGATGCCAAGCCGAAGACGCGCGCATTCGCAGCAAGATCGATCAGGCGATTGGACCAGGTGAGCGCATGATTGTCTGGGGTGTCGGCGCACACACGCTGCGGTTGCTTGCCACCGGAGGGCTCGATCCTCGGAGAATCGCCGTTTTCGTGGATTCGAACCGCAACTACCAGCAGCAACGCCTGCGCGAGATCCCGGTGATCTCACCGCATGAATTGGGCTCGCGAAACGAACCGATTCTGGTCTCGTCACGCGGTTTCCAACGCGAGATTGCAGATCAGATTCGACACGACTTGGGCTTGGGCAACAAACTGATTCTGCTCTACCAGCCCTAGATCTCCTCGACGGAATCCATCAGTTCAGACCGCCCGAGTTCCCTCCTCTGATTCACCAGCATGTGCGACCTCCATCCAGCACCAAGTTCGCGCCCGTCATGTACGAGGACGCGTCGGAACACAAGAATAGGACGGCGCCCTGGAGCTCATCGAGGTTCGCCATCCGCCCCATCGGAATGAGCTGCGAAAGCCGTTGAACGAAATCCTCGGGTTGGTTGTTGTGAACCCCACCCGGTGAAAGCGCATTCACGCGCACGCCCCTGTCGGCCCAATAGGTGGCGAGGTATCGCGTGAGCCCAATGAGCCCCGTCTTGACAACTGAATAGGT
>Ga0182021_10004429_pt1 | contig 16527 bp, 23 predicted proteins | sample 612E3MmetaG_FD_120493 | JGI IMG/M metagenome (GOLD analysis project Ga0182021, IMG submission 120493) | Permafrost microbial communities from Stordalen Mire, Sweden - 612E3M metaG (Illumina Assembly) | ecosystem: Environmental > Terrestrial > Soil > Wetlands > Permafrost | place: Sweden...
ATGAGTAAAGGGCGAAGCCGCATTCCTTATCAGATGGGACAAATTGATATTCATAGTGTTTCCGCAAATGCCATCGAGAGTGTAACAGTTAGTGAAGGGGAGGGAAAGCCGGTGGAGATTAAAATTGTTATGACAACCGAAGCAGGAGTTTTTCAGGTCGATGATTTTATTGAGGAGAAGTTGAAAGTTTCCGGTTTAACTAAATATATTGATGTGAAGTCGTATCTTAAAGAGAACGGCAAAGAAAGAATTTATAAGGACTACACCTCTTAAATAGACTCCAAGACTTTGTAGCAAACGACCGCGCAGCTTCCCCAGACGTTGAAGGATTTGTTGACTCCGAACATGGGAAGTTCGACAATCACGTCGGCCAGATCTAATACTTCTTTACTAATTCCGTCGGTTTCATTGCCGACTACGATGGCGCAAGGAAATTTAATCTGGGTACTCAGTACAGAGTACGAAGTACTTAGAGGGGATTGCTCGACAGCGATAACTTGGACGCCGTCAGCCTTTAATTTCTTAATAATTGCGGTGGTCGATTCAGTCTTTTCCCAAGGTACCCATTCCTCCGTTCCGACCGCTGCTTTATGAATTCTGGAAGAAGGGGGATACTCCGTATCGCCGCAAATAAATATCTTTTCGGCTGCGATTGCATCGGCCAATCTGAATATTGAGCCGATATTATAAGTGTCGATAACACGGTCTAAAACCAAATAAATGGGGTTTCTTTTTATTGTTGCAAAAGTTTCCGGAGTAGGGCGGGTTTTCCTCAGGTCTTTAGCTCCAAGCTTATACATAGTGTAATTATATCAATATACTTTGACTTTAGAATGGTTTGACTATATTCTTTGAGGTGCAAATGGGAATTCTTAACCAAAACGGGTCTGATTTCGTGCGTGGAGTCGACTTTGCACTCAAAAAAACCGGCAATACTGAGGAGACGATCAAAACTTCGACGGCAGCCTCAACGCTGGCTGTTGTCTATGAAGCCGCCAGAAATGCGGTCGAATTTAGGAGTGATCACTTGATCCGCCAGGCGGCAATCGTCAGAATTTTAAGACGCAGGCTTTTTTTGGGACAAAAAAGTGAAAAACTTGCGCCACTTCTCATCCGTGAACTAATCTGGGCCAGATATTTAAAAGATGATTTTGTAGGAGTAGGTAAGGCTGACGATATTGAAGAGATTATAAATAAATATAGAATCGTCTTTTCACTAACAAAGGACAGAGTACTTCGTGAATGGCTGTTGGATTTGGCGGGATGTGAAATAGAGGAAAGTCTTGTCTTTAATCCCTACCCACAACTATTAATTAATTTTGTTTCGGCGAGCATGCAGTCCAGAATTAAAATTTTTGGTGTGGAGGATGAAAAAATCAGGGATATTCAAGTTTATATCGCTACTGAAAGGGTTTTTGCCAAAAACAGTGAAATTTTTATAACCTTCCATCTTCTTAAAGCACTTCATCCTGAGTGGTTCGGCAAAAAGGCAGCCGAAGCTGCCAAGTTTTTTCCAACCCTTCTAATTATCAAACAAGAAATTGACCGCGATTTACAATACCCCCTTGCACAGGATATAAAGCGGGAAATTACCAGACTTATTGCACCTTTTAACGTAATACGCGAGATGGTTGTCAGAAACCCTGAAAATTTCGAAGCTAATGTTGCCGATAGAGAAAAATTTAATGAGTTGGCAAAAGAAACCCTCGAAGGACTTTACAAAGAGAATAGAGGACGCCTTATGAGAGCTTCAACCCGGAGCATCATCTACATTTTTTTAACTAAAATGGTTTTTGCACTGGCACTTGAACTGCCATTCGATCTTTTCGTCGGGACGACAAATTATGTTGCATTGGGAATTAACCTTATTTTTCCTCCCAGCTTAATGTTTTTACTCAATATTGGGATAAGGATACCCGGTGAGGAAAATACCAAACGGATTTTGGAAAAAGTAGATGAATATCTCTATGAGGAAAAGACTCCAAGGATAATTGAAGTGGGTAAGAGACAGAAGGCAAAAAGCGTTTTTGAAAGAATCTTCTTGGGAATTTATAGTATTCTTTTTGTTGGAGTATTTGTATTTATCATTTGGGCCCTGAATCTATTACATTTCAACCCTGTCAGCCAGGCTATTTTCCTTTTCTTCCTTTGTGTTGTTTCATTCTTTGCATTCCGTGTCAAAAGCATTTCCCGGGATTATGTTTATCAAGAGGAGAGAACCGGTTTTTTTGCTTCACTTCTGGACTTCCTTTTCCTTCCGGTGGTCAAAGTAGGGCAGTGGCTTTCGGTGCAGATTTCCCGGCTTAATGTTTTAGGATTTATTTTTGATTTTATTATCGAAGCGCCTCTTAAAGCTTTCCTGGAGGTTATCGAGGAGTGGGTGAGATTTGTGAGAGTTAAGAAAGACGAGATATTCACACAAAGTTAATGCGATTCACTTTTCTGCCTTTCCAACTTTTGTCTAATCGCAGCCATGGCCTGCTCCGTCATTTCTTCAGCAACTGTAAAAAATTCAGCAGAATGGTTTGGATTTTTTGCTAATTCGCCCGCTGCATGCAAAAAACGGTGGTAGAGATTACTTTCAGATTCTTTATGGGAAACGTTATTTATTTCTAAAGTCATAGTATTTCTTACGTCTTCACCAAATTACAATTGTGACCTCACTGGGACTCGAACCCAGGTAATCAGGCTGAAAACCTGATGTCCTAGACCGCTAGACGATGAGGCCAAGTAAACTTGGCAGGCTTCGCCACCGTCCGATGTTTGAAGCATCTAAGACGATGAGGCCAAAGTGAGCCCGCTGGGACTCGAACCCAGAACCGCTTCCTTAAAAGGGAATTGCTCTACCATTGAGCTACGGGCCCGTACCCCGTATTTTACCATAGTTTTAAGAAAACTACGTTCGGTTGGCTTAGAGGTTAGCCTCTTTCTTTTGACAGTCTCGCGGAAGTTTCGATTTCGATTTCGTCCATCCCTCTTGTGGCATCTATAGAAGTTAGTCTACCTTCTTCCTGAAGTCTTTTAATCATAGGCTCGATCTGCTCGTAGTAAGTCGCAATTCGTTTGGTGAGCCCCTCATCAGTATCCCAGGGTCTTGCAATTTCTCCTCTTTTTTCGATTTCAACTCTTCTTTGATGAGTCCTTTCCCGTGAGACCTCATCAGTTATTTTGTATTCTATAAATACACTATTTGCTTCAGCTTCTTGTCGAAAATCAGAAATCATTTGATCAAAGTATTCGAGTTGGGGGACTGTACGGGGAAACCCTGTAAAGATAAAAGTTTCTTTGCCCATTCTAACTTTCTCGGAGATTATTTCCTGGACGATTTGGGTCATAACAGAATCAGGAAGAAGCTTTCCATGAATATCAATATCTTCAATGTAGGGGACTATAAATTGGTGAAAGTGGGCATACTCGCCGGTGCCGGACTTCGCGCTTGTATAGATATCGCCTGTAGAAATAATTTCGCTAGATTCTATTCCTATCCTGTTAAGTAAACGTCCGGCCTGAGTATCTTTGCCTGCAGCGAATCGACCAGTAAGAACAATAAAATTAAGTTCGGACATTCAGCCGAAATATAGAGGTTGGACTAGGCAATTTCAAGGTGTAAATGGTAAAATACGCATGCTACAGTCTTTGTTTCCTATTGGGGAGTCGTCTAATGGTAGGACAGCAGCCTTTGGAGCTGTTTATTCTTGGTCCGAATCCAAGCTCCCCAGCCAAGCAGTACACCCAAGTAATGGGGATGTTTTTGCAGAGGCACAATTAAAAATTTGACCAATCATTCTTCATGGTATAGAATCCAGCCAATCGTTTATGACCAAAGAGATTTTAAGTAGATTACAAACTGAAAACGTTAACCCTCACTTGGCATTTTTTCTTGATACGCTAGCAGCTTTTCCCGAAATTTATCTTAAAGTCGATAGAAAACGAGGCGGTTTAACAAGTATTGGTGAAGCGCATTTTACCGAAATTTTATCTAAAAAAATGCTAGATATTTTGAAGTTGATAAAACAAGATCCATTCATCAAAGTACAAGCAGAACAATATAAAAACGAAATTCGAGAGGAAATGAGTGGAGGAACTTGTTCATATAGTTTATCCGAACAAGAAAGGGGAGTGTTTCTGGGTTTTCTGGAACAAAATCACTGTGATCTAGATGACTTTTTGCAAAAATCAATTTCTACAGAAATGATTATTTAGTTATAGTGATAGTCTGGTTCTAGACCGTGATGCTCAGCAAAAAAACATTATGGAAAGATCGAAGTTTGCAAACACGAGAATGGACAAAGAAATTGCCAAACTCGTAAATGAAAGTGACCATAAAACATTGACAATTTGGGCTGCCGACTGTGCTGAGAGGGTATTACCATATTTTGAAAGAAATTTTCCGGAAGATAACAGACCTCGTGAAGCCATTAATGCTGGACGAGCTTGGGTAAAAGGTAAACTTAGGATGGTTGATGCACGCAAGGCTGCCTTTGCGGCTCACGCCGCCGCCCGTGATACTGGTGAAGTAGTTACGGCGCGTTCAGCCGCCCGTTCAGCCGGTCATGCCGCTGCTACCGCCCATGTTCCCAGTCATGCTATTTATGCTGCAGCTTATGCTATCACTGCTATCTGTGATGCAACCAACTTGGATGATGTCGCTATGGCTAAAGAGCGGGAATGGCAACATCAACATTTATTAAAACTGGTGAATGGAGCTATGGGATCGTAAGGTCCTAGACCGACATGTTCAGCTATCCTCGAAATTGACTTCTTTATCTGTTTAATAAATACTGAATTGTGAGACAAAAAGGTTTTACCCCAATAATTATTCTCCTACTGATTGTTGCTGTTTTGGGAGCTGCAGGTTATTTCGCATATTCAAGAGGATATACCAATTCATTTTTACCTAAACCGTCACCAATAATTACTCCAAGACCATTATTAACACCTTTGCCTACTCCTAAACCAACCTCTACTCCTGACCCAACCGCAAATTGGAAAACATATACAAACACCACTTATAAATACTCATTAAAGTATCCTTCGGATTGGGAAGTACAGGGCGAGGGTGGAGAAGATCCAACTCAAGCATTTGCTCCTAATTTTTCTTCTACCTGCAATTTCAATGGCGGTGATCGCTGTGCCAATCTTGTTATTTCTTTAATAGGTGGATACAAAGAAGGTGAAAACCTTGAGTATTATTTTAATATTGGTTCCAATAATGATTCTCACATTCGTACCCAAGATATAATCTCTGAAAAAGATATAGTAGTTGGAGGGGAAAAAGCCCTAGAAATTAAGTATCGGTTGCCGAAGGCGGATATAGGGTATGAAAATGAACCTGCAATCGAAATTCATGCCGTTCACGATAATAGCGTACTATTGATTCAATATGGAGAAGAGCAAAAAACCAGTTTTAGCGAACTAAAATATGAAGATCTATTCAACCAAATCCTCTCCACTTTTAAATTTACCCAATAAGCTCTTGTAAATAATTATTACTTTTTTGGTACACTAATTCAGGATAGGGTACACCTGAACCTATTCAAAAGTTCGGAAATTATCAACTAGGGCCAGCCAATCAAGATACTCCTTTGACCATGATAACTAGAATAGCCCGAAGACACCTCTATGTGGCAAAAAAGCGCTATAATGAATACTGGGAACACAATGATCAAGCCATTCTAATATAAGAATCCGCTCTTCATTTTTTAAAATGAACATTTTATTTATTAGCCCAAATTCTCCATTGGAAAGTGTTGGTGGCGTCGAACGTTATATTGCTAACTTGACGAATTACTGTAAAGATCGATCTCAATTTAACACAGTTATTGTTTTACCTACATTTAAAGAAAGCTCCATCGAAGAAACCGGAAATCTGGTTACATATTTTGATGAAAATATAGCTATACCGAAAAACATTTCGGATAAAGAGAAATCGGAAAAGGCCCATTTGTTTTCTAAGACGGTAGAAAACATCATTATTAAACATAAAATTGATATTATCTGCGCCGAGAATTTCCACAGAGGTCTTCCCCCGGCTTACTGTTTGCTTATCAACATGGTAGCAGGGCTCCATAAAATTCCCTTGGTACTAAGGCTTCATTCCTTTGCAGTGACAGACCTTCAGGTAGAAATTGTTAACCAGCTTATGTGGAATAAACTAAGTTGTATCAGTGAAAGTGTTGCAGGCGACTGTTTTCAAAAAGGTGCAAATGTTAATTTTATATCCACTGATTATTTGGGTGTAGATACTAGTGAATTTAACAAAAACATAAAAACACGGCAGCAGCTTCGGGATAGTTTAGACTTGCCACCTGAAAGCAAAATAATTCTTACAGCTAGCAGAATTATTGGCGGCAAAAGAGACATACTTCAAGAAAAAGGAATAATTAATTTAATCCAAGCTTTCTCAAAACTTGTACCGCATTATCCCAAACTTCGTCTCCTCATTGCCGTCGGCAAACCACCGGATAATTTAAAGGTGGAATTTGACAGAACGTATGAGATGCTTTTAGGTCATATCAAACTTCACAATGTCGAAGGAAAAACTATCATAAAAATGTTTAAGTTAAATGAAATGCCTGAAGTTTACGGAGGATCAGATGTCTTCGCCTTGCCTTCTGAGAATGAGACATTTGGTCAGGTTTTTATTGAAGCGATGGCTTGCGGTTTACCTGTCATAGGAACTAAAGTGGGCGGGATTCCGGAGATTATTAGTGATTCCTCTAATGGTTATTTGATTCCACCCAACGATTCCAGCGTCCTGGCTCAAATGATGGAAAAACTTATAAACGATCGTTCAATAAGGAATAGATTTATAAAAGCGGGGATAAAAACCGTTGAAGATAAATTTACATCAGAAAAACAATTATTCAATTTCATGAAGATGTTGGAAGAAACAGTGTCTGGTCTAATTTAAGCTTCCGACTGTTAAAAAGAATAAATGGCATCTTCATTATCGGATTCATATGAAATGTCCCCTTTTTTATAATGTCTTATTTGTCTCACTTCGACTTTGCTCAGTGTTATAACATTTAGCTTCAGGGTGATACACTATTCTTGAGTGATTATATGGGATCGTAAGGTTCCAGACCGGTATGCTCAGCCAATATCAATGAATATTCTCTTTGTTACCGAAACATATCTACCCTTTATTGCCGGCGTTTCTTCATCATCTGACTCAATTGCCAGATATATGGTGTCTCAGGGGCATAAGGTAGTTTTGGTTAATCCCAGGCCAATAATTAAAAAGAAAGTCGAAGTGCCGCCAAATTTAAAATTAGTATATACACCCTCTATCCCTGACCTTTTTTACAAGGGAAAACCCCAGACAGTATTTCCCTTGGGACTTCCTGTTATTAATAAGACTATACGGGAAAATAAATTTGACGTTATTCATATTCAAGAACCCGGGTCCTTGGGAATAAGTGCCTTAATCCTTTCAAAAATCTACAAAATCCCGACAGTCGGAATGCTTCATTTTACTCCGGAACAAGTAGGAAGAATGCTTCCGGGTAAACCGGAATTTCTGTCAAAACCGATAATGGAAACTTACATAAAGTATATCTATAACAAATACTCGGCGATTGCTGTTCCCACACAAACATTTGTGGATTTTCTTAAATCAATTGGAGTAGATAGGCCAATTGAAGTTGTCTCAAACGGTGTTGATACAAAGAAATTTTACCAAGCCGGCACTGACCTTAAACTTCGAAAGAAATATGAAATTTCCGAAGATGATATTGTATTTTTCTTTCTGGGAAGGCTTGATGGAGATAAGAATGTTGCCACTTTGGTTAGGGCAATGCCTCACACGGATAAAAACGTGAGACTGGTGATTGTGGGAAACGGAAAATTGAGGGAAAAATTGCATGGGCTGGCAGAAAATTTGGGCGTATCCGAAAAAATTACCTGGGTGGATCATATAACCGATGCCGAAATGCCTGGTTTTTATCATTTGGCGGATGTATTTACAATAATGTCTCCTTATGAGGTTCAGAGTATTGTTACTTTGCAGGCTCTTGCCTCCGGATTACCCGTCATCTGTGCAGATAAAGGGGCTCTTCCCGAGCTCTGCCATAATGGTGTGAATGGATATTTAGTTGATGTATACGATGATAAAACTCTAGCCGGGAAAATGAATATCTTAGCTAAAGACGAAAATTTGAGAAAAAAATTCGGTGAAGAAAGTCGAAAAATGAGTTTGGTACATCATAAACCGGACGTACTTCATAAACTTGAACTTCTATATGAGAATGTAAAAACAAATTATTGTTCCCGCTAGACAGGGGATGTATAATAACCTCGTGTCAAAAAGAGTGATTGGTTATACAGTTGTTGGTTTGGTCGTTGTTGCGGTTTTGATTTTGATTCGCTTCTTGGTTATAAACGGGTATTCCAATAAAGTGACAAGTGTACTTCCCAGTGTACAGGTTACGCCCAGTGCGTCTCCTCAATCCGAAAAAGGGACAGGAACTGTAGCCTCCACTAAAATTTCTTTAGTTGTGACTTCTCCTCAGGACGGAAGTACGCTTGATTCCACAAACGTTACGGTAAAAGGAAAAACCACACCCGATGCAGACGTGTTTGTAAATGATCAGTCAGGTAAGGCAGACGTGAACGGAAATTTCTCAATCAGCATCGGGCTTGACGAGGGCGCGAATCAAATAGTAGTATCGGCTAATGATTCTCTCGGCAATGCAACCGAACAGGATCTGAATGTAACTGTGACATCATTCCAATGAAAGACAATAAATACATAAACTTATTTGCCGGTGGTCTTCTGGCTTTGACTGGTTTCTATAAGGTAAATCAGATAAATCCCTCCATAATGCCAATTGCAACCCCGACTCCCACCCCTATAATTAAACCGATAAACCCCAACCTCGGTAAGTTGAGGCAGATCCAGCTTGAATTTACAAATAAACGCGGCGAGCTTGATAACGTTAAAGTAACCGCAAAAGACGCTTCAAGTATTACCATTGATAATGGAGGAGTAAGCGTCAAAGTTGATGTTGCCACAAATACCCATTTCAGAAGGAAGTTCTGGGGTAGTAGTGACATAAATGAAATTTCTGTTGGCGACAGCGTTGATGTAATCGGCAGGTGGACCAATGAAGGTAAAACCGAGATTAATGCGGTTGTGATCCGCGACATCTCTATTCAGAAAAGGTTCGGAGAGTTTTTTGGCACCGTCAAGTCAATTACAGACACAGGTTTTGTCATGACAACCATTCAAAGAGGCGAGGAAACTGTAACTTTGGACCCGACAACTAAACTTATAAACCGTAAAGGCCAGGCAATCGCGACTTCGGATATTCAAGTTGGACAAATTATTAGAGTTCGTGGATTGTGGGACAGTGTCAACTTTACAGTAACTGAGGTGGCTGAAGTTAAGGATTTCAGTTTGCCTCCGTTTGCGACTCCGGCAGCAACCCCGTAATTTATTTTTTGACTGCTTTGATTGCAAGAAAAAGAGGGATCTCGCTCCGGCTTCTATTTTCCATTCTGGCGGCACGGCCTTCACTCTCTTTATCACTTGTCCACTCTTCAATCAGATCGATTACAAATCCTGCATCGTGCAACATCTTGGAATAATCGGAAATCGGGTGGTGGTAGCTCATGGTTATGGGGGAGTTTCTGTTACTGGGATTCATATTAATGGGGATTTCCATTGGGCTCATATATTTATCAACTCTTCTGTATTGGATTTTCCTACCTTCATCAATTCCCCAGGAGGATTGGCGAGGAATTCTAAAAGCAGGATGATTCAATACAATTACTAATTTAGAATTTAAAATTAATAATTTAGACACATTCTGTAATACAGCGATCGGGTTTGATATATTTTGCAAGGCAAGAATAATTGCGGAGTGAGAGAAATTTGGGGAATTTAAGGGGGTTAGGGGTTTAATGATGTCTGCAATCAAGTAACTGTGGTTTGGGTCGTGATCGGTTCTTTTAGCTTCGTTTATCAGGGACGGAGCAATATCGATTCCAACATAATCAACATTTTTGGGAATGGCTTTTGCCAGAACCCCGTTACCACAGGCGAGATCAAGAAGTTTGGATTGTTGATTATGGATTATAGATTTTTGGTCGAAACCAAGAAGCCGAATCACTCCGGGGATAACAACATGTTGATGATAATAGTGGCCACGGCCGCTATCGGTTAATTTGTTGTACCAAGGGGCGACTTTTTGCCAGGAAGAACTCATAATAAATTAATTATATCAGGAAACAATAATACTACGATTTGGAAGGTTTGACCTTACAATTTAGAAAGGCCGTGCAGTTGCCTTGCTAACCCTTAAATAACGACTTTCTTGCCTCAGCTTCGCACTGAGCTTTCTCCGTTGGGGACATGTAATCCCTTCCTCTGCCGTCTCCAAGAATAATTGGCCCCGTGGCTTTGGGCACGTATGTTATGCCGTCAACGTGATTTGCTATCGTGTGTTGTTGTTCCGCCCTGGCTATAAGAACAGAAAAAGGTTCTGGTTTTTCATCAGTCATTTTTTTCACCCCCCTTCTGAAAAACAACAAAAAAGAGCCTCCCGGCTCCAGATAGAGTAGTTAAGAGTGATCTAAAACTATCGGTTGAGTTTCTCATATCCTTTTTTGGGTAGGCGTCCATCATTATACTATAGTATTGCAAGTTTGGTCATTTGGGGGTTGAACAATCAAAAATAGAGGACTAGGCTTTTTGGAATGAAGGAACGACCACCCGGAGTAAGACCGAACGATGAACTTTGGAGTTATTGTGAAGGATTGGGAGAAAAATACGAGATGCCTCCTTTGGAGGCACTTAAAAGACTTGTTTTGATAGGTAGATATGTCACAAAAATAAGAGAAAGAGGAGGAGAAGTTGTTGCCAGGTTTGGCGGAAGAGAAGTTCAAATTAAGACTTTCAATATAAAACAAAGTTGAGTATTGCTTCAGGGCGGATTATAATCCCCGTTAGTTTGCACATTTTCGGTTAAATTATACAAAGGAGGCTTGGTATGGCTCTAACTAAAGAGCAGACGGAGAAATTGAAAGAGGGCGACACTTTGCGATATACCTCTCATTACAACTATGGTAAGAATCATATTGATGCAGAGGTGAAGGTTATCGCAATTGGCTTATATGGCCTGTTAGTCGAGATCGTCAAGGTTATCAGCAAAGGAGAAAAAAACAATAATTGTGAAGGCGCACGACTTTTCGCCGACTTCGAAGATCTGATCATACCCAAGAATGAGAGTGGATTATGACAAGAGATGAAGCCAAAAAGCTTGGCAAAGGCCACGCGGTTATTTTCAAATCCGGAGACCCGGAATCGGAAGACTTCGTTAACGCCAAAGCAGTTTTTGTCAGAGTTGGTACGATATCGTGTACGATCAAAATTACCGATATTTTGCATAACGGTATAACCAATAAAATCAAGGTTGGCGACCAGAAGATCGTCTCATACGATAATCTTGAAATCGAACGTAAATAAAGGAGGCTGAGATGGCTCTGACCCACGAACAAATCGAAAATTTGAAAGTAGGTCAGCCGCTGCTGATGAAGACCCGACTTGGAATGGATGATTACACTGTCGATGCGAAAGTGGAGGTTATTAAGATTGGAAAGATCGGGTGTTTAGTCAAAGTGACTGAAATTTTTAGCGTTGGCGGGGATAATTCCTTGATTTACGATAAGCAGTTTGCTGTTACCTTTGAAGAACTCGAGTTATTTACGGGTGAAGGAGGCTAAAATTGCAAAAATGGGAATATACGTTTGTCCGGCATTTTGACAATCGGATAATGGCGATTAAATATCCAGGTTGCTCCAGTTATCAGGAATTTAACAAAAAAGATCAGCCGGAATGGGAAAGTTGGCTCACAGGGTACGGACTTGAAGGTTGGCGACTTGCGTCAGAATACACGTTAAATAAATCCAACTCAGTTCATGCCAAGCTCATGCGGCCGATCGAAGGTGAAACCTGAAATGCTGCAATAGGCGAATCGTGAATTTGCCCCAAAGGCACACAAAAGTAAGCGTGTGCCTTTTTTTTGGGATATAATTAAATAGTGAAAAAGATTGTTCTATCGATTATTCTGGCCTTTATTTTTATCCTTTCTCCGGTTATTTCAAAACAAGTTTTTGCCAAAGATTACTCTATCACCTCGGCTGATATAACCGCCCAAATCAACTCCACGGGATCGGTTGATATAAAGGAAACCCGAACCTACAGTTTTTCAGGGAGTTATTCCTGGGCGGACGAAAACATAAATCTCGTTCCGAAATGCGGCGCAGGTGAAACTTGCCAAAATTACAAAATTTATAATGTCAATCTTAGCGAAGGGGGATTAAGATATCTTCCTTCGAATGCCGGAACTCCGGAAACTTTTCAGGTGACTGATGAAGGCAGCTCTTTATATATCAAGTGGTTTTATAGTGCCATTGATACCCAAAAAACTTTTACACTTTCATATACGGTTCAGAACGCTTTAACAAATCAGGAAGATATTTCGGAATTTTACTGGCAACTGATCGGTGACAAGTGGGCCAAGGGAGTCGACAATGTCTCCGCAAAGGTAGTTTTGCCGTATCCGGCACCCAGCAATCAGGTATGGGCCTATGGACATGGACCGTTAAATGGAGAGGTTAATATTGTATCCAATCAGGAAATCGACTTTAGTGCGGCGAACCTTCAACCGGATACTTTTTTTGAAGTCCGGGTACTTTTTCCGGCAAATCCGTCATTCATATTTGCACAGAAGGGTAATAATACTCTGAGCTCGATTTTAAGTGAGGAAAAGGCATTTGGGGAAAAGACAAGATCGGGACAAATCGTGACGATCTTGATAATAGGACTTTTGACACTTCTTCCACTGCTCCGCGCCGGATATTGGATCTATATGTGGTGGAAGGACGGTAGGGACGCGCCTTTACCGGAAGTTAATTTGGCAGGTTCACTTCACGAACCGCCATCCAATTTAGAACCGGCACTCGTCGAAACTTTAAATAATTGGAATTTAAAGGCAACAGGAAAATCGATTGTGGCAACAATAATTGAGTTAACCAGAAGGAAAGTGCTTACTATTGAAACCAAAAAAAGAGAACCGTTCATGGGCATTTTTGATAGAAGTCCCGAATTTTGGCTAACCAATCTTGATGATAAGTACGACAAAGATCCAAATTTGTCCGAACTTGAAAAATTATTAATCGGTTTTCTTTTTCCTGAGGGTATTGAGACAATAAGTCTTTCCCAAATAAAGGAATATTCAAAATCCAGACCAGTGGAATGTAAGGATTTCTGGGACAAATGGCAGAAATCCTGTGTTGACAAGTTGGTGATGGACAACATTATTGATCCCGTGAGCGAAGAAGAACAAGTCAAAGTATCTAATGAATTCAAGATAGCATCGTCGGTAATTTTTGTAGTTGTCTATATCGGTATACGTTTTATGACAATTATTCCGGTCATATCTTTCTCGATAGTTGTGGCGCCGGTGATATCTATATTTGTGTATTTCATGGCTTTGGCCGTAGTTTCTTCAATCATGTATAAAAGAACCCCAGCAGGAAATACCGAACTTGCCGGCTGGAAAGCTTTTAGAAAATGGCTGAAGGATTATTCTGTGACCAAGAATTATTCTATAGACTCGGTGATTTTATGGGAAAAATATCTGGTTTATGGGACTGCGTTGGGAATATCCGCAAAAGCCTTATCACAGTTGCCGATTAAGTATGATTTAGCAAAAGGTTCAAATTTAATTGGTTTTGGCTATTACGGAGGGTCGGGGGGAACCGGGAGTATGGGAGATATGGCTAATTCTTTTTCCAATTTTGCCGTCAGTTTTAATTCACTTTCCTCAGCATTCGGTTCATACGGAGCTGCCGGAGTCGGAGGCGGAGGGGGTTTCTCCGGTGGTGGCGGCGGTGGCGGTGGTGGCGGCGGTGGTGGAGCCGGGTAGTTCTTCAGTTGAACTTGCGAAAAGGTCAGTGTAAAATCCGGTAATGAAAAAGGAAAGGGTGGTTTTAATCGACAATGACGAGGAAGCGCAAAGAGTGTTCTTTAAGGCATTAAGAGAAACACATGAAGGTCATAGACTTGAGGGGATGGCAAAATCCGAGGAGGAACTAATGTGCTTACTCCGCGATGGAATCGAGCCCACGGCCTTGGTTGTAAATAGGGACTTTGAGAAAGCGGCGTACCTTGCTGAGTTGATGAGGAGAAGGTCTCCCAATATAATTGTTGAATTTTACTCTTCGGGGAAAGTCCTTCCTGAGAAAGCCGAAGCATTAGAAGTCGTATTAAAGGAAGCCGCTCTCCAAAATGTAGCCAAAAAGTTGGTTAACCTTCATCATTAACTTCGTGCGGGAAAATATTTGACAACCTATGTTTGACGAGAGTATCCTCTTTTCAAGAGATGGAAAGAAAAGGAGAGAGGTCTTTCATAGATACCATTAATGCTGAATTTGTCAAAAATCTTGAGGCTTGGCAGGAATCTCCGCGCTCGGAAGACTATCCGTTAAAGCTTAATACTTATTTGGAATTGGTCAGGTCTGCAGGTTTTGGACTCAATGTAAAAGTTAGAGAAGAAAGTTTAAAAAATATTGATGAAATACGGATTCTTCCGGAAGAATTGAGAGTCCTTCCTGTCCGTCATTGGCCGGAAGACGGATTAATGGTTTTCCAATTTGATCCAATCAAAGACCAATCTAAGAAAGGTAGAGATCCATACATAGTCAGTGCATATACAAACGGAGACGATTATTCCAGTCTCACTTTTTATCTTATGTACCATGGAGATGTGGCTCATTTTTTGCCGGGCGATGTTAGTTCGATTGAAATTGCTACAGGGAAAGTGTTTGCAACATTAAAACAAGTAAAAGAGGAGTATTTTCCAAATAGACTTCCGGGAAGCCTCAGGGGATTGCCGCAAGGGTGATATAATAAATTGTGTTAATAGCAATACTTGTTCTTCTTTTTCTCCTCTGGCTTGTGGGTTACGGACCTTTTACCGTACTTCACATAATTCTATTTCGATTTAATGGCTTTGTTGTCTCTGTTTGGGATTTACTTATTTTCCTGGTTTTGGTTTGGTTAGTTAGTAGCTTACCCAGCCCTTTCAGGCAAATTGCTGTAGTATTTATTTTGATCTGGATTTTATCCCTTTTCGGAATAATTGCTATCGCCGGGCTTTCGAGTATCTTGGTCATCGCAATTGTTGTTGGGGTTCTTCTTTATGTCTTAAGCGGTGGGGGGAGATAAATTTTTAGTAGGGATTGTTTCTTCTACCGATCTTCTTATAATGGATTGTAATGGCTGCCTGCGAATTCCATGGTAAGTATGCAGATTATCTGACTGACCAAATAGCATTAGAATTGGTTGGTAGAGAATGTCAAGACTCTCAAGATTTTGGTAAAATCTGGTGTGTAGTTAATGCTATTGCTATTTGCAAAACACTGGAACAGATAACCCCGGATGAAGCGGAGAACTTAACTTCAGTTATTTTCAAACTTTATCCCCAGTTTGAAGAGGAAATCAGGGCAGAATTAACTCAGCAATTTGGATAAACCCCTCTTTTGCTTGCCCAAGCAGATAATTTCCAATTTCTTGCTTGTCTAAGAAATTGGAGAAAGAAGGACACCCACGATAATTTTTAAGTCGGGTTTATTGTTCGTTCATATTTTGTTTTTCGAACTCCCTTCGTGTGCGCTCGGTCGAACTACTCAAACTATTTAAATGTATTCACTCACAAAAACCCAAGTCTAGAAATTAAGTGGGTTTGGAGGGAAAACAAAAACGGGGGAAAAAGTTGACGAGGCAAGACCTTTACTTTACTTTTTTTGGGGTGACTGCGATCGAGTTCGAAAGCTGATCTGAGCTTGCTTGTTGTTCAAGAACTGAATATATGGTCATCACTGTTTCAAGCACCGGGTGAAGCATTTCACTTGGGTATTTTGACGCGTGTGCCTCTATGAATTTGGTTAATTCAGGTTGTTCAATAATAAATCTCTCTTTTGCTTCGTTTAGTCTCTGCCCCCAGCTTTCTCCCCCTTTGGTATAGGTACCAAGAATTGCCCTGATTGTTTCTGCGGTAACAATCGGCATTCCCCGGCTGGTTGTGGCTGGTTTTTCTTGTTCAGGCATGTTTAGTCAGATGTTGGTATTTTACACTACAAGTTTGGATAATCAAACAAGGGGGTGGGGAGAAATTTAACGAGATAGGAAAGGAAAGGGCATTGACGGGAACCACACAAACGGTTATAATGCCCCTACACGATGAAAAAAGTGTAAACAGATGGCCAGCAAGCTTTGGCAGCCGCCACCTGGCGGCTTTTTTCATTTTTAGAGGTTAACTTCCCTCAAGGGTAACAACTTCAGATCATTAAAAGTGGTACGACACAGGTCCCAAGTAGTCAGTTTTTAGTCGAAACTCAGAAATTCGCCTCATTTTGAGGCTCATCGGTTTTTTAACCGGTTTTAAGTGAGTTTAACATTGTCCATTTGTCGCCTGTATCGTATTACTTTTTATCCTTTAGCTCTTTAAAAGCCGAAGA
>Ga0182021_10004430_pt1 | contig 16527 bp, 17 predicted proteins | sample 612E3MmetaG_FD_120493 | JGI IMG/M metagenome (GOLD analysis project Ga0182021, IMG submission 120493) | Permafrost microbial communities from Stordalen Mire, Sweden - 612E3M metaG (Illumina Assembly) | ecosystem: Environmental > Terrestrial > Soil > Wetlands > Permafrost | place: Sweden...
AGGCTTCTCCATCAAGCAGGGCTTCAAGGCGCTTGCGTGCAGAAATACGATAATGGTGACCGCACTTCGGGCAAACCTGCAGATTAGTTTCGATATCCTTGCTTAAAAGTGTTTCGGAACAGCCCGGGCATTTAACCCACATTCCATCAGGAAACGTGACTTTCTTGCCGCCCGATTTTTCTATGCCGACTCTTTCTTTGGTAAACCAGCTCATAGGTAACCTCGCATCTTTCATAACGCTGAAATAGTAAAAAAAACAAATAAAATGCCGGGCCGCAGCATCCGGAAGCACTGACAAGCATGTCTACACGCTATCGGATTGCCTCTTTTAAAAGGGTGACATACCGCCGCAGCTGCTGTTTCAGCTCTTCTCCGCTGTATCGTTCGAACAGCTTGACAATTGCACTGCCGACGACAACACCGTCTGCCAGTTTTCCTACCTCGGCGGCCTGTTCCGGAGTGGATATGCCGAAGCCGGCCATGACCGGGAGTGTAATAACCTGTTTCACGCGGGACAATTCCTGTGCCAGAGTAGCTGAAACAGTCGTTCTGGCTCCTGTTACCCCGGTTACCGTTACATAATAGACAAAACCGCTGCCATGCAGATCTACGGCAGATATGCGATCGGCATCTGAGGTCGGAGTAAGCAGGAAAATTACATCCAGCCCGTAGCGTCGGGCCGGGGCGGTCAGCTCGTGCGATTCTTCCGGCGGCATATCCACCAGAAGGACGCCGTCGACCCCGGCTTCTGCAGCATCCCGGCAGAAGCTGTCGTAGCCGTAGGCGTAGACTGGATTAAGATATCCCATCAAAATAATTGGAATCCGGGAGCGGGTGCGAACTTTTGTTACCATCTCCAGAATAGCATGAAGCGTCGTCCCGGAAGCCAGAGCCCTTTCCGAGGAGAGCTGAATCGTCGGTCCGTCGGCCATAGGGTCTGAAAATGGGACCCCAAGCTCGATAACGTCGGCTCCAGAGTCCTCAAGGAGATGAATCATCTCTTCGGTCACTGACAGATCCGGGTCGCCAGCGGTAATAAATGTAACCAACGCTTTTGAATGTTGATTTTGAAGAGTGCTGAAGCGTGCTGCAAGTCTGCTCATGTCGTTATCTCAGGCCGGTTAAATTTTGAAACCGGTCATCTCCTTCTCAAGCAGATCAATCTGATGCGTCAAATCCGCAACTGCAGCATTCATGACCTTTGTCGCCTGGCTGTTTGCAGTCGTTGCCGCTTCAATGTTGTTGACTGATTTCGAAATAAGGGCGCTGCTGTCTATCTGTGAACGACATGCTTCGCGAATCTGATCCACCATGGTGGTTCCATTTTCCGTTGCCCTGGCGATCAAATTGCTGGCCCGGCTCTGCTCGCGAGTCGAAGTGCGTACAAGGACCGTGAGATCCTTCATTCGCTCAACCGCCGCTGTAATCAGATCGGTGCCTCGGGAGTGCTCTCGAGAGGAATTGGCAATGTTTTCAACCATATCTTCAACGCTTTCCATCGCTTCCCGAATGCTTTGGCTGCCCCGTGCCTGTTCAACGGTTGCCTTGGCAATTTCGCTCACCTTGATTCCTGCCCGCTCCACTCCCGTAACGATCTTCTCGAGAGCGGTGCCGGAGCGTTGCGACAGTTGTTCGCCCGCAGCAATACGTTCCTCGGTCTGGCTGATCGCATCCACCGCGCGCCGTGTTTCTTCCTGAACGCCCTTGATAACCGCCGCTATTTCCCGGGTTGAGCTGCTGGTGCGCTCGGCCAGTTCCCTAATCTCGTCGGCAACTACCGCAAATCCCTTGCCATGCTCACCCGCCTGAGCTGCTATGATTGCGGCATTGAGAGCCAGCAGATTGGTCTGCTCAGCAACTTCATCAATAACGGAAAGAATGGCTCCGATATCGTTTACCCGTAACGAGAGCGTTTCAACGACCTCGGAGGTTATCTGTGATGAGACCCTGATCGCCTGCATGCCGGTAATTGCTTCAAGAACGGCGTTTTTGCCGATCTCGGCATCATTTCGGACTGTTTCAGAAATCGAAGCCGAATCCATGGCATTTTTTTCTACCTGCTTGATGGTTGCATCCATCTCGGCAATTGATGATGCTGTCGTAGTTGATGCATCCAATAAATTGACAATACTCGTGCCGATCTCTTTGATTGAGGCGGTCATTTCAGTAATCGATGAGCTGACCTCTTCAACGGCCTCGCCAAGCTTCTCCGCGCTCATTGCAATTTCTTCAATAGTCGCGGCCATCTCAAGTGATGAAGCGGACGTTTCAGATGCAGCCGCCGAGAGTTTGTCGATCCCGCTATATACCTCATGCACAGAGTCGGTGATTTGTACAACAGCCCGGGATGTTTCCAATACTGATTCTTCCTGCATCTGTGCAGAATTAACCACCTGGCTGGCCGCATTTTCGAGATTGTTGTCGATGGAGGTGAGGACTTCGGATGCAGAACCAATACGTGAAACCATGCTGTGGAGATTTTCGGCCATAATGTTCATTGCGTACGCCAGTTCAGCAGCCTCTCCGCCGCCTCGCACTTCCAGACGGGCATCGAGTCTGCCGCCGGCCATGGCTTTGGCAAATTCGACACAGCTCTTGAGCGGTCTGGTGATCGAGGTTGTGATGAAAAATGAAAACAGGGCGATAAGAGCGATAACAATAGTCGTAATAGAAGCAGAAACCGCTATTTTTATCCTGATACTTGCAGCAACCTGCTGCTCGGTAGACTTGACATCCTGTCGGATACTGTCAACCAGTTCTGCAACAGCCTTGCTGAACGTGCTGAATCGCTGCGCCTGGATTCCGGTCATGAGATAGCTGGCTTTAAGCACATCCCCACTGGTTGCGGCCGTCAATACCTCGTCCAGCAACGTTTTTCGATATTCCTTCCAGATAGCGTTTGCCTTGTTTATGGCAGTACGCCTTCCCGGTGATTCAACCGACTCAAGAGCAATGCCGAATTGGAGCTCAATGTCATTTGTGAGGTTTTTTATCGTGGAAATGTTTTTTTCGGCAGCCGCCGGATCCGCTTCAAGCATGAAATTCTGCATTTCACTGTTGATCTGAAAAAGATCTGATTTCAGCAGGGCGATGCTTTCAAGAGCACTCTTGTCTTTTTGTATATAACGGTAAGCGGTACCACCGATCCTGACTTCATTCATAATATACAGGCTGGTCACGCCAACCAGCAGGATACCCAGAAAAACCGCCGCAGAAAGAAGTACCATCTTGGTGCGAAGGGTGAGGCCGGTCAAACTATCGGAAGACGTTCCTCTCTTCACAAACAACTCCTCTCCAGAACCAGATCAAATAGGATACGTGCGGGTAACAGTACGTTGCCTTCTGCCGGAAAATGGCAAAAAAAGCCTATACATACTAATACGAGATGCCAAGAACAAAAAAGCCGCCCGACTATAGCAGAGCGGCTCCTTTCATATCAAGAAAAAACACCTTCCATGACCGCTTAGAGGATCTCCTTCAGCGGTTGCAGCATGCGTTTGAAATAGGTTCCCGGGCGATAGACAGCCGGAATTGAAACGGTACCACTCTTACTGACGGGAATAACAATTTCACCTAGTGGAGTTGCGAGATTCAGCCGGGCATCAACGCTGAATGGAATCCGGTCAAAATCGGGACGCTGCTTGATAGCCCCAAGCAGATCGGTGTGATGTACCCTGAACGGCATCCGTACCTCAACCGCCTGTCCCGAGCGGAACAGAACTCCCAGCTGCGGTCCGCCACCCGACAAGGGGACGGACATAATCTGCAGCTCATACGTATAACCGAGCAGCGATAGGTCAAAAGGATTCGGATTTTCAACGCCGATCACCAGCTCAATATCGAAGCCGGCCGTATCCACGTTGACTACGTTGGTTGAGAGCACGGTTACGTGTGGGGGCTTCACCAGAGAAGCGCATCCGGAGATTGTTACCAGAGCCAGCATGGCTATATAACAGCGCAGCAGAGCGGTCAACGAACCCTCGATGTCGAATCAGCCAAGGCAAGTTTGTCACCCTGCAGGTTCAGTTCGTCAATCATCTCCTGCCGGATGGAACGGATTTTTTTCATATACGCGGTCGCCTGCGGCCCTTGTCCGCAATAATATTTTTTGGCACGTTCGAGGTTTCCCTGGGCCATGTCAAGTTTGGAGTAGAGTTCACAGACTGCAGCTTCAGCGCATTTACCATCGTCAAGCATGTCACTGGGCGAATAACCGTGACTGCGGGCGCGGCGCGGCATCAACTGCCAGACTCCACGGGCCCCCTTTGTTGAAACCGCCCCAGCTGAGAGTTTGTGGCCGCCGGTTTCGGCAAGGGCAATCTCGGCCAGGTCAAATGGCATGAAAACGGTGCCGATAGTCTTGTCAAAACAGATTGTTGCCAGCCGATGTGCACGCTCAGGTGTCGTTCTGCGCAGGAACGTCGACTCGATAACCGCTTGCTGTTTTTTTCGCTGGATAATGGTGATACTGTTGTTGTCAAGGATGGATGGTTCGGAGGCCAGCGACGTGGATGACTGGATTTCCGCCAGTTTGAACGGGGCATTTTCGCATGCTGTTAATAATAACAGGCACGTAAGACAGATAAGTTTTTTTCGCATAATAATAGAGTAGGGAAGTTGTATCGGCTTTGCCGGAGCGGCGTCGTTACCCACAGACTGCGAGGGCGTATCTCCGGCGGGATGCTCCTTTCTAAGTTATTTTGTCCCTGATACGCCAAAATCCCGATTTTCGGGACTTTGAAGTTTCTGTACAATGTTTTAGAGTATTACAATACTAACGTGATGCGTGTCAACCTGTATTAAATTAAATTAAATAAAAACAGGTGGTTATGGTCGGATTATTCCTCGTTGGACAGATCTTTGAGCGTTACTCCTTCCAGTACTGCGCGAACCTCCCCTTGAACCCGCTTCCATACCGGATGGACATTGCAGTATCCGGAACGTCCGCAATCCGAAGGCGTGACGACACACCGGTTCGGTATGATCGGCCCTTCAACCGCTTCAACAACTTCAAGCAGGGTGATGCTTTCGGGAGGGCGACCCAACATAAACCCCCCCCCGGTGCCCCGGAAAGACTTGACCAGACCCATTTTGCTGAACTGCTGGAATATCTTGGCAAGAAATGTGGGGGGGACATCAACTGCGGCTGCGATATCGCTCAGCAGGCAGACCTTGTCAATCGGTTTTCCCGCCAGATAGACAATACCCCTGATTGCATATTCACCTTTACGAGTCAGCTCCATCATACAAACCCCTAAGAAGACATTTTATATCTTATTTAGGGGTTTTGGCGGGACTTGTCAACAGTATTTATCGATCTGGTTATGCTGTTTCCCCCGGCAGTCCGTCATCGATTGAGGCCTTCTTCTTGCCGAATAGCAGTGCCACCCAGATGCTTATCTCGTACATCAGGTAAAGCGGGATCATGATGACAAACATGGTTATCAGGTCTGCATGAAAGGCCGCTACGATTGAACTGGCCAGCAGTGCGTATTTCCGCTTGGTTGAAAGAAACTGGTAGCTCACGATTCCGAACCGGGCCAGGATCAGTGTCAGGACCGGCAATTCGAAGATCAGGCCGAACAACAGAACCAGCCGCAGACAAAAATTAACGTAGGCGCTGATGTTGAACCAGCTTTGCAGTCCTTCGGCTTCATACGACAGAGAGAAATTGATGATTACCGGCCAGATAACGATCAGAAAAAACAGGGCGCCGATACAGAAGGTTAAAGTGGAAGCCATGACAAACGGAATAACCATCCTTCGTTCACGCCGGGTCAGGCCGGGGGCGATAAACAGCCAGACCTGATAAAATACGATCGGCAGAACCAAGACAAAGCCGGCCAGCATCGAAATCTTGCACTGGATGAAAAACGGCTCCAGAGGCGCGCTGTAGTTGAGGGGGTGCGGTTTCTGCGGGGTATTCATTTCCTGGTCAAGCTTGTAGTGGCTGTACATTGAAGGGGCAAGCTCTTTGACTTTGAGATAAACCACTTTCTTGATCTCGGTCAGATAGGTTTTGCCGGTCAACGGTTTTTCCACGAATTTGAGAAGGTCGCCGGAGAAGTTCCACGCCACGCCCATCCCAACCACCACGGCGATAACGATGACGATCAGCCGCTTGCGCAATTCAACCAGATGTTCAATAAAGGGGACTACTTTTTCTTCGCTCATACATTCTTCCTATCACAGGCACGTACCGGACTGCAACCTGATTTGCCATTGCCATAAACCGAAGTCAGCGCCGCTTTCTGGTTCCTCCCTTCCCTTTGCCTGGTCTCCCCTCCTTGTCGCCCCTGCCGTTTTGATCACGACCTTCAACCCGTGGCTGCAGACCGGTCAGCCGTTTACCCCGCAGCGGAATACGCGGGTATTCTTCCGAACCTCCGCTCCCCGCGTTCGTTCGGGGGGCAGCGGGGGATGCGGTATGTGCCGCCAGGACGAACTCGATCCGCCGTGTGGCCGGAGAAACCGACGCAACCGTGACCTTTGCCGCATCACCGATGCGGAAGACTGTCCCGGTGCGCCGTCCGATCAGGGAGTGCTGCTTTTCGGCATGGGTGAATATGTCATCTGTCAGTGTTGAAATATGTACCAATCCCTCCACGAAAAGCTCTTCAAGCTCCACGAAGAAGCCGAAGCCGGTCACCCCGGTGATGTAGCCGTCAAACTGCTCCCCCACATGCTGCTGCATGTACTGAAGCTTCTTCATCTCCACCACGTCCCGCTCGGCCTCCATCGCAACCCGTTCGCGCTTGCTGGTATGTTCGGCGACCTCCCCCAAACGTTCCGTGGCAATCGCAAGCTGTCTGGAGGCGTGCTTCCCTTCTGAGTTGAGGCTTGCCTTCAATATCCGGTGCACCACCAGATCGGGATACCGCCGGATAGGGGAGGTGAAGTGGCAGTAGCAGTCTGATGCCAACCCGAAGTGCCCGACGTTTTCGGCAGCATAACGGGCCTGCTTCATGCAGCGCAGCAGGGAGTAGTTGATCATGCGCTCTTCGGGACGGCCGTCAGCCTGGGCCAGCAAGCGCTGCAGTTCGGACGGCTTGACCTTGTCTTCAACCAGCTTGAACTCGTAGCCGAAGCCATACACAAATTCCTGAAAGGTCTGCAGCTTCGCCGGGTCCGGGTTCTCGTGGACACGATACAGGAAGGGGATGCCCCGAGCGGTGATGGCGAGTGCCACCGCCTCGTTGGCGGCCAGCATGAACTCTTCGATCAGCTGGTGAGCAAGGTTGCGTTCGGCCCGGATAATCCCCTCGGTCTGTCCGGTCAGGCCGATGATGATCTCCGGCTCCGGCAGATCGAAATCAATGCTGCCCCGTTTCTTGCGCATCTCCATCAGAATCAGCGCCAACTCCTTCATCTCCAGCAGCATTGGAGACACCGGCCGGTATTTGTCGGCCAGTTCTCGATCATCGTCGACAATGATCTGCTTCACAATCGTATAGGTCAGGCGAGCTGCACTCTGTATCACGCTGGAATAGAAAGACGACTCCAGCATGGTTCCGGTCAGGTCAAAGAGCATTTCGGCCGTCATCGTCAGGCGGTCAACGTGCGGGTTGAGTGAGCAGATGCCGTTCGAGAGACGCTCCGGCAGCATCGGGATACAGCGGTCCGGGAAGTAGACGGAGGTTCCGCGCAGGTAGGCCTCACGGTCAAGCGGGCTGTCTTTTTTTACATAGTGGGAAACATCGGCAATTGAGACCCACAACCGGAAATTTTCCCCCTCGCGGCGCAGGGAAACGGCGTCGTCGAAATCGCGTGCGGTCTCGCCGTCGATGGTCACGGTCGGCATTGAGCGCAGGTCCATCCGCCCCTGAAGGTCACTCTTTGTAACGGTATCTGCAATACCATCCGCCTCGGTCAGCGTGTCGGGAGGAAAGATGTGCGGCAGGTCGAAGCGGCGAATGACCGACTGTACCTCCACCTCCGGATCATCAGGCCACCCGAGAACCTCCACGATCCGCCCCTCTGCAGGGCGTCCCCCAATTGGATAGGATGTCAGCTCTGCCACCACCTGGTGTCCATCCTGTGCCGTCCCGCGACCTTTAGCTGGAATAGCGACCACGATATTCTGGCGCTGATCCTCGGGGATGACAATCGCCCCGCGCCGGGTCTCCTCATAGCGGCCGACGATACGGCTGGTGGCACGCTCCAGCACCGCCAGAACCCGGCCGTCCAGCTTGTTCCCCCCCATGCGGCTCGGCGAGGAACTCGCCTCCACCAGGTCTCCGTGCATTGCCCCCTTCAGAAATTTGGACGGGATAAAGATATCTTCGCCCCCCTCATCGGGGGCCACAAAACCGTATCCATCGCGGTGTATCGAGATCCGGCCGCGGGTGGTTTTCATTTTCCCCGGAAGGCTGTAACTATTTCCCCTCAACCGGATCAGTTCGCCGTCTTCGGTCATATCTTCCAGCATGTTTTTCAGTTCCCGCTTGACATGGCGACCGCCGAACTCGCGCAAGATACCATCAAAATGGATGGTTCCCTCCTGCTGCCTGAAATACTCCAGTATATGTTTTTTGCTGAGATTCATTGGTCAGCTCCTTGAAGACAGCTTGAGTATGTGCACCCGCACAGTGTTAAGTTCAACGTAACGCAAAGTCAACCCTGTTTTATCGTTACCTGCCTGTCCAGTTGCACGGTTGGCTGACATCAGGTATATTATCGGAAATCGTCTGGTTTGAAAGGGGTGCTACCGTGAGACATTGTGAAGTTCCCATGAAACGCATCATCGCGGCAGTTGTGCTGAGCTGCCTGCTAACGGCAGTTGCCGTCATGGCCGCTGATGCTGGTGCTGTTGTCGTACCGGCCAATGCCAAATGTCCGGTTTGCGGGATGTTCGTTGCCAAATATCCGAACTGGGTTGCGTCAGCCCGCTTCAAGGACGGCACGATCTCCTATTATGACGGCCCGAAGGATATGTTCAGCCACTATTTGGACACGGCCCGCTATTCCCCCGGAAAAAGCCAGGCCGATATAGTGGCATTGGCCGTGAAGGAGTATTATTCTCTGGCGTCAATCGATGCCAGATCCGCTTTTTTTGTGACCGGCAGTGACGTCTCCGGGCCGATGGGAGGCGAACTGGTACCGTTCAGGAGCGAAAAAGATGCACTCTCCTTTAAGACAGACCACAAGGGGAAGCGTATTCTCCTCTTTAAAGAGATTTCGCGACAGACCATAAAATCACTCAATTAAGGCAGTTATGCGCCGTTCAATACAATTCCTGCTGCTTACTGCAACAAGCCTGACGCTCTTTCTGTTGCTGCCGCTGCATGCACGCCATGCGCAGCAGCAGTCGGGTGGTGACATCAAACAGCAGATGGCGGGGCTGAGGAACCTGCAGGTTACTGATCTCTGTCTTGCGACGGAGGCCCGCTACACCCGCCATCCGGCCATGGCCGACCGCCACGCACCTTTTCAGGAGCATCCCCTGGCTCTGGAACATTTCCCTTCTGGCTCTCTGATTCTGCCAACTCTCCCCGCACGTGGTACACCATGAAACGAGCCGTTGAGCGACATCTGAATATCCTTGAATTCACGCTGGCATCGCTGCTGCGCCGGAGAGCGAAGAACCTCTCCCTTCTCGCGATGTACCTGCTGGTGATCTTCATGCTGGCATCGCTGCTGTTTTTTGTCACGGCATTGAAGAGGGAGGCGGCTATTATTCTGAGCGATGCCCCCGATATGGTCGTGCAGCGGCTGGTGGCGGGGCGCCAGGATCTGGTGCCTGCCGGGTACAGCGCCGAGATCGCCCGGATCAGGGGGGTAACGGCGGTGCGGCCGCGCCTGTGGGGATATTATTACGATACGCTGAACGGGGCCAACTATACGGTCATGGCCAGTGACGATCCCGCGGTAAAACCAGAGTGGGCCTCCATCGGCGCCGGCGTGGCACAAAGCCGCAACCTGGCGGTCGGTGATCTGCTGCCGCTGACAAGCTATGACAAAACTCCGCTGATGGTGGAGATCGGTTTAATATTCCCGAGCAGCTCCAACCTCATCGCAGCTGACCTGATCGTCATATCTCCGGGTGACTTCACGCGACTGTTCAATTTCCCGAACGGCCAGGCGACCGACCTGGCGGTAACGGTGCGCAACCCGAAAGAGCTGCCGACCGTTGCGGCCAAGATTGCGAGCCGGTTCCCCGATTCCCGGCCGATCCTGAAGAGCGAGATTCAGCGCACCTATCAGTCGATCTTCGACTGGCGCGGCGGCATGACGCTGATCGTCCTGGCATCGTCGCTGCTCTCATTCATCATCTTCGCCTGGGACAAGGCCACCGGTCTTTCGGCCGAAGAACGGAGGGAAATCGGTATCCTCAAGTCGATCGGCTGGGAGACGTCGGATGTGCTGCTGCTCAAATTCTGGGAAGGGGTCGTGATCTCGCTGACGGCATTTCTGCTCGGGACCGTGCTGGCTTACGGGCATGTTTTCTTCCTCTCCGCCCCGCTCTTTGCCCAGGCGCTCAAGGGGTGGTCGGTGATTTATCCCCGTTTTCAGCTGGTGCCGGTTGTCGATGCCTATCAACTGGCCCTGCTCTTCTTTTTGACGGTGGTGCCGTACACGACCGCGACGGTCATACCCTGCTGGCGGGCGGCCACGATCGATCCCGACGCCGCCATGAGGTATTGACGTGATAGAACTGTCAGGCATCACGAAGAGTTTCAACGGCGGCAAGCCGAACCAGTTCACCGCCGTGGACAACGTCACCCTTACCGTCAGTCCGCAGCAGATCACGGCTTTCAAGGGGCCGAGCGGCTCCGGCAAAACCTCGCTCCTGACGATGATCGGCTGCATGGCCCGCCCCACCTCCGGGCGCATATTCCTGCGCGGAGTGGCGGCAGCAGTGCCGTTTCAGCAGGAGGGGGTGGATGCGGTCGAAATCACCAGCCTGCCGGAGCGGTTTCTGAACGAGATCAGGCGCTCCACGTTCGGTTTCATCTTTCAGCAGTTCAATCTGGTGAAGGGGATCACTGTCCTGGAAAACGTCATGCTGCCGGCCTATCCGACCGGGGAGGGGCGGGCTCTCTTCCGCGCCCGCGCCGAGTCTCTGCTGGAGCAGTTCGGCATCGCCCGCCTCGCCGGACAGCGGGTGGAGCTGCTTTCGGGCGGGGAGCTGCAGCGGGTCGCTATTACCCGGGCCCTGATCAACAATCCCTCCATCATCATCGCCGATGAACCGACGGCTCACCTCGATTCAAAGCTGTCCCGGGATTTCATGGAGATTGTCGGCCGGTTGAAGGGGGAGGGGAAGAGCGTGCTGATCGCCAGCCACGACCCGATAGTCTTTGACTCGCCGCTGATCGACACGTTGGTCGAAATGCGTGACGGAACGGTCACAGACAGCCGGAGTTGCCGATGATCCTGCAGCCCGCCGCTCTCGCACTACTGCTGATCGCGCTGCTGGTCTCAGGAATGGGGATCTATGCCGGATATTATGGCATGCGAATTCTCGGCCGATGGGACCCGGCTTCCGGCAGCGAAGGGCAGCTGGAGCTGGAGCGGAGAACTTATCTCGTCTCGACGATCATTAGCTATGTCCTCAGCTTCGAGCTTATGTCGCTGTTCCTGTTTATCTACACCGCTGACGATATTCACCTGCTGTTTACCGGCGCGATGTGCGCGGCCGGGACTCTGGCGGTTAACTCCTTCGGCTATCCGACACTGCTTCTCAAAATCGTCAATTTTCTGCTGGCAGGGGTCTGGTTGATCGTAAACCATGCCGATAACAGGGGGTATGACTACCCGCTGATAAAAGTCAAATATGAACTGCTCAATATGTTGGTGCCTCTGCTGGTGCTGGAGAGCTGTCTGCTGTTTGCCTATTTTGCCGGGGTAAAGCCGGATATCATCACCTCCTGCTGCGGCAGCCTGTTCAGTCAGGGCTCCGGCAGCCTCAGCGGTGATCTTGCCGCCCTGCCGCACCGGCCGATGCAGATAGCCTTTTTTTCCGGCATGGCGGTTACTGGAATCAGCGGATTGTTTTTCTATCTGGGCCCGATAACCGGGATTAGTGCGTTAACGACACCATTTCTTGTTCGAAAACCGCAGAAATTGATTTCTAACTTACTAAAAGGGCGTGTCGGCTACCTGTTCTCGGCCGCATCAGCCGTCACGTTTCTGATCGCCGTCGCCTCCATACTCTCTTTCATCTGCCTCTATTTCTACGAACTCCCTAGCCACCATTGCCCGTTCTGTCTGCTGCAGAAGGAGTACGGCTTCATAGGGTACGTCCTGTATGCTACCCTGTTCGGCGGAGCGGTGGCGGGAATCGGGACCGGCGTGCTGATGCCGTTCAGGATGGTTGGAAGTCTGGCACGCATCATTCCTGATATTCAGCGCCGCCTCGCCCTCGTTACACTGGTCTGCTATCTGTCGTTTACGCTGATTGTGGTCTGGGAGATGATCTTTTCGGCGCTTACGTTGGGCTAGGGCAGTTCAACCCCATATCGCACCTCAATTTTTTCTACCCAGCCGCAAAAAATATGCTAATATCTCGATTCTTTTTAGTAAGCAAGACGTTGCTTTCTGCACTTGAAGTTCTTGCAGAAAACAACTTCGTTAGCGCACGTATCCTGTTTATCAGGGTTAAGCGACACCCAGGAGGTAGCCATGCCGAAATTTTATGAAGGTAAACTTGAAGCCACAGGGCAGAAGTTCGGAATTGTTGTCAGCCGTTTCAACAGCTTCATCTGCGAACGTCTGCTGGAGGGGGCGGTTGATGGGCTGATCCGTCACGGTGTTGATGACAAGAACATCCATGTTGCGCGTGTGCCGGGTGCTTTTGAAATTCCGCTCTTCGCTAAAAAGATGGCGGAAACCGGAAAATACGATGCCCTGATCTGTCTCGGGGCCGTTATCCGCGGTTCTACGCCGCATTTTGATTACGTCGCCTCTGAAGTTTCCAAAGGGGTGGCGAGCGTTTCTCTGGAGAGCGGTGTTCCGATCGCTTTTGGTGTGCTGACGACCGATACGATCGAGCAGGCGGTGGAACGTGCCGGCACCAAGGCGGGAAACAAGGGGTTTGAGGCGGCGGTTACCGCGATCGAATCCGTCAACCTGCTGAAGGTGCTTAAATAATGGGACTACGGCGTGAAGCGCGTGAACTGGCGCTGCAGATGTTGTACGCACTCGACTCGAACAGCTCTGTCGGAGTTCGTGAAACCTTGCAGACCTTCCGCGAGGAACAGGTAGACATAACAGGAAAAGTACGGGAGTTTGCCGAGGCTCTGGTGCAGGGGGTACAGGCGGAGCGCAACGTCATCGATGAAGCCATCCGGACCTGTTCCAAAAATTGGTCACTGTCACGCATGCCGCGGGTCGATCTGAACGTCATGCGACTGGCGGCGTACGAGCTGATGTTCCGTGCCGACATTCCCAAAAAAGTAAGCATCAATGAGGCGATTGAAATTGTTCGTCGTTACGGCGACAAGGAATCACCGGCGTTTGTAAACGGCATTCTCGACGAGATTGAGGCCTGCGCAAAAACTGAACTGTCAAGCGAGGAACAATGAAAGATATACAGGTTGGTCTGATAGGGTTCGGCAATATCGGGGCGGGAGTCGTCAAGTTGCTGCGTGAGAATGCGGATGTCATCCGCGCCAAGGTCGGGGCGGGCATTGTACTGAAGCGTATTGCCGATCTGGATACAGTTACCGACCGTGGGGTAGCTGTTGACCCCGGTGTGCTGACTACCAGTGTCGATGACATTTTCAATGACCCCGAAATCTCGGTAGTCATCGAACTGATCGGTGGTTATGAGCCTGCCAAGACATTTGTATTGAAGGCCATTGAAAAGGGGAAGCATATCGTTACCGCCAACAAGGCGCTTCTTGCCCTGCATGGCTCCGATATCTACTCTGCTGCCGTGCGCAAGGGGGTCGAAGTACAGTTCGAGGCATCCGTCGGCGGAGGCATTCCGGTGCTGACCGCGATCAAGAGCAACCTTGCCGCCAATAATTTCAGCAGTGTCTTCGGCATCATGAATGGTACCTGCAATTACATCCTGACCCGCATGACCCAGGAAGGTGCCGATTTTGCCGATGTGCTCCGGGCCGCGCAGGAGCTTGGCTATGCCGAACCTGATCCGACCTTTGATGTTGAAGGGGTTGATACCGCCCACAAACTGGCCGTTCTGGTCTCGCTCTGTTTTGGCACCACGATCGATTTCAAGGATATTTACACCGAAGGAATAGCAAATATCAGCGGGCTGGATGTCAAGTATGCCGCCGAATTCGGCTATCGTATCAAACTGCTGGCGATCGGGAAACATGTCGGTGGCAAGATCGAAGCCCGGGTGCATCCGACCATGATTCCGCTCGACAGTCCACTGGCTGACATCAACGGTGTGTTCAACGCCATTCGTCTGACCGGTGCTTTTGTCGGTCCGGTCATGTTCTCGGGACGCGGTGCCGGACAGATTTCGACCGCCAGTGCAATTGTCGGCGACCTGATTGGTCTCTCACGCAGCATGAAGGCCGGGGCCGGGCGTCGGATGTCACCGCTCGGATTTCTGGATGCCGCGATCACTGCCATACCGGTCAAACCGATGGCCGATATCATCAGCAAATATATGCTCCGTTTCAGCGCCCTCGATAAACCGGGCGTGCTGGGGGGGATCGCCGGAGCGCTCGGCACGCATGGCATCAGCATAGAATCGATGGTGCAGACCGCCCATGAAGTTGATGATGCAGCGCCGGTGCCGATCGTCATCATGACCCACGAAGCGCGTGAAGGATCGATCCGGGAAGCGCTGTCGGAAATTGACCGGCTTGACATTATCTGCGAAAAAACAAGCTTTATCCGTATTGAAGACAATCTGGAGTAGTATCCATATTTCAAACCGGAGGGATCATGACCACCAAAATTCTACTACCTGAAGACCAGATTCCGCGCCAGTGGTACAACATCATTCCCGATATGCCTGGCCCGTTGGCGCCGGTTATCAGTCCCCGGACCATGCAGCCGGTAACCCCTGAGGAAATGCTGGCTATTTTCCCGATGGCCCTGATCGAGCAGGAGATGTCATCGCAGCGCTGGATTGATATCCCTGATGAAGTCCGTGAGATTTACAAGCTATGGCGCCCGTCGCCGCTGTTCCGTGCCCACCGTCTGGAAAAGGCGCTCGGCACGCCGGCCAAGATCTATTACAAATATGAAGGGGTTTCCCCGGCTGGATCGCATAAGCCGAACTCCGCGATTCCGCAAGCGTACTACAACAAGCAGGCCGGTATCCGCCGCCTGGCAACAGAGACCGGCGCCGGTCAGTGGGGGAGCTCTCTCGCGCTTGCCTGTTCGATGTTCGGTCTGGAATGCACTATCTATATGGTTAAAATTTCCTGTACCCAGAAGCCGTACCGCAAGAGCATGATGCAGTTGTGGGGAGCCCAGGTTCATCCGTCACCTTCCGAATTCACCAACGCCGGTCGCTCCATTCTGGCCCATGACCCGGACTGTCTCGGCTCCCTTGGTATGGCCATCTCTGAAGCGGTGGAGGATGCTGCCACCCATGCCGATACCAACTATGCACTGGGAAGCGTACTTAACCACGTCTGCCTGCATCAAACCATTATCGGCCAGGAAGCTCAGGCGCAGTTGAAGATCGCCGGTGACTATCCCGATGTGGTCATCGCCTGTTGCGGTGGCGGCTCAAATTTCGCCGGGCTGGCATTCCCCTTCATCGCCGATCGTGCCAATGGCAAAAATGTCCGCTGTGTTGCAGTCGAACCGGCATCCTGTCCGACCCTGACCAAGGGGGTCTACGCCTTTGACTACGGTGATACTGCCAAGATGGCGCCGATCGCCATGATGTACACTCTTGGTCACGACTTCATGCCGCCCGGTATTCACGCCGGCGGTCTCCGCTACCATGGCGAGTCGCCGCTGGTGTCGCAGCTGTATAGTGCCGGGCAGATTGAGGCCAAGTCCTACAAACAGAATTCCTGTTTTGAGGGGGCACTCCTGTTTGCCCGCAGTGAGGGAATTATCCCGGCTCCGGAATCGTCCCACGCTGTGCGAGCCGCAATTGATGAAGCGGTGCTGGCAAAAGAGGAAGGGAAGGAAAAAATTATTCTCTTTGGCCTTTCCGGTCATGGCCAGCTTGATATGGGCGCCTATGATTCGTATCTTTCCGGCAATCTGGAAGATTATGAATATCCGGATGCGATGGTGAAGGCGGCGCTGGAACGCCTGCCTAAAATCAGTTTATAACCAATGGTTCGAGTCAAGATCTGCGGCATAACCAATCTGGAAGATGCCCTGATGGCGGTCGAAGCCGGAGCTGATGCTCTCGGCTTCGTTTTCTTTCAGGGGTCTCCGCGTTTCATTTCTCCCGAACAGGCAGCCGCCATTATCCGTCGTCTGCCACCGTTTGTTCAGACGGTCGGGTTGTTTGTCAACGAAGGGTTGGTAACGGTTAATTCTGTCGCTGATCAGTGCGGTCTGGATCTGGTCCAACTCCACGGTGAAGAGGCTCCTGACTTTTGTGCTGCCATCAAGCGCAGGATTATCAAGGCG
>Ga0182021_10004431_pt1 | contig 16526 bp, 16 predicted proteins | sample 612E3MmetaG_FD_120493 | JGI IMG/M metagenome (GOLD analysis project Ga0182021, IMG submission 120493) | Permafrost microbial communities from Stordalen Mire, Sweden - 612E3M metaG (Illumina Assembly) | ecosystem: Environmental > Terrestrial > Soil > Wetlands > Permafrost | place: Sweden...
GGCGGGAATATTGGCGGTAACGGTGGTAGCTATGGCGCGACCGGGTCAAATTGTGTCTATTCCGTAAGCGGCGGGAATACTTACTATAATGGTTGTGGCGCTGCCGGCGCCGGTTCATTTACCGCCGATGGCGGTATGCTCCAGCCCGGTGGCGGGGGTGGTGGCGCTGGTGGTGGTGGTGGCGCTGGTGGTAATGGCGCCGGAGCTGGTGGTGGTGGCTCTGGTGGTGGTGGTAGCCCTACGGGTAAGGCCGCTTCGGCTTCTTCAGGTGCCGGTGGAGGTGGAGGTGGAAGCAACGCCTATTCCGGCGGAGCCGGAGGATCCGGCTACGTCATAGTCACCTGGTGGCAGTAACGGGGCTAGCCCAGTAGCCGTTTAGCCAGCCGCGACGGTAGGAACCACAGCGTGGTGAAGATCACGATCATACTCGTCGCCCAGCTTGAAGCCAACGTAAATAGCCAGACATCCTGGAACTCTTCCGATAGCTTCAACGACCGAGCGCCCAAAACGTAATAATTGCCGGTGTTAATCACGACGGTCGCCAGCCGCAAATCCGTAGCCGGCTGCCAAGTGACCTTATTGTTGTGACCGACGGTCGCGCTAGTTAGCACGCCCTTGGGCGGAATCGGGTAGGCGTTGTTCAAGAACGCTCCGCTGCCCAGAACGCGACCGGCTTTATCGTAAACCACCACGAACGAGCTGTCGTTGTCGGCCTCCAGATTGAACGTGCTGTTGACCGCCAGCCGCGGCGCTACGCCGGATTTAAGTTTAGCGACGGTCGCTTGCGCGAGCTTGGTCGGCTCATTATTGGCGCCCCGGCGCAGGACTTGCTGGCCAATAACATAAACCGCCCCAAAGATAACGGTGATAATAATCGCGATAAGAAGCGGAGTTTTAACTTTCATAAATTGATTATACATTAAATGGCGTCGGCGGATGGAGCTATTTAACCGAGCCGTTGGCCAAACAACGCGGATCGGGATCTTTACCGGTTAATTTCTTGGTGATGTCGGTGAAGTAAATGGGCTTATCTTTGCCGTTGGGGTAGGCGTAGTAGCAGTCGGGCAGATAGCCGAGCTGGTAGCCGAAATAGCTGTTGAGCACCAAGCGGAAAACATTGGCGTTGTCGGCGGCGTCGGCCACGGCGGCCGAAGTGAAGTCGGCGGCCGGAATGTGGTAGGCGGCTAAGTTGCCGTACTTCATTTGCAGGTTAGCCGGAGACCACGTGGCCATGTCGCCGTTGCCCAGCTCACCGCTGGAGGCGGCCTCGTCGAAGACCTCGTCGTTGAGCTGAGTCGGATACGGGCCCTCGTCGGACTGTAGCAATACCACCGCCTGGCCGTGGCTGTTGGTATTGATCTTGGTTAAAATAGTTTTCATCTGACTGTTAACATACTGCAGCTGAGCCAGGTATTTTTTCTTGATGGTCTTACCGTTGTTGTCGCCGTTAGGGTTGTTCGACAATGAGCCGTCGGCGTTGAAATAGTAAGGGTCGTGCGGCAACAAAATGTGGGCGAAAATAAAGCGGCCGCCCGACGGCGCGTCGGCCAGGTGGCTGAGCGTCGACAGCTCGTAGTGGTGCATATCGACGTCGCCGTCGTTGTTGTAGCTAAGGAGGGTAAAGTTACCGATCTTGACGGCCTCGTCAATGAACCTCCAGGGCATACTGGCCGTGAGGAAGTTCTTGGAAAAATTGTTCAGCGTGTAAGTTTGGCCCATGAAGGTCAGAATGCCGGTTTGCTGGTAAGTCGCGTCAGCGATGTCCGAGCGGTTGGACGTTTCGTACCAGTTCCCGACCAGGTCGTACTTGTAGCCCATAGACTGCAGATCGGCGGCGACGGGCGAGTTGCGGATAGTCTCGTTGAAGGGGATTGTCGTTTGCTCCGAGGACGAGGCGAAGCGGCTGATGATGTCGTTGTCATAACCGGCCGACATGGTCGAAGCGATGGACATGGTGGTGTAGGGGTAGTTGTTGTGGGCGGAATTGTTGACGTAGTAACCCATGTCGGTCAGATAATTTAGAAAATTCGAGTTGTCGTAGCCGAATTGACTTTTTAGCACGTCGCTCGAAGCGTAGCGGTCAAGCACAATGTAGTAAATATCCGGTTTGGCGGTGGTTTTGACGGCGACGGCGGCACTGACGGCGGGAGCGGCGGGCAGAGCCGGCGGTTTGTAAAAAAACTGCGGCCACTCAACGGCCAGAGTCCAGACCAGCGGAACGACATTTAACAAGAAGGTGACGGCCAACGCGAACGCCAGGCCGCCGGTAACGTCGTGATAGTTCCATTTTTGACGCCGCACGATGAACGCGGCCAGCCGACCGAGCCAGTAGCTGACAAATAAGACCATGACAATGAGAACCAGACTGTAAAACGGCCAGTCCAAGATTTTGGGCAACGGGTTAAATATCTTCAGAATGGGGTAGATAGTGTCCAGCCGGCTTTCGTAGTCGGTGGCGAAAATAAGCGCGGACGTCATGGCGGCGACCAAAGCCACCAGCTTGTCATGACGCCAGGTGCGGGCGAAGGCGATCGCGGGGACCAAGGCGGTGACCAGCGTTAAGATGGACGGCACTAGCAAGTCTTGAACCGCCACTTCGTAGCGATTGCCCATGAAGTTACTGATGACCGGCAGCGCCGCCGCCATGAGCGTCAGCGCGTATAGAGTAATCCAGTGGCGGGATAACCTGGCGATCAAAGCACTACTTCCCGGCGCTTCATGAGGTAAAGCGTGCGTTCCGATCCGGTAACCGGCAAGCGGTCGATGATGTCATAGTAATGACAGAAAGCCGCTTCCAAGCCGCCTTCATTGTATAACGGGAAGATGTCTTCGCGGGTGGCGAGCAGTATTTTTACCTGCGAGTCGGTCTTGGGGACGAACTCGATGACCAGCCACGGCGCCAGCTCGGAAAAGTATTTGGCGATGTGCTCGAACGGCAGGTTATTGCTGATGGCTAGGTGGTGAATGAGCGCCAGCGCTAGCACGGCGTCGGTTTGGGCGGCGGCGCGCTTGGTAAAACTGGCGCGCTCGGAGTTGGCCCAGCCGAGATCACCGCTCGGGTTTGTCAGGTCAAGCAGCAGTGGTAAGACGGCGGTTTCTTTTTCGGCGCGCACGCGACGGTAGTTTTTTTCCACCGCGACGGGGTCGATGTCACAGCTGAGGACGCGCGCGCCGGCGGCGGCCGCCACGCGGCTGAACGGCCCGTCGTTGGCGCCCAGATCGGCCACGACCTTGGCGCCGGTGCGCGCCAAAGCCTCGCCGACCAACTGTTTCTTGGCCTCGAAAGCCGCGTCGGCGTAGTTGGTGTGGTTGTAATAGTCGCCCCACTCGGTGGAGTTACCGGGAGCGCGCAGGCCGCTCGTCGTTCGCTCGAGACTGTCTAGCACGGCCTCGCGTTGAGTCGCGCCGACGCGCGTGGCCGGCCGCTCCGCGGTCGACTCGTGCTTCTTCTGGAAGCCGGCGTGCAAAACAATGTGGCTGGCTAGACCCGGGCGCCATTTGGCGTGGGTCGGTAGCAGCCGGGCGGCCAGCGACAGCGGCACGCCGTCAATGTAGCTGCGCAGCAGCTGTTGCAACTCGAAACCGCGGGTGGCCATGAGAGCCAACGGCGCCAAAAAGTGCTGACAAAACTGGCGGTAAGCCGCCCAAGGCTCGTCGGCGTTCAGAGCGCCGAAAGACAGAGTGTCTATGAGTACCGGCCGCCCGTCGATAAACTGGATGTTATAAGAACTGGCGTCGCGCAGGGTGAGTCCGAGCCGCATGGCGGTCTTCTGAATCTCCAGAGTCAACAGCGCCGCGTCCTGTAGCTGTGAAAACGACCATTCGTAAGGATATGAAACGAACGGTACTACGGTCGGCTTTATTACCAAGCCGCCGTCCGCGTCCTCGACCTCCTCGTGCTTCAACAACAGCCCGCGGCTCGTAAGCTCGGCATACAAACCGCTCGACATTAGCAGGCGGTAGTCGGCGACGCCGGCGTCGGCTATTTGGCGAAAGGGAAGGCCGCCTCGCCAAAACACGAATCCGCGGTTGTCGCGGAAGGAAGACGGTTCTCGGGTGACGTCGGCTTCGGTACTATTCATCGACCTTGCCATCGGCCTTGTCGGATTTAACGGGAGCTTTAGGGGCGCCCGCGTCGGATTTAACGGCTGTGTCGGTAGCCACCGGCTTGTTTTTACCGGTGAGTTTGCGGAACAGAGCCGAAACCTGTCGCCGAATAGTAAAGCTGACGCCCAGAACCGTGCCGATAACCGCCTGCACGACAAAACTGCCGGTTCCGGGGTCAATATACGCTAAATGCAACATTATTAATCACGCTTCCTTGGATTTGAGTTATATGGTAATGACGCTATCTGAATAAAGTCTGAGAATCATTATATGGTTTTTGAGCGTAGCGGGCAACCGTTAGTAGCGGAATTATTTATGTATCGGTGATTTTATATAGATAAATGTTGAAAATACTTATGCTTTGTAATACGATACCTATTGTACTAAGGAGACGTGTTATGTCGGAAATTGAAAGTATCACCATCGCCGCCGATCCGGATAGTGACTACCGTCTTTACGTTAAGAAGAAATTGGGCAAACTAGTACCGGTTTTGGCGCACGCGGCGGTCGGCGACTATTTGGTTGACGTTCCCCTTGAGGACGTCGATGACGACCTGGGCGAAGTCTTCGCCGGCGTCCAATTCATGCTTGAAGCTATCAGAGAGCAGATGAGACGCATCGAGGAACTGGAATCCGTTACTGCCGCGGCATTATGAGCGTCTTCGAAGGGGAGGGAAACATATAATGAAGCATATTCCCAAGAAAAAAGAGCAAGACGTCGGTTCGTATAAAGATTACGTCAAGCAACGCGTCGACACGTTGGTGCCTATCTTGGCGCGGTCGGCGGTCGGCGACTATAGCATGGACGTACCCATGGACGTGTCGCATGACGATTTCAGCGAACTCTACGCCGGCGTTCAGTTTATGATTGAGGCTATCCGCGACCAACTGGCGGAGATCGACCAGCGAAACGATGAGCTGAGAGCCAAAATTGACGAGCTGGAACATCTGAGAGCCGACGACGAGACTTTGTTGAATAGTATCGGCGAGGCGGTCGTGGCCGTGGATGACAAGGGCAAGGTCAGGTACGCGAACCAAGAAATGATCGACTTCGTCGGCATAGAATACGCGGAGATGGTCGGCAAAGAACTGGGATCTTATATCCTTGAGGATCAATACGGCGAGAAGGTTAAACCGAGCCGGCGTCCGATATCCATAGCCCTTAAACGCGGGGTAAGAGTCTCTATTTCTAACGAATATTACTACACTGTCGGTGACGAGCGCATCCCTGTCTGGGTGACCGCGAACCCCATTAAGGTGAACGACAAGGTCGTGGGCGCCATCTCGGTTTGGCGTAATATTGCCAGAGAGAAGGAGCTGGACCGCATGAAGTCAGACCTCATATTCTTGGCTTCACACCAGTTGAAAACGCCGGCCTCAGCGGTCAAGAGCAGTCTTTCCTTATTGATTGACGGTTATCTCGGTGACATGCCCACTAAACAGATGAATGATTTGCGTACCGCCTACGCGGAGAACAACTTCGAGCTTAAACTTATCGATGATATTTTGAATGTCGCTAGCCTGGAATCCAAGAGGGTGCTGGTCGAGCCGGAAAGGTTTGACTTTTCCGTTGTTATTCGGGACATAGTCTCCGAGGAAAAGGCCGCGGCCGCCGACCGTAAACAAAAGTTGAAGTTAACCGCTCCGGCCAAATTGGCGGTTACCGGTGACCCGACCAAGTTGCGCGAAGTTTTTGAAAATCTTATAACCAACGCTATTAAATACAGGCCCGAGGGCGGTCGCATCGGGATTTCGGTTAAATCATTCGGCGCCGACTTCGTGGTAACGGTGGTCGACGACGGCATCGGTATTCCCGAAAAGGAGATATCCAGTATATTCGCTCGATTCTTTCGCGCGTCCAACGCCACGCAAATCAATATGCCGGGGACCGGCTTGGGTCTGTATTTGGCCAAGAGCATAGTCGAGATGCACGGCGGCGGCATCGAGGTAGAATCCGAAATGGGCAAGGGCACGACTTTTACGGTAACACTTCCAAAGAAATATAAGGAGATGAAGCACAATGGCTAAGAAGAAAATATTGTTTGTCGAAGACTACGCGGCCTTACAGGAAGCTTTCAAAATAGCCTTGGGCGCCGAGGGCTACGACGTGACCACGGCCGGCACCTGCCATGAGGCCGTCGAGAGCGCCAAGGCCGATCAACCCGACTTGGTTGTCCTCGATATGTTACTACCCGATGAGGGCGGCATGGAGTTTCTGAGAAAGTATCCGCTGAAGGATCACCCGGGAACGATCGTCGTGGTCTTTAGTAACCTGTCCTCGCCCGAACTGTTCACCGAAGCTCAGCAGTTGGGCGCCAGCCGCTATTTGGTTAAGTCCAACTACACGCCGAAGCAGCTAGCCGAGGTCATCGCCGACATTTTTAAGTCGTAGTGGTATAATTTACCAAGCTATGAAACCGAAGTTAAACAGAGTCGCCAGACGGCTGGCCGTTGGTTTGTCCGTTTCGCCGTTCCGCACGGCTTCGTTGGCTTTGCACGCCACGGGCTTAGATCATATTTATAAGCCGCATTTTACGCGGCACGCGGCGTTTGTTGACGTCGATGACGCCCTAGCGGCTAAACTGCCCAAATACGACTCGTCGCTGACCGGCGGCAAGATCGACCCCATGAATCTTATTTTTGTCGGTCAAAAAGAGGCCGTGAAGGCGGCGTTTAAGGCGGCCGGTTGGCACGGAGCTGATCCGTCGTCGCCGTTCCACCTGATTTTCGCCGGTTTAACCGTGGCTTTTGGCAAGGGGTACAGCCACGGCGCGCTGACGCCGCATTTCGTGAATATTGGTACTCAGGACATGTCCTTTCAGCAGCTAACCAAGAAAAACAGCTTCAGTCAGCGCCACCATTTGCGCGTTTGGCGTACCGGCATAACTTTGTCCGATGACAAGCCGGTGTGGATCGCGGCCGCCACTTACGATACCAATCTTAAAATCCAGTTTAGGCCGCCGTTTATTAATCATCGTATCGAAGCCAATATCGACAAAGAGCGCGATTACGTGGTGCGCAGTTTGCTCGGCGTGGGAGCAGTACGCATTAAGTCGGTAGTCATGACCGAAAAAGTGCCTCGGACCGACAAGAAAACGCACGCTCACGGCAATGATTACTACACCGACGGTCACGCCGCGGTGGTGGAGGTTTAGATGGCGAAAAGACAGTCGCTGCTGAATAGGGCGTCGTCGCTGTGGCTGGCTCCGGCCAGATTGTTTACTTTGATCTTTCATGTGGCCGGTTTGGAGCGGTTTTTTAAGCCGCGCTTTTACGGTCACGTCATGATGCCGGGCGTCAATGACGAACTTATAGCGCGGCTGCCTAAATATTCGCAGTCGATATCCGGCGCCGATAACGAGCCGGTGAACCTTGTTTTGGTGGGGAGCGAGGAAGCCGTCAAGCGCTCGTTTGAAGCGACCGGCTGGTATTTGGCCGGGTCGGCCTCGCCGCTCAATGTCGTCTACGCGTTGTTCGTGTCGATTATCGGTAAATCGTATAAAAAGGGACCCTTTTCACCTTTGTATATCAACGGAAATATTCAAGACTACGGTTTTCAGAAGCCGACCGTCCAAAATAATTTTCGATTGAGACATCATTTGCGTATCTGGAAAACCGGTCTCGTTCTGCCGAACCAAAAACCGGTTTGGGTGGTGACCGCCAGCCTCGACGTTAAGATGCGGCTGTCCTTTACCATCCCGTTCATAGTTCACGACATCGCCGCCGACCTCGACGCCGAGCGGAAGTTCGTGGTTGACTCTTTGGTCAAGGTCGGGGCGACCGAGTATAAGAGCGTGTCTATGGTCGAACCGGTTTCGGCCGACCGCCCGGTCAAAAATGTTTTTGGCTCGGCTTATTTTACCGATGGCCGTGCCGCCGTGGTTGAGCTGTAGCCATAATTTTTTAATATAATAATGAGTTTCGGCATCGCCCTGATCGCTACATGTTGGTATATTGCCACCGAAAACAAGTAAAAACGGTCTGAACGATTCCGACGGTGGGGGTCGTTGTGGAAAGTTATGCGAACCAAACAAAATTTCTCCCGTGAGAGTTGTTTGGTTCGCATAACTTGTTTTAGGGACTAGGTTAAAAGTTCGAGATCGACCGCGGCTAAGACGGCATGCCGCTTACGGTGTGGTAAAGTTAGTCCATGGACGCCATACCGCGAACTATTTTGTTGCCCAACGATCACACCGGAAGAATCCGGGCGCATCGGCACACTTTTTATCCGGCGCTGATTTTTCTGTTGGTGGTGGTGGCGTTGCTTTTGGCGACCTTTAGTACGGTGGCGCGCGCGGCCAATTTACCGGTCAAGACGGCCGTTAGCTACAATGTTACCGGCACGGTACCGGGCAAGCCGCCGGTCGTCGCCGCTACTATTACCGACCCGGCCGCCGGCCGACATTTTAGCGGCGTTTCCGCGACGGTGTCGGGGAACTGCCCGGCCGGCACCATGGTAAAAGTGTTCCGCAATAATATTTTTGGCGGCGCCGTTTTTTGCGACAAGAATGGTAACTTCAGTCTGGCCGTCAGCCTGTTTTACGGACGGAACGATCTGACGGTGGAGGTTTACAACTCCGTTAACGCCGAGGGTCCGAAGTCCGGCGTCGTGACGGTCTACTGCGACGCGACGGCCGCCGCCGAGTCAACCCCGGGCAGCGCCCAGCTGGTGATCAACTCGGCCAACAGCTACAAGGGCGCGTACGTGGGCGACACCGTATCTTGGCCACTGGAGATATTGGGTGGCACTCCCCCCTACGCCGTAGCGATTGACTGGGGCGACGCCACCACGGATCTGCTTAGCAAAACCGAGCCCGGAACCTTAACTTTGGAGCATGTTTATAGCAAAGGCGGCCTTGATATTCATAGTTCTTACGACATCACCGTGCGGGTCAGTGACGCCGCCGGCAATCAAACCAGTATTCATTTGACGACCATTGTGGCGGGCGCGGACGTCCAAACCAGCCCGATTACTTTCGGCGATACTTCCGGCTTGACCATTGCGTGGCCACTTTTGGACACGGCTATACTGGCGGTGATTTGTTTCATGTTGGGCGAGCGCTATGAACGCCTGAAGTTACGGCGCCATCCGGAGATACTCAAGGCGTGAGACGGCGGGTTTGGGCGGTCGGCGCGAGGCGGCGCGTCTGGGTGGTCGGCGGCGTTTTGGTTTTGGCCGCGGCGGTGACGGTCGGGGCGGTGGCGCAGATGAGCCGGCCGTCGGTCGGCCGGATGGTGACGGCCGCCGGCGCGGCGTCGACCACCCCCTCGGCCACGCCGTCGACGCGGGTGGCGGACGGCAAATACATCCGGTTTAGTTACCCCGCGTCGTACCGGCCGCCAACCGCCGCCGCGCCCAACGGCGGCCTGGAAACCTGGCGGCTGGTGGCCGACGCCGCCGACACGTCGCTGACGGTGGCCGTGTCAGCCTTGCCGACCATGAGCTACATCGACGACTCGGCGTACAATATGCGACGCGCCTTCCCGGCCAAATACGCCGAGTCCGACGCCGTGCTGGGCGGCCACCCCGCCAAACTGATGCGCGCCGCCGACACGGCCGAGGTCGTCTTGTTTTCGGCGGTCGGCGGCCGGCTGGTGACGGTCGCGCTAACCTCGGTCGCTTCGAGCGTCGGTTTCGACGCCGACCTGGCCGTTATTGAAAATAACTTTACGTGGAAGTAACCGTCGCCTAAGATAAGCATATGCAGAATATCCTGGCCATTTTTAGCGTGTTGTTAATCGCGGCTCTGCCGTCGACCGCCAACTACAAATTGAATAATTTTAGCCTGGGCAACGGCGGCACGAACACCGCCGGCACCGCCAACTATAAACTGAACGCCACCGTCGGCGAGCAGTCCGGCCCGAACGCCTCCACCGTCAACTATTCGTTCGGCTCCGGCGGCAATGCCACCCAGCAGGCAAACGTGCCGACGGTGACACTCGACAATCCGTCCAGCTATTACAACAAACTGCATTTTGTCATTGGCGTTCAGGGCAACCCGACCGACGCGGTTTACGCCGTGGCTATCAGCAGCGATAACTTCGTCACCACCAACTACGTCAAGAGCGACGGCACCGTGGGCGGCACGCTGGCCGCGACCGACTTCCGTACCTACGCGGGCTTCGGTTCCGCCGCCGGCAGCTTGGTGATCGGACTGCAGCCCAGCGTCAGCTACAAGGTCAAAGCCAAGGCCGCGCGCGGCAAGTTTACCGAGAGCGCCTTCGGGCCGACGTCGACGGCCGCCACGGTCGATCCTTATCTCACATTTTCGCTGTCGCCGAACACGCTGAGCATCGGCACGCTGGTGGCGGGCAGCGTCATCAACGCGCCCACGCCCATCGCTCTGACCTTCGCCACCAACGGCGCGTCGGGCGGCAACGTCTACTCGTCCGGACTTAACGCCGGCCTCAAAAGCCAAACCACGCCGTTTTATAAGATTAGCGCCGTCAACGGCGACTTGACCGCCACCAGCGAAGGCTACGGCGCGCAACTGACGTCCGTCAGTCAGGCCACCGGCGGCCCGCTGTCTAAGGTCACGCCGTTTGACGCCACCGGCAACAACGTCGCGGCCATAGACGGCACCATCCGGTCAATGCTTAGCTCCACCGGGCCGGTCACCGGCGGCGTCGGTTCATTATTGCTGATGGCCAAATCCGCCGCTCAAACGCCGGCCGCCACCGATTACACCGAAACGCTGACCATCATCGCTTCGGCGAGTTTTTAGGCGATATATCGGTTATGTTTATCTTGACAACGTGCGTAAGCGCAATCCATAATAAACGTAACTACATAAAGGGCAAAACTTCATGTCTATGAAAACAAACAGAATCCGTCGGCATCTCTCCCTCTTCGGGGCGATCGCTATGGCGGCTCAGATACTCTCTACAATAGTGGCGACCCCGGCCTACGCCGCCGGTAACTTAACCCTAGCTTCCATGCGTCTCGACCGCATGGCCGTTTCCACGGTTAACCCCAACACATTGGTGGTGGTCAAGCCGACCTCTACGGCTACCGAAGCTAAACTGATGATTACTTTTGACGCCGCTATGACCGTGGCCAGCGGCGCGGGCGCTCTCACCACTTCGGTGACCGGCCTGCCCGCCAACTTTAATGGCACCACCTTGACCGCTTGGCCGACAATCGGGGCCACCGCCACCGCGGCGGGTCAGAGCGTGACCTTTACCTCAGGCGATCTCACCGTTGGTAGCCAGTACGGCTTTTTCCTGACCGCCGGCGTGACTTTGCCCGCCGCGGCCGGCACCTACACCAACATCATTACCACTCAGGACTCCGTCCCCACGACCATCGACACGGCTAAGGTCGCGGTTCGCGTGTTGGCTAATGTCAGCTCGAACCCCGGTGACCAAGTGGTAGTTACCGCCACCGTCCCGCCGACCTTTAACTTCGCTTTGAGCGGCGTAGCGGACGCCTTTACCACCGACCTAAGTTCCGCCGGTACCGTGTCGACCACCGGCATTACCGCTACCGTCACCAGCAATGCCTCGCACGGCTGGGTGGCTTGGGCCAAGGACCTAAACAACTCAGGCGGCAAGGGCGCTTTGAAATCAGCCACTTCCGGTAACTACGTCATAGCCGGCGCCTCGGCCGTCGGTTCCGCCGCCCGCACTCTGACCAGCGCCACTGAAGACTACGGTTTGGCCGTAGCTCTAACCACCGACGCCGCCGGCGGTGGTACGGTTGTCATTGACGCCGCCTATAACAGCACCGCCTCAACCAAGATCGGTACGCTTGACCCTACGACCCTAGAGCCGATCGCCTCGGCTAACGGCACCGCCAACGGCGACGTCATTACTCTGCAAGAGCGCGCCACCATTAGCGGCGTCACCCCGGCCGCTACCGACTATACCGACACCATCACTGTCATCGGCGCCGGTCTGTTCTAGGACTTCGCATTTCTCGCATTAGCAAATTTCCTATATACTAATCCGTATGACATTGATGCGGTGGAAGATCAGCCAGTTCAATAAAGCGATGCGCCACGGTTTAGTGATGGTCGTTTTATTATTTAGCGGGTTCGCTGTCGCCGCGCCGACGCTGGCGGCCAGCGGCCAGGGATTGAACCTGACGACCTCGCCGCTCCCCATTAACCTGGTGGCCGAACCCGGCAGTACCGTCACGGCCGACCTCCGCGTGCGCAATGACGGCGTCAAAACGCAGAAAATCAAAGTCGGCCTGCTCAAGTTCGACGCCTACGGCCAAGAAGGGAAGCCGCGCCTCATGGAGCGCGGCGCCGGCGACGACTACTTCGACTGGGTGTCATTTTCCCAGACCACTTTTGACGCCGTGCCGGGCGTGTGGCAGAACATCAAGATGACCATTACCGTGCCGAAATCCGCCGCCTTCGGCTACTACTACGCCGTGACGTTTTCTTTGGCCGATCTCGGCGCTCCGACGGCCGGCCAGCGCCAGGCGGCCATCGCCGGCTCGGCGGCGACACTGGTGTTATTGGAGGCGCTGTCGCCGAACGCCAAGCGGCAAATTGACGTGGCCGAGTTCAGCACCGACCACTCCCTTTACGAATTTTTACCCGCCAGCTTCAAGGTCAATTTGCGCAACTCCGGCAACGTGCACGTCATTCCGCGCGGCACCATCTTTATCAGCAAAGACGGGCAGGACGTCGGTACGGTGGACATCAACGCGGATCGCGGCAATGTTTTACCCGCCAGCAATCGGTTGTTCACCGGGCAATGGCTCGACGGCTTCCCGTCTTATCACTTGAAAGAAGCCAACGGCAAAGTCGTGCTCGATAAAAACGGCAAGGAAGTCCAAGAACTCAAGTGGGACTTCGGCCAGCTGTCCAAACTGCGGTTCGGCAAATACACGGCTCACCTGCTCATGGCCTACGACGACGGCAAGCGCGACGTGCCGGTCGAGTCCGAGTTGACCTTTTGGGTGATCCCCTGGCGCGTTCTGGGCGTCGGCCTGCTGGTGGTCGTGGTGCTCGGCGCCGGCCTCTGGATGATCGGCCGCGGCCTGTGGCGGAGCCTGCGCCGCAAATGAGCCGCTTGAGCCGCCCGATTCGCCTGACGCTGACCGCCGCCGCGCTGACCGCCGCCGTAACCTTGGGCGCGGCGGCCGCTACGGCGACCGCGGCCGACGTAGCTCAAGCGCCCATCACCATATCCCCCGCTTTCCAAGACATCACTATCGCTAAAGATCAGGCGCAGAAGTCGTTCGAGCTGAAGGTCACTAACGGCTCCGACGCGGACGTCGATTACCGGCTGTCCGCCCTGGACTTCAAGTCGCTTAACGAAACCGGCGGCGTGGCGTTCATCGGCGAAAACCCGACCAAGCTCGAGCAAAAGTACGACCTGGCTTCCTGGCTAATTCTCGAAACCAATCAGATAACCATTCCGGCGCACGGCTCGAGTCAAGTTAAAGTCATCATCGATAACCGCGAGTCGCTGTCGCCCGGCGGCCACTACGGCGCCGTCCTTCTAACCCGGGTAAATCTGCCGTCCGCCACCGGAGCGGATCAAGTCAAACTCAGCCAAGTCCTGTCCTCGCTGCTCCTTGTCAAGAAAACCGGCGGCGAGGTTTACGGCCTCAAGCTGGCCGGCCAACAGCCCAACGGCGACCTCTGGAGCCTGCCGGACACGACGACGCTGCGCTTCCAAAACACCGGCAATGTCCATGTCGTGCCGCGCGGCGCCGTTAAGCTCATCGATCCTTTCGGCCGCGTCGTCAAGCAGGGAATCATCAACCCCGAGTCCGGCAACATCCTGCCTGAAAGTTTCCGCCGCTACGAGTCGAGCCTCGACGACCTCGGCGTCATGCCCGTTCCGGGCTGGTACCATCTGCGAGTCAGCTACCGCTACGACGGCAGTGACGTCCTCACCCAAGCCGATTACGGCTTCTTCTGGCTCGGCTGGCTGTGGGTGGCGGTCATCATCATCGTACCTATTTGGATCCTCATTTCCGCCCGCCAAGTCTCCCGCTGGCTCCGCCGCCACCGCGTCTAGGCGGCTTGCGTCGTGACCTAGTAGTTTGGCACCATCTATTATTTTTTATACAACTTATTTGTACAACTGAGTTGCATAAATTTTTATAAGGTATTGGAGTTATAGGCAAAAACCTCCACGTTTTTGCCTATAACTCTGGTATTGCCGGTCCGAATAGCTTTTTTTAACGCCAAGGTTTAGGGCGGCATTTTTTGTAAAATTTCGAAGCCTAAATCACTTGAACCAGATAGCGAAAGTTGCTATGCTTATTGGTAAGCACAACAGCTTTGTGAGGTGTGTACTGAGTGGTTTTTATATGCGTCGACTAGCTTTAATACTGCCCGTGTTGGGCCTTTTCGCGTTGCTGTTGACCGCAATGCCGGCGCAGGCCGCGGTCGGCATTAACAAAACGGTTAACTTCCAGGGAAAGGTGACTAACGCCGACGGTACCAACGTGACGGATGGCACTTATTCGTTCGATTTTAAGATCTACGCCGTCGCCAGCGGCGGCACGGCCGTTTGGTCGGAATTGGCGAAATCCGTTCCGGTCGCCAGCGGTATTTTCCAGACGGCCTTGGGTTCGGCGACGCCCTTCGCGTCGTTGGTCGATTTTAACTCCGACAGCCTGTACCTCGGCGTCAAGTTCAATAATGACGCCGCCGGCGAGATGTCGCCGCGGGTGCAATTTACGGCCTCGCCGTACGCGATGAACTCGGACGCGCTGGATGGTTTGAACGCGACAGCCTTCGGGCAGCTGACTTCGGTCAGTAATCTGTTCAAGCCGAGCTCCAACAGCTTGACCGCCTTCCAGATCCAGCCGGCGGCGTCCATTACGCCGGTGCTGGACATTGACACCACCAACTCGCGGGTGGGCATTAACACCGCCGCGCCGGGTTACGCTTTGGATATTCAGGGCGGCGACGCCAACGTGTCCGGCGTTTTCCGTCAGGGTGGTACCAACGTGGGGCAATCGCTGAGCTGTGCCTCGAACAACATTATCCAAAACCAAGTGACTTCGGGCGGTATTACCACCGGTGGCACATGCGCAAGCGTCAACTTGCAATCGGCTTACGACAACTCCACGTCGCCGGCTACCATGTCGTTGGGAACCAGCGGCAAGAACCTTGTCGTTAACGCCACCGACCAGACCGTCGACCCGAGCATTCTGTTTAACTTGCAATGCGCCACCTGCTCGGCCGGCGCCGGCCTCTTTGCCGTCCAAGATAACGGCGCCAACATTTTGACGGCCAACCCGACCGGCCAGCTGCTGTTGTCGCCGACCGCCGGCCAGAACGTCACGACTAACCTCGCGGCCGGCAGCGCCGTCACCTATACCGCGACCGCCGCGCCGACGGTGGATATAGTTACCATCAGCAACTCCGGACAGCCGGCCGCCACCGTCGGCGTTAACGCCCTTAACATCATTTACGTCGGTGGCGCCATCCCCGCGGCCGCCGAGACCAGCGCCGAGAACATGAACGTGACGCCCGGCTCGACCAGCACTTCCGTTTGGGACGGCCTGCATATCTCCGCGGCCGCCGGCGCGGCTTCCGGCGTGCTGTTTAACGGCATTAAGCTAGACGGCCCGGCCTCGCCCGGCGCCGGCACGGAAACCGGACTTAACATCGTCACCGGCTGGGACGTCGGCGTCAACATTCAGTCCGGCGGTATTCAGATGTTAGCCATGAGCAACCCGACGGCGCCGGCCGCTAGCAACCTAAGAGTTTACGCTCAAAACGTGGCCGGCCGCACCATGCTCAAAACCACCGACTCGACCGGCGCGAACTACGCTTTGCAGCCGAGTCTGTTCCAGTCCAACGCCTTTTTGGTCACCCCCGGTAATGACGCCGCCGCCGGCAGCTACAGCTCCATCGGCGGGCCAATTACTAAAGCCGGTACGATGAGCCCCACCGGCGGCTCGCCGTCGATAACTCAAGGTTACATGGGCAACATCGCGACGGCCGCTACGGCTAACTCCGGCGCCGGCGTTGGCGCTGCTAGCGCCCAGTTTTTCCGTGGTAGTTCGGCCAATGACGCCGCCGGGTACTTCTTCTTCACTCGCGTGTCATTGTCTGACGCCTTGGCAAAATATGCCAACACCACTACCGGCAGCCGTTTGTTCTTCGGACTTAGCGACCAAGTGGTCGCTACCGGCTCGTCCATGATTATCACAGACACCCCGACCGGTAACTATTCCGGCTTCAGTTTCTCGGGCGTGCGCGACACCGCTTCCGGCTTCTTCCAGTTCAGCACCCGCAATGGTACCACCCAAACCAACGCTTCCACCGGCGTTACTCTGGCGGTCGGTAAAACCTACGACTTTTACATTAACTGTTCTCTGCAATGCGCCACCGTTAACTGGCGCATCGATAACCAGACCGACGGCATCGCTCCGGTTGAAGGCAGCACTGCCACTACATTGCCGACGGCTACGACCGGTATGTACTGCGAGGACA